>Ga0256404_1005740_pt1 | contig 21510 bp, 16 predicted proteins | sample RumenRJG_01DNA_FD_185990 | JGI IMG/M metagenome (GOLD analysis project Ga0256404, IMG submission 185990) | Bovine rumen microbial communities from Lethbridge, Alberta, Canada - RJG_01 | ecosystem: Host-associated > Mammals > Digestive system > Stomach > Rumen | place: Canada: Alberta | collected...
GATTTCCAGCTTTCATTTCAGGAAACAAGGATGCTACAGCCGATGTGCTGACAGGAATATTACCAATATGTTCTAAATCCGTAATCATGATGCAAAGATAGCTATTTTTAGAATAACAAACTAATTATTCCTTGTTTTTTTATTCCTGTTTTAGCTTTTTTAATACGGTTGACCTGATTTGTTCATCTCAAATAATTGTCGTACCTTTGCAGAGGTGTTCTATTGCTATGCAAAATATAGCAGTTCGTGGAATCAGAAACGGGTGGTGAGAGGTGCGTTGTTATGCCCTATTTAGCTTATCCGATTAACGAAGTTTAACTGGCTCCAAAGACCGTCTCGCGGGTTCTTCGACGAGCGAAGCGGCATAGCCGAGTCCGGATAAGAAACCTAACTACTTCTTTATTCCTCCCAAATTTGCGTAATCTCGTTTCTTGGACTTCCCCGTTTTTCCTCGTAATGCCTTTATTTTCAAGTCAAACTGCGTTAATCTTCCAAAATCGCTTTGTTATCTCGCCGATTCTTTGTATTTTTGCGACAAAGGTACAAAAAATCCTAATTAGTAATCCATTATTCGTAATTATTTTATACTTTTGCACTCAGATAAACCAAACGACTATGGCAGAAAGACTGGTTTTTACCACAGAGGAACGCGAAGAAACGTTCCGGCTCTACGCTAAAGTGAAGGAGATGCTGGGCTCCTCGTTGCTGGAAGGTGACGAGGAACGCATTCGCCGTCATCTGACAGAATACATGGAGCATACCGAGAGCGGGCGTGATGTCTTCGGGCTGAACCCTGTAGTGGAGAGTCTGCGCATGGCGCAGACGGTCGTAGAGGAAATCGGACTGCGCCGTGATGCCGTTCTGGCCATCATGCTCCGTCCCAGCGTAGAGGAAGGTTTTACCACAATCGAGCAGATAAGGACCGACTACGGAGAAGCCGTAGCACGCATTCTGCACGGACTGCAGCGTATTCAGCAGCTGTACAAGAAGAACCCCGTCATAGAGAGCGAGAACTTCCGCAACCTGCTATTGTCGTTTGCCGAGGACATGCGCGTCATACTGATCATGATAGCGGACCGTGTGAACCTGATGCGTCAGATTCGTGATGCCAGTAACGACGAAGCCCGCCGCCGTGTCAGCGAAGAAGCTGCCTACCTGTATGCACCACTGGCTCACAAGTTGGGTCTGTACAAGCTGAAGTCGGAACTCGAGGACCTCTCATTGAAGTATCTGGAGCACGATGCCTACTACCACATCAAGGAGAAGCTGAACGCCACGAAGAAAAGTCGCGATGCCTATATAGCCAACTTCATCACCCCCATTCAGGAACGACTGGAGGCCGCTGGGCTGAAGTTCCACATGAAGGGCCGTACCAAGAGCATACACTCCATCTGGCAGAAGATGAAGAAGCAGAAGTGCCCCTTCGAGGGTGTGTATGACCTGTTTGCCATTCGCATCATCATAGACTGTCCGGAAGAGAAAGAGAAAATGCAATGCTGGCAGGCCTACTCCATTGTCACCGACATGTACCAGCCCAACCCGAAACGACTGCGTGACTGGCTGTCGGTACCCAAGTCAAACGGCTACGAGAGTCTGCACATCACCGTGCTCGGACCAGAGCAGAAGTGGGTGGAAGTGCAGATACGTACCGAGCGCATGGACGAAGTAGCCGAACGAGGCGTGGCTGCCCACTGGCGCTACAAGGGCGTGAAGGCAGAAAGCGGTATGGACGACTGGCTGAACTCCATTCGCCAGATGCTGGAGAACAGCGACGGTGTAGAGGCTATGGACCAGTTTAAGATGGACCTTTACGAGGACGAGGTCTTCGTGTTCACCCCCCGAGGCGACCTGCTGAAGTTCCCGAAGGGAGCTACGGTGCTGGATTTTGCCTACCATATTCACTCCAAGATTGGCAACCAATGCGTAGGTGCGCGTATCAATAATAAGGTAGTCAACATTCGCCACCAGCTGCAGAGCGGCGACCAGGTGGAGGTGATGACGCAGACCAACCAGAAGCCCAAGCAAGAGTGGCTCAGCATTGTGAAGACGAGCCGCGCCAAATCGAAGATAAGGCTGGCCCTGAAAGAGACGCAGCAGGCCGACGGGCTGTTTGCCAAGGAAGCCCTCGAACGCAAGTTCCGCAACCGCAAGATTGAGATGGAGGAACCCGTGATGATGCGCGTCATCAAGCGAATGGGATTCAAAGAGACCAGCGAGTTCTACCGTCAGATAGCCAACGGACAGTTGGACACGAACGTGGTAGCCGACAAATACTTAGAGGAGAAGCAGCGCGAAACGCTGCCCACGGGCGATAACCAGGCCCGCTCAGCCGCTGAGTTCCAGTTCGACTCCACGCTCAACGCCCCACCCTCAAGCCTCAACCAGAATGATGTACTGGTCATCGACCAGAACCTGAAGGGCATTGACTTCCAGCTCGCCAAGTGCTGCCATCCCATTTATGGTGATGCTGTCTTTGGCTTCCTGACAGCTGGAGGCGGCATTAAGATTCACCGCAACGACTGCCCCAACGCTGCTGAGCTGCGCAAACGTTTCGGCTACCGTATTGTGAAGGCACGCTGGAGCGGCAAGGGCTCGTCGATGTACTCCATCACGCTGCGTGTCATTGGCACAGACGACATAGGCATTGTCAACAATCTGACGAGCATCATCTCGAAGGACGAACGGTTAGTGCTGCGCAGCATCAACATTGATTCGCACGACGGACTGTTCAGCGGTAACCTCGTGGTCATGCTCGACGACACCTCACGACTGGAAATGCTCATTCGCAAGCTGCGCACTGTGAAGGGTGTGAAGCAGGTGGTAAGGATATAAGGTTAAACAATAAACATTAAACATTTAAACCATTAAGTAACTATGAAGAAAATTCTGTTTGTATTACTGATGCTGGTAGGAGCATCAACGCTTTGCACAGCACAGACGTTGCGAAACAGCAGTAACGCAACGATTGGCAAGATTGAACGTGACGGCACCATTCGCGACCGTAACAACTCAATGGTAGGAAAGATAGAGAGCGACGGCACCGTGCGTAATCGTAACAATGCGAAGATAGGAAAGATTGAGAGCGACGGCAGCATTCGCGACGCCAACAACTCCTACCTCGGTAAGATTGACAGCGACGGCGTCGTACGCAACAGTAACAACTCTACATTAGGAAAAGTGGAGCGTGACGGTACTGTGCGCAACAGCAACAACAGCACTATCGGCAAGGCCGAGGGCATCAACCCGCGCCACGCCGCCATCTTCTTCTTCTTCAGCATGCCTTAGGCTAACAGCGCAGCCATTTGCTGCTGCAGCTCCTTAGCCTTGGCAGCTGCCACCGTGGCAAAGTCATCGCCGTCACTGGCGTAGATGATGCCACGTGACGAGTTGACCAACAAGCCACATTCGCCGGGTATCATGCCGTAACGACAAACCTCCTCCAGACTGCCACCTTGGGCACCAACGCCAGGCACGAGCAGGAAGTGACGCGGAGCTACCCGGCGAATGTCCTGGAACATAGCTCCTTGCGTAGCACCCACCACATACATCATATTCTCTTCTGTGCCCCACTGCTGGCTCTGCCGGATGACCTTCTCGAACAGCCGTTCACCATCAGCATCAGCAGTGAGCTGAAAGTCATGCGAACCTTTGTTTGACGTCAGCGCCAGCAGAATCACCCATTTGCCTTCGTAGTTGAGGAAAGGCGTAACGCTGTCCTCCCCCATATAGGGAGCAACGGTCAGCGAGTCAACGTCGTACTCCTCAAAGAACGTGCGGGCATACATGGCTGACGTATTGCCAATGTCACCACGTTTAGCATCTGCTATAATGAAATGGTCTGGATAGTTCTGTTTCAAGTAGTTAACAGTCTTCTCGAACGACATAATGCCCTTCACGCCGTAAGCTTCATAAAACGCGAGGTTCGGCTTATAGGCCACACAGTATGGAGCCGTGGCATCAATGATGGCGCGGTTAAATTCGAAGATGGGGTCGTGCAGGTCGAAGATGGGCAGCTTCGGCATTTTGCGCGGGTCGCTGTCTAATCCTACACAAAGGAAACTCTGTTTCCGGTAGATTTCTTCTACAAGTTCTTTTCTGTTCATAATTCTGTTTCTTTCATTCGTTCTGCATTCTCTGCCACCGTCAGGGCGTCTATCATGGGCTGAATGTCGCCTCCCAGGAACCCCTGCAGGTCGTGGGTGGTGTAGCCGATGCGGTGGTCGGTGACACGACCCTGTGGGAAGTTATAGGTGCGGATCTTGGCGCTACGGTCACCCGTAGAGACGAGGCTCTTACGGCGTGAGGCGATGTCGTCCATGTACTTCTGGTGCTCCTTGTCATAGATAAAGGTATAGAGGCGCGACAGCGCACGCTCCTTGTTCTTCGGCTGGTCACGTGTCTCCGTACACTCAATGAGAATCTCTTCGGTCTCGCCCGTGTTAGGGTTCTTCCACATATAGCGCAGACGCACACCCGACTCCACCTTGTTGACGTTCTGGCCACCAGCACCGCTGGAACGGAACGTGTCCCACTTAATCTCTCCCTCGTTGACGTGCACCTCAAACTTGTCAGCCTCAGGCAGCACAGCCACCGTAGCAGCCGAAGTGTGCATGCGGCCCTGCGTCTCTGTGGCAGGCACTCGCTGTACACGGTGAACACCCGACTCATACTTCAGCGTACCATAGACATCGGCACCGCTGACGGCAAAGTCTATCTCCTTATAACCGCCAACGGCCCCTTCGCTCACACTCGTGATAGAGAGTGTCCAGCCCTTGGAGTCGCAGAAGCTTTTGTACATCTTAAAAAGATCGCCGGCAAAGAGGCAGGCCTCATCGCCACCCGTTCCGGCGCGAATCTCCATCTGCACGTTCTTGGCATCCTCAGGGTCCTTCGGAATCAGGGCAATCTTGATTTCCTCCTCCAGCTTAGGCTGCAGTTCCTCGTTGACGGCCAGCTCCTCGCGAGCCATTTCCTTCATTTCCGGATCATCCTCGTTGGCCAGTATGTCCTTGGCCTCCCGAATACTGTTCAGGCAAGCCACATAACGTTTCCGGGCATCCATGATGTCGCCCAGGTCCTTGTATTCTTTCGTCAGTTTCACAAACCGCTGCTGGTCTGCAATGACATTGGGGTCAGTAATCAGCGTCGATACTTCCTCAAACCGCGCTTCCAACCCGTCAAGCTTCTGTAATATGCTGTTATTTTCCATAATTGGCCACAAAGGTACAAAATAATTCATAATTCATAATGCATAATTCACAATTTTTTTATACTTTTGCAGTCAGATAAAGAAGCAAAGAAGTTATGCGAAACATTTGTATAGTCACCGGCGCAAGGCCGAATTTCATTAAAGTAGCACCCATTCTCAAGGCGTTGCAACGTGCCAAGAACGAAGGCAGACAACTGAATTACCAACTGGTGTATGCCGGAACAGAGAAGGACTCGTCACTCGAACCCTCGCTCTTTGAAGACCTGCAAATAAGCCGTCCCGACATCTACCTCGGCGTGGATTGCGTGAACATCAACGAACTGACGGGCCGCGTCATGGGGGAGTTCGAGCAATACCTCAATGCCCACCCTACCGACGTGGTTATCGTTGTCGATGACCTGGCCTCCACGATGGCCGTCGCCATTGTTACCAAGAAGCGCGGCATCAAACTGGCACACCTCGTGGCCGGCACACGTTCGTTCGATATCACCATGCCCAAGGAAATCAACCGACTGGTCATTGACGGACTCTCTGACCTGCTCTTCACAGCCGGACAGTCGTCGAATACCAATGCTTCGCGCGAAGGTGCCGACCTGCACAAAATATACATGGTGGGCAACATCCTGATGGACACGCTCCGTATGTCGCACGGTCGTCTGCAACGTCCGCACATCATGGACAAGTTGAAGTTGGACGCACAGTCATACCTCGTGTTCACGCTGAACCGCAAGAAACTCATAGCCGACGAAGAGCTTCTGGGTCGTCTGGTTACTACCATTGCTGAGGCCGGCATGCCTGTCATTGCCCCGTTACGCAATGATGCCGTGAAGGCTGTTACACCTTATATTAAAAATGTGCCCCATTTCCACATCGTGCAACCACTAAGCTACCTGGAGTTCGGCTGGCTTACCGCTAATGCCAAGGGAATTGTCACCGACTCGGGCAACGTGGCCGAAGAAGCAACATTCAATGCCGTGCCCTGCATCACACTGAACAGCTACACCGAACACATTGAGACCGTGAAACAAGGCTCAAACGTACTTGTGGGCGAAGACATTGAACAACTGCAGGAAGCCTTGGCAACCATCAAACGAGGCGAATGGAAGAAGTGCTCCCTACCCGACCGCTGGGACGGACGCACGGCAGAGCGCATTGTGCAGACAATACTTGAAATGGATCTGTAACTCCGGACAAAATGATGAAACACACCACTTCTTACCTATTGGCCCTGGTCTTGCTCATGGCCTTTGGCGCCTGTTCGTCACACAAAACCGATACGAACAAGCAAGAGGGCGACACCGTGAAGTTCAAGTATGCACAACTGCTCCAGATAGTTGATTTCGACGACCATTCGGAAGTCACCATCTTTAACCCGTGGAAACCCGGCAAAGTGCTGCATACCTACACTTTGTCACCTATCAACGCTCAACCCTCAGCGCTCAACCCTCAACCCTCAACCCTCAACCCTCAACACTCAACCCTCCACACTCCCCTGACGAGGTCGGCCGTGTTCACCACCGTACACTGTGCGCTGCTCATGAGCTTAGGACGCCAGGAAGCCATTGCCGGCGTGGCTGACCTGCAATACATTAAGATTCCCTGGATTCACCAGCAGGTAGCCGAAGGGAAGATTGCCGACTGCGGCGGAGGACTGAGCCCCGTGGTGGAAAAGATTATGGACATTAAGCCCGATGCCATTCTGCTGTCACCCTTTGAGAACTCGGGCGGCTACGGTAAAGTGGAAGACCTCGGCATTCCCATCATTGAGTGTGCCGAATACATGGAACCGTCACCTTTGGCACGCGCTGAGTGGATGAAGTTCTACGGAAGGCTGTATGGTTGTGAGGCTCAGGCCGACAGCCTTTTTGCCGTTGTTGACAGCAGCTATCATGCGCTGTGCGACAAAGCCCGCAAACTCGGCCCTGGCCGCCGGGTGCTCATTGACAAGATGGCCGGTAACGTTTGGTACGTACCTGGCGGCAAGAGCACCATCGGACAAATGCTCAAGGATGCTGGAGGACTGTACCCATGGGCAGACGACGACCACAGTGGCAGTCTGGCCCTGCCCTTTGAGACGGTACTTGAAAAAGCTGCCGACTGCGAGGTGTGGCTCTACCGCTTCAGTTCCAAGCAGCACATGACGCTCAGCGAGTTGCAGAGTGAGTTCGACGGCTACAAGATGCTCACCCCCTTCAAGAATGGCGAGGTGTATGGCTGCAACGTTGACCTGTCACTCTTCTACGAGGAGGCCCCGTTCCGTCCCGACTTCCTGCTGGACGACTTTATCAGCATTATACATCCTGACGGTTCTGACCATCAACTGAGGTATTATCAAAAAGTGAAATGAAGAAAGGTACGCTCTACTGTCTGGCACTGACCGTTGTCATGCTACTGCTCTTTGCACTTAATCTGGCAAAGGGCAGTGTTGATATTCCCCTGGCCGACGTATGGAACATTCTGACAGGCAGCGATGCTGACGTGAAGCCATCGTGGCAATACATCATTCTGGAATCACGTCTACCGCAAGCCGTTACTGCCGTATTCTGCGGAGCAGCTCTCGCCGTGAGCGGACTCATGCTTCAGACAGCTTTCCGCAACCCGCTGGCAGGCCCCAGCATCTTTGGCATCAACAGCGGTGCCGGCCTGGGCGTGGCTCTCGTCATGCTGTTGCTGGGCGGTTCGCTTTCAGTGGGCAGTGTCAGCGTGAGCGGTTTCTTTGCCGTGCTGCTTGCAGCCTTCGTAGGGGCAATGGCTGTCATGCTGCTCATCTTCTTCTTTTCCAACATTGTACGTAACAACGTCATGCTGCTCATCATTGGCATCATGATAGGCTACATCAGCAACTCGGCCGTCTCGCTGCTTAACTTCTTTGCTACCGACGAAGGAGTGAAGTCGTACATGGTGTGGGGCATGGGGTCGTTTGGCGGCGTGTCCATGAAGTACATGCCAGCCTTTGCCTCTATCTCAGCCTTAGGACTGTTTGGCTCGCTGCTGCTCATGAAGCCGCTCAACGCCCTGTTGCTGGGCGACCGCTACGCAGAGAACCTGGGCGTCAACATTCGCCGGGTGCGCAACTGGCTTATTTTCATTACCGGCATTCTAACAGCCATCACCACCGCCTTCTGCGGACCTGTGGCGTTTATCGGACTGGCCGTTCCCCACATAGCACGCCTGCTGCTCACCACCGACAACCACCGTTGGCTCATGCCTGCCACCATGCTGTGCGGTGCTGTCGTCGCCTTATTGTGTAACGTCATTTGCGTGCTGCCTGGCGAGTCGGGAGTTATTCCGCTCAATGCGGTCACCCCTATTATTGGCGCCCCCGTCATCATCTATGTTATCATCAAGGAACGGCGAGGATAACAGCCTGTCAATCAATCTCTTGAAAAGAAGTTAAAAATCTCTCAGAGAGAAGTGGCACTTCTCTCCAAGATATCAATAGCCTGGATTCTGCTCTATGTTAGGAGCAAGCACACAAATGCTGGAAGGAATGGGGAAAAGCGTCGTGTGACCGTCGCTCTCGTCAACGGCATCCGGGCCGTCGTAGAGTGAACGGTACTGCCCGAAACGAATGAGATCCTGACGCCGCCAACCTTCCCAACAGAGCTCCAACATGCGTTCGTCGAGCAGATTTTGCAACGTATAGGAACGCGTTGGCATCCAGACACGTCGGCGCACGGCGTCATAGTCTTCGTGACCGTCCAGCCCCATGCGCAGCTTTGCTTCGGCCCGCATAAGCAACACATCAGAATAGCGGAAGAGCACAATGTCATTATCAACGAGTTTTCCGTCCTTGGTGCCGTTCCTGTCAATTTCATATTTTTTCATACGGGCACCGGCAGTCTCCTTGTAGGGCGAGTTACTAAGGTCGAGTGCCACCTCACGCGGATAATAAATGAGCTGGTTTCCCGTTCGGTCCGTTACGGGACCCATTTCAAGGTCTATCACCTCGTCAGCGTAGAAGTTATAATAGAAGCGTGGATCAACATCATCCGTTCCGTAGCCATAAATGTCGAGAACGCGCTGTGTAGCACTGGTTCCGTTCTCCCCCACAAAGCCGAAGGCCGCAGCATGACGGTAGTGCAGCGAACGGATAATGTTCTCCTGGTGGTTGGTGTAGAAGAAGTCGTCCATGGGAATAGAAAAGATGTTCTCCACCGAGTTATGGTTATGCACGGCAAAGCAGTCGGAATAGTGGTCCTCCAGCTTAAAGCCCATTTCTCCTAACAAGTCACACAACTCAATGCAACGCTTGTAATAAGCCATGGCCTCTTGACTCTCGTTACTGATGGAGAGATAGACAGGAGCATTGAGCATGAGCTTAGCCAGCACGAAGCAGGCCACGGGCATTGTCACGCGGCCGTAATAATCGCCCTCTGCGCAGCTCTTTTCAGGAGCAAGCGCATCAATATGTTCATCCAGTTCACTGACACAGAACTTGAAGACCTCAGAACGCGGTGATTGCTTCACGTCCTTAATAGGTATGGAGGCACTGGTCACGATGGGCACATTGCCAAACAGATCGAGCAGATACCAATAGTAGATGGCACGGAGCGCATGCACCTCTGCCTGGTACTCCTCCAGCTCACTTGGGGTGAGCAGCGACTTGTGAGTTTCCAGCACTTCGAGCGATGTGTTACAGAGCGTGATTACCTTGTAGAGGTACATCCACGACTTCGAGACCAGTTCGTGACCGGCCGACCATGAGTGCTTGTACATTTCCTGCCACATTCCACCGTCATACCAGTCGCCGCCGCGTGTAGGCAGCATAGCCTCGTCGCTGCCGAAGGTCTGCAGGTCATAGACGCCACGGCAGGTGCCTTGCAGCCCCTCGCCGTCAACATGACCGCCTATGTAGTTATAAAGTGTTGCCACTGTGTTCTGGAAGAGCGTCTCCTTCGTGGTGTAGGCCATTTCCTCGGGAATCTGGTCGCGGGGTTTCTCTTCGAGCGAACAGGAGGAAAGTATGAGAAGTAAAACAACCATCAGGCAAAAAGGTAATATGCCCTTCACCATGATCTCGCGTACCTTATTATATATATGCGAAATTTTTCATTGCTTATCTGAATTTGTTGTCCTTGTTACTAAAACTTTATGCTCAAGTTGAACGTGTAAGACCGATAGACGGGGAACGAACGCTTGTCGTCAATGCCGAGCGAGGAGTTGACCACCGACGAGTTAATGATGGGCGTCAGACCCGAGTAGCCCGTAATGGTGGCCAGGTTGTTAATGGAGGCCGACACGCGCAGGGTCCTGATGAAGCGCGACCTGAGGGGAATGTTCCAGCCCACGGTGACGTAGTCAATGTTGACATAGTCGCCACGCTCCAGCCAGTAGTCGCTGATGGTCTGGTCCTTGATGTTCTGTTCGGGTGCTCCCTGCATCACGTTGTAGTTGGGCAGCGAGAGCATGTTCATGTAGGTAAGGGCCGTTCCGTTGTAGATTTTGTGGCCGAAGGCTCCATTTGCCTGAATGCTGATGTCCCACTGACGAAAGCGAAACGAGATGTTCGAACCCATGCGGGCCTTAGGCATGGCCTGACCGCATATCTGTTTGCCGGGAGTCACGTCATAGCTGTATGAGCCGTCGGCGTTCTTCACCAGCCCGTTGCAGTGGGGCAAGTAGAACACGCCGAGCGGCTGTCCCACAATCTGCATCACCACATCGCTGGAGCCATGATAGCCGGCACCATACAGCGAACCGATGCCCTTGATGTCTGAAGCTGTCAGGTATTCACCGTTGTACTCACCGCTCAGGGTGACCAGTTTGTTACGTTCGAAGGTCCAGTTCATGTTGATGTTCAGCTCCATGTCGTGACGGCGCAACGGTGTGATGCCAAAGCCTATCTCCAGTCCGTGGTTGCGCATCTTACCCAGGTTGGCCAGCAGCTTGTCGTAGGTGAAGGGCGGCACGCTGACATCGTACTCATAGAGCATGTCGCTGGTGCGTGAAGTGTAGAAATCGACCGCCAATGCAATACGTTTGTTCCAGAACGTGGCATCAAGACCGATGTTGAACGTGCGCTTCACTTCCCACTTCAGGTCGGGGTTTGCATTGCGTGTTACGCCAAGCGTCGTGGAGGGGGCTCCGTTAACGGAGACGATGCCGTTAGGCTGCACCAGGGCCAGCGACATGTAAGAGTCTATACCGCCCAGGTTTCCGCTTCGTCCGTAGCCGGCACGCAGCTTCAGCGAGTTCAGCCACGTCAGAGGCTTCATCCACGACTCTTCGCTCACTACCCATGCCGCACTGACTGAGGGGAAGAAGCCCCAGCGGTTGTTCTCGCCCACCTTCGACGACCCATCCACACGGGCATTCGCCGTCAAGGTGTAACGCTTCAGCAGTGTGTATTGTCCGCGCAGCAGAAATGACTCCATGGTGTTGTCACGATAGAACGAGCCCGTGCCCTCCCACGGCCGCGCAGCTCCAGCCTCCAGGTTGTAGTAACCGAAGGCATCGGTATTAAAGTATGACGAGGTAACGAAGAAGCCCTTGCGCTTTTCCTTCTCCACTTCGGCCAGTGCCAACAGCTCCACATGGTGTATCTTGAAGTCGTGATGCCAGCCAAGCGACAGGTTGCCCAGCCCTGTCTCACTCTTGGTGTGATGGCGGTAGGCCTCACCATGGCTCCACACGTAGGTGGGATAATAGTGTCCTCTGTCTATGCTATTGTAGGTGAACGAGCCGAAGGCTGTCAGTGTCAGTCCATAGCCCATGTCGGCCGATGCACGCAAGTGAACGTTGAAATGGGCATTGTTCTCATCGTCCGTCATGTCCAGCAGCGAGTTGGGGTTGCTAATCCAGCTGGCCTCGGGCACCTGTGTGTAGCTGCCGTCAGCATTGCGCCCCGAAGGCAGCGTCGGGTTAAAGGTGGCTGCCGAATAAAACAGCTTCTGCGAGAAGGGCAGATAGTCGTACTTCAGCAGTGAGCCGAACACGCCGAGGTCGAACGATATGCGGTTGTCAAACGTCTTTTGCGATACGTCGAGCTTTGCAATGTAGTTGCGTACGCGGTTGTTGCGGATGACCGTCTTATGGTCCTGAATACCCACCGAGGCACGGTAGTTCGACGTTGGTGTACCTCCACCGAAGGCAATGTGGTGGTTCTGCACCAGGCCGGTTCGAGTAATGTCGTCACGGAAGTTGGTGTCATGACCGTAGTCCATGATGCTGACACCCAGCTGTTGCGCAGCACGGCGGAACTGGTCGGCATTGAGCATTTCCACATTCTTATAGATGCTCTCGAAACCCACGGTGCCGTCGTACGAAATGTGGAAGCGCTCACCCTTGCCCTTCTTTGTCTGCACCTGTATGACACCGGCAGCTCCACGGCTGCCATACTGTGCCGTTTCTGAGGCATCCTTCAGAATGGTGAAGCTCTCAATGTCAGCAGGATAGATGGTGGTCAGCGTAGAAAGGTCCGACGACACACCGTCAATGATGACCAGCGGGTCGTTGCCACCCGTCAATGACGTGGTACCACGCACACGCACCGCACTGATCATGGCTTCCTGATTGCCGCCTGTCTGCACCTGCACACCGGCTGACTGACCAGAAAGGGCATCAAGCGAGTTATTGACGAAACCACGGTTCATGCGGTTCTCCCCCACCTTGTCAACGGCACCCGCCACCGTCTGCAAGTTTCCTTGGGTGTAACCTACCCTTACCCTGGTGGTATCAACGTCTTGTGCCGAAGCCGAAAGTGCGGCAGACAGCACGACAGATAACAGTAAATATCGTTTCTTGTTCATGTCATAGTTAGTATTAGACTGCAAAGATAAAGAAATATTTTCAAATACTTACGCATTTCTTTTGGAAATATCATAAAAAAGTTTTACCTTTGCACCCGATTTTCAGAAAAGAAATCTTCTGGTTCCGTAGCTCAGCTGGATAGAGCAACAGCCTTCTAAGCTGTGGGTCTTGGGTTCGAGTCCCAACGGAATCACGGAAAAGGGAGCAGCAATGCTCCCCTTTTTGTTTTAATCACCCAACACCCATTTTTGCCATAAAGCAAGAAAAAATGGTAAAAGAATAAAAAAAGAGAGAGAAAGTGTACGGTAAGTCAAAAAGTTTTAGTAAGTTTGCACGTAGAAAAGAAAACATAGCTCATGAAACTAATCGTGATGACTAAATCCACGTTCTTCGTGGAGGAAGATAAAATTCTTTCCTCGCTCTTTGAGGAAGGACTTGAAAACCTACATCTTTATAAGCCAGGCTCCGAACCGATGTACTCGGAACGACTGCTGACACTGCTGCCCGAAGAGTGCTATAAGCGCATTACCGTGCACGACCACTTCTACCTGAAGGAGGAATACGGACTGCGCGGCATTCACCTGAATGATGCGCTGACAGAGGTGCCTGCCGGATACAAGGGAAAGGTGAGCCGCACCTGTCGCCAACTGGAACAGCTGAAGGAGGTGAAGAAACGTTCGGAATACGTTTTCCTGCAGAACATCTTTGACAGCCAGACAAATCCAGACGACCGCCAGTCGTTCACCAGCGAGCAGTTAGAGGCTGCTGCCAAGCAGGGACTGATAGACAAGCACGTCTATGCGCTGGGCGGCATGAACATTGACAATGTGCGCATGGCGAAGGATCTGGGTTTCGGTGGTGTGGTAATATGCGGCGACCTGTGGAACCGCTTCAACATTCACAGCGAGACCGACTTCAAGGAGCTCATAGCACACTTCCAGAAGCTGCGCAAGGCTGTGGGGTGAGGATAAGAAGAATAATTTGTAATTTATAATTCAAATAAAGTAATGAACAGTTCTTACATGGTCTTCTCGGGCACTGCTACGAGATACCTCGCAGAGAAAATCTGCCAAAGTCTGGGTTGCCCCTTAGGACAACTGGTTATCACCAAATTCTCTGACGGTGAATTCTCCGTCAGCTACGAGGAAAGCATTCGTGGACGCGATGTGTTCCTGGTGCAAAGCACTTTCCCCAATAGCGACAACCTGATGGAGCTGCTGCTGATGATTGACGCTGCTAAACGCGCCTCAGCCCGCACCATTAATGCTGTCATTCCCTACTTCGGATGGGCTCGTCAGGACCGTAAGGACAAGCCGCGCGTCAGCATCGGTGCCAAACTGGTAGCCGACCTTCTGTCTGCTGCCGGTGTCAACCGTGTCATTACAATGGACTTGCATGCTGACCAGATTCAGGGTTTCTTCAATGTGCCCGTTGACCACCTGTATGCTTCGAACGTCATTCTGCCCTACCTGAAGAGCCTGAACCTGCCCGACATGTGTATCGCATCACCCGACGTGGGCGGCTCGAAACGTGCCAACACATACGCCAAGTACCTGGGTTGTCCGCTGGTGCTCTGCAACAAGACACGCGCAAGGGCCAACGTGGTGGAGTCGATGCAGATTATTGGCGACGTGGATGGGAAAAACGTGGTGATTATCGACGACATGGTTGATACGGCAGGCACGATAACGAAGGCTGCTGACATCATGAAGGCTGCCGGTGCTAAGACCGTGAGGGCATGTGCATCACACTGCGTGATGAGCGGACCCGCCAGCGACCGTATTCAGAACTCTGCACTCGAAGAGATGGTGTTCACCGACTCCATCCCCTACTCTCACCATTGTGCTAAGGTGAAGCAGCTGTCTGTGGCCGACCTCTTTGCCGAAACCATCCGACTGGTTATTGAGAACAAGAGCATTTCGAGCCAATACCTTATTTAACAGACAATTAATAAAATAATGAAAGCAAGACACTTCTTAGCCTGGGCCATGGGACTGGCGCTGATGGCATCGTGCCAGCAGAACGGCTACAAGATTGAGGGAAGCGGCGATGCACTGGCTGATGGTGACACGCTGTACCTGACGGCCGACATGAACGACATGGTGCCCAGCGACTCCGTCGTCGTTAAGAACGGCAAGTTTACCATCACTGGCGAAACGGACACCACCTACATGTGTCTGCTCTATTCGCCCACTAACCCTAACGTGGTGATACCCTTCTTTGTGGAACGGGGAACCATCAAGCTGGAGTTCCCGAAGGACGATGAGGCCCGTGTGTCAGGCACGCTCTGCAACCAGGAGTGGCAGACAGTACTCGACACCACCCTCGTGCTGACCAAGCGTGTCAACGAACTTTCCCTGCAGATGTTCAAGGACGAGAACAACATGGAGCTGCAAGCCAGGAACCAGCAGGAAATGGTAGAGTTGAACAAACGCTTCAGCCAGTTTATTTTCAACACAGGCAAGAAGAATATCAACAACGAGTTCGGATACCACATCGTCAACTACTACAGTGAGGGCGTGCTTGACAACAAACAGATCAAGGAACTCATCCAGATGATGCCTGAGGCTATGCGCCAACGTGAGAACATCAAGAAGATGGAGGAAAGGTACAAGACGATACAGGACACGAGCGAGGGCACACAAATCAGCGACTTCCGCATAGCCGACATCAACGGCAAGGAACTGAGCCTGCTGGAAGAGGTGAAGAAGAACAAGCTGACAGCCATTGACTTCTGGGCATCGTGGTGCGGCCCCTGCCGCAGGGTGATGCCGCAGGTAGTGACAGTCTATAAGAAGTACCACGACAAGGGCCTCGGCATCATCGGCATTTCGCTCGACGAGGACAAGGAAGCATGGAAAGAGGCAGTCAGCGAGCTGGGCATTGAGTGGATACAGATGTCAGACCTGAAGGGATGGAACAATGCCATTGCTATGGCCTTCAACATCAGGGCTATTCCCCACATGATGGTGCTTGACGAGAGCGGACGTATCGTCAGCTATAACGTTGAGCCTGCTGAGCTGGATGAGCTCTGCGCCCAAAAGCTGCAATAACCAACCTCCTCTCAAGTCCGCAAAACAAAAAAAGACCGCCTTTTGGCGGTCTTCTTTGTTATTAGTTGTTGTAACCAGGAAGCTCTATCCACTTCACGTAGCAGAAGTCCTGACGGTGAGGCAGGTCTGCGTTCTTCGGGTACATACGCAGCGCGCTCTTGTACTGGCCGAACTGAGTCGGAGCAAGCAGTGCCTCGAAGGTGTAGTTGTTACCGTCGCGGCCTGTCATCTTCAGCGGTTCTACAGAGTAGATGCGCTCCTGACCGTCCTTGTTGACGAAGACATTGACCTTCTCCAGTCCTACAGCGTCATCAAGTCCCTGCTCGTTAATAACCACCTTCAGGTTGTATTTCTGACCAGCCACAGCACCGGTAGCGGGGAAGTCCCACTCAGAGGTCACCACGTTGATGGCATCCCAGCGCTCGGCAACAGCCTCCTTCCACAGGGCAATGTCCTTGGCCTTGCGGAAGTTGTCCTTCGAAATCTCCTTGAAGCGCTTGGCTTCCTTCTCGTAGAACTTGGTGTAGTAGTCGTCGAGCTGACGTTTCATGGTGTAGTGCGGAGCAATCTGGGCAATAGAGTTCTTGATGACCTTGATCCAGCCCTTAGAGATGCCCTTCTTATCCTTATTATAATAAAGAGGAATAATCTCGCTCTCTAACAGCGTGTAGATGGTAGCAGCGTCTAACTGGTCCTGATAGCCCTGGTTCTGGTAGGTACGCTTCTCGGTAAGTGCCCAACCGGCACCCTCGCGATAGCCCTCTAACCACCAGCCGTCCTTCACTGACAGGTTGACAACACCGTTCATCTCGGCCTTCTCGCCTGACGTACCAGAGGCCTCAAGCGGACGGGTCGGCGTGTTCATCCAGATGTCAACACCTGAGACGAGACGGCGAGCCAGCAGGAAGTCGTAGTCCTCAAGGAAGATAATCTTACCGAGGAACTCAGGACGCTGGCTGATTTCGTAAATCTTCTTGATGAGTCCCTGACCTGCACCGTCGGCGGGGTGAGCCTTACCGGCGAAGAGGAAGATGACCGGATGCTCGGCGTCGTTGACAATCTTGTTCAGACGCTCCAGGTCTGTAAACAGCAGGTGAGCACGCTTGTAAGTAGCAAAGCGACGGCAGAAACCAATGACCAGCGCGTTGGGGTTCATCTTCTCTAAAAGACGTACCACACGGGAAGGATCTCCCTGATTGCGCAGCCAGGTCTCACGGAACTGCTCCTTGATGTAATCGAAGAGCTTCTGCTTCAGTGCCATGCGGGTAGCCCAGACTTCCTCATCGGGACAGTTGTAAATGCCGTGCCAGATTTCCTCGTTTGACTGGTCGCCCATATGATTCTCATGGAAGTACTTTGCATAGACACGACGCCACTCAGTAGCACACCAGGTGGGGAAGTGAACACCGTTGGTGACGTAGCCCACGTGATTCTCCTCGGGGTAGTAACCGTTCCAGATAGGAGCAAACATCTGCTGGCTGACCCATCCGTGCAGCTTAGACACACCGTTCACCTCCTGACAGGTGTTGCAGGCGAAGGTTGACATGCAGAACTTCTCGCTCTTGTCGTCAGGATTGGTACGCCCCATGCCGATAAATTCGTCCCAGGAAATACCCAGCTTCTGAGGATATGCACCCATGTACTTGCCAAACAGACCCTCATCGAAATAGTCATGACCAGCAGGAACAGGCGTATGAACAGTATAGAGCGAAGAGGCGCGAACCAACTCCAATGCCTGATTAAACGTCAGACCGTCTTCTTCAATATAGTCGCACAGACGCTGCAGGTTGCAGAGGGCAGCATGTCCCTCGTTGCAATGATAAATATCTTTCTTGATGCCAAGCTTCTTCAGCAGCAGCATACCACCGATGCCTAACAGAATCTCTTGCTTCAGGCGGTTCTCCCAGTCGCCACCGTAGAGTGAGTGGGTGATGGGTTTGTCGAAGTCAGAGTTCATTTCGTTATCAGTATCAAGCAGATACAGTTTTACGCGGCCGACGTTAACGCGCCATACGTAGGCATGAACCTGATAGTTGGTGTAAGGAACATCTATCACCAGCGGATTGCCGTCCTTGTCGGTTTCACGCACAATGGGAAGCGAACTAAAGTTCTGGCTTTCGTAGTTGGCAATCTGCTGTCCGTCCATAGACAGGCTCTGAGTGAAATAGCCGAAACGATACAGGAATCCAACGGCGCACATGTCAACGTTAGAGTCGCTGGCCTCTTTCACATAGTCACCAGCCAGCATGCCCAGACCGCCTGAATAAATCTTCAGGGCAGAGTGCATACCGTATTCCATGCAAAAATAAGCTACTGAGGGACGCTTTGAGTCTGGCTTAACTGCCATATACTTGCAAAAAAGTTCGTAAACGTGCTTAATGCGCTTCATCAATGCCTTATCTTGAAGAATCTCTTCCTTACGGGCAAACGTCAGGCGCTCAAGCAACATCACAGGGTTGTGCTTTACCTCGTGATACAATTCGGGGTCAAGGTCGCGAAACAGGTCACGGGCCTCGTAATTCCATACCCACCAAAGATTGTGAGCAATCTCATCCAGACACTTTAACTGTTCCGGAAGACTTGATTTCACTATCAACTCCTTCCACTGGGGAGCATTTGCATAGTCAGCTTTAATTTTCATAATCTTTCTATTATTGTGTTATCGTCTCTATTTATTATATTTACTTTTTACCTTTACAACGGTCTTCCACCTTTCTCAAGGCTATGTCGTAAGCCTCTTCGTAGTATTTAATAAATTCGCTCCACAGCGCTTTCTTCGACAACTGTTCAGCATTTTTGCGTGCCGCGTCAATCTGCTTCTTCGTGAAGTTTGAATAGGCAGCAACCGTGTCTTTAATGACATCGGCAACTTCTGAATAGTTGTAGTCAGTACGGTGAATCACCTTGACACCATCCTCTATTTCGCCGTATTTGCCAAACACGCTGTTGGCCCACAGGCCAAAGCCTGCCAAGTCGGTGGTAATGCAGGGCACCTTAAAGGCAATAGCCTCTAACGGCGTATAGCCCCAAGGCTCATAATATGAAGGATAGATGCACAGGTCGTTGCCCAGCACGATGTCATAATATGTCATGTTGAGAATACCATCCTTGCCGTCCAGATAGCAAGGCAGGAAAATCACCTTCACCTGCTCGTCCTTCCGGTTGTGCATATCGTAGTATTTCATCATGCCCAGCACGTTGTCATGGCTCATATTGTGCAGCCAGTGGGTCACCTGCGGCACGTCCAAAGGTGTGTCGAACGACTGTCCGCTCTCCAAGCGGGCCTGAAGGTCTTTACGGGGCTCACCTACCCAACCGGGCACCTCAATAAAGGCAACAACCTTCTTTTTCAGTTCCTTGTCTCGAAGCAGGCGGTTCATGGCTTCCACAAACACGTCAATACCTTTGTTGCGGAACTCATAACGTCCACTGGTCGAAATGATTAGCGTGTCATCGTTTAAGCTTTCACCTAATAGTGCATTGGCCACGTCAAGCAAACGTTTACGGGCCAGTTTACGTTTTTTTGTGAACGTCGCGGCACTCGGCACAAAACTATTGTCGAAACCGTTTGGCAACACCACGTCAACAGGCTTGTCGAGTAATTCCTTACACTCAACAGCCGTAATGTCGCTCACAGTAGTGAAGCAGTCAACATGCAGGGCAGTCTGTTTCTCTATGGAGTGCTTCGACTGCATGTTCAACTCTTCGGCCATCTGGTCGCCGTTATAGGCAAACAAATAATCGTAGAGCGGCTTCATGTTACCGGCAATCGAACGGCCGATGCTCGTAGCGTGTGTCGTGAAGACAGTACCAATCTGGGGCAATTTGTTATTGATGTACAAGGCTCCCAGTCCGCACATCCATTCGTTGGCATGGTAAATAACCTTTGGCTGCACCCTCAGTTTCGCAAGATTAGTGTTATAGAAACTTTCCACCACTAATCCTGCCGCATACGAGAACATGGAAGCCTCGTCGTAATCGCCATAAGCATGAAGACTATCAACCTGATAGTGCTCCCACAGCCAACCGTAAATCTCATTCTTCTGCTCAAAGAACGGGTTAAAATCTACCAAAATTGCAATCGGACTGCCTGGGACTGTCCAACGCCCTACTCTAACCGACAAACCTTCCTTGGTGGCCTTCGCCTTCCAGTCGGCAAACAAAGCCTTGTCCTCACAGAAATAAGGGCTTTCATTTTCTTTCCAAAAATCAGGGCCAATAAAAATCACCCTGTCCTTCATCATATCCTGCAGCGTCTTCGCACGGGTCGAAAGTACGGTGTATATGCCACCCACTTTGTTACAAACTTCCCAGCTTGACTCAAAGATATAATCAGGTTTCAACAGCTTTTTTTCCATTGTTGTACGTATAACGGGCGCAAAGGTACTTAAAAAAATCATAAAACTTGCCATCTTGGGGCGTATTTTTCATGTAAACGTTTAATTTATTGATTTACATTTGCTAACTTTGCCGCCACCAACAAATGACATAGTATATGAAGAGACTTTTCATCATCACAGCTTTCATGCTGATTTCAATAGCCGTCAGCGCACAGCAGGAGTCCAAACCCTTCAAGGGCTACTTTGTCAACGACGAACTGGAAGTCTATCTCAGAATCAATCTCTACGACAATATGGAAATTCCCGAGCACGAACTGTTCGGTCCCCTGCCAGGCTTCCTGGCCAAGCAGCACAACGGGTTCTATTGGCTCATTACCGAAGCTAAGGTGAAAAACAGCAAGGCCACCGTTGCCTTCATCAACGACTACGGCAGCGAAGACCTGACCGCTACATTCCACATGCCCAACGATTCCACTTTGGTTTTAGAGCAGAAAGAAGGTAGCCCCATCAAGGTTCCCAAGAAAGGAAAATGGTTCAAGCTACCGTCTAAGATTACCTTCAAGCGGAAATAAAGTTTCACCGCCCATGCTGAACGTCACCGCGCCATGCGTGGTTGCTGCCGTCGCCCAGCGTCAGCTGAAATCTCTTTGTTGTCTTCATATAACGGATACAAAAACACCGAGGCTCTTTGCAGATGTCTCGGTGAATATTATTCAGTAAAGGTAGGGGAAACTACTTCTCGTTGAAGATGAGGTCAATAAAAAAGTTTGAAAATAATGCAAAAAAATCAGAGATTATTAATTTTGTTTTATAGAAATTGTTTAACTTTGTAAGCCAAACTTAACAAAATTACCATACAATTATTAAATGTAGTTTATATGAGTATCAGTAAAGATGTCATCAAACAATGCCTGATTAATAAGCAACGCGAGGTGGATGAGGCGGTGATAGTGAACCGTCCCATAGAATTCGAAGAGAACGGCAACTATGTGATTGTTGGCGTGAGACATGTGGGTAAGTCGTACTTGCTGTATCAGCGTGTGCGTCAGCTGCAGGCTGATGGAAAGGGATGGGACGAGATTCTGTTTGTGGACTTTGAGGATGAGCGTCTGGCGGAATTCCAGACGGAAGACTTCAACAGTCTGCTTGAGGCCCA
>Ga0256404_1005743_pt1 | contig 21497 bp, 23 predicted proteins | sample RumenRJG_01DNA_FD_185990 | JGI IMG/M metagenome (GOLD analysis project Ga0256404, IMG submission 185990) | Bovine rumen microbial communities from Lethbridge, Alberta, Canada - RJG_01 | ecosystem: Host-associated > Mammals > Digestive system > Stomach > Rumen | place: Canada: Alberta | collected...
TGCTGCAATGGCTCCCGGAACCCTGAAATCAGCAGAAAAAGAAGCTGTAACCGAATCTTTTCCCGCGGCGGCTGAAAAACTCAGGTTCCTTGCCCACACCAGCCGGTGCGGACTGATGGACGCAGCCGTCTTTGAAACAGCTCCATCTTTTCTGGATGCGAAGTTGCTTCCCATCGCTGCCGTCTCACAGGCCATTCCCTGCAGTACCCCGCGATCATGCACATAAAACCCGGCCATGATAATCGCGACGCAGACAGGAAGTATCACCCCCATAAGCAGCGCTGCCTCCACGGTAAAGGATGCCTTCAAGGTTCTGATTTCCTTTTTCCCTTCTGTTCTCTCCATATTCTGCGTGTCCCGTCCTTCCTCTCTTCTGCCAGGTTATCTTTTCACCCCCCGCGGTATTCCAACAGCAGACACAGAATCTGCCCTGCCAGCAGAAACGGAAGATACGGCAGCTGGTCTTTGTGTGCTTTCCGGCCCTTTTTTATCAAAAGGAAAGCGGCAGGAACACATGCCAGGATCATGGAGAAAGTGAGAGCAGTTATGATCCTGTCCAGCCCCAGCATACTTCCGCACACAGCAGCCGCAAGGCAGTCCCCGGCTCCAACTGCTCCTCCGGTCAGGAGACTGATCAGCGCCATAACGCCTCCCGGCACCATTCCAAGAAGCATAGCCTGCCACGCCATATCTCTAAATAACAGATGAAGCAGCAGGGCTGCCGGCAGCATAGCGGCGCCAAGAGGCCAGAAAACTGTCCTTCTTTTCACATCTGTCACGGCATAAATAGCCAAAAATAACAATGTTAGTATATATTCTGTCCGCATGTCCTATCCTCCCGCGCACTTCGAGCACGGCCGCAGTCCTCCGGCTTCTTCTAGTGTCATCTCCTGTACCGTACGTTTTAAGCCCGGACAGCTGAGCGAGGAATGGTAACGGTTACCGTCCGGCGTAATGTATACGCTGCCGCCGGACCCGCCGCATATTTCACAGGGTTTATATTTTTCTCCGTACACATTTCTGGCTTTTTCAGCCTCTTCCTTCGTGGACGGCTGTATACCCAGCTTAATGTGCGTGCAGTTTGGATCCGTATGATAGACGGTCCCGTACCTGGTAACATATACCTTCTTCCCGCCCTGATCATCTGTATCTCCTCTGCTCCCATTCCCGCCATCGGAACCGGTCCGCCCCGTCCATCCGCGCGTGCAGGCACGCTGTTCGAAAAAATACCAGGGAACGCGGACAATCCCGAACGGCGCTCTTACCTGGTAGACAGCCGTCACCTCGATCATTTCGTCATTCTCAAGAAATTCTGAAAAGATAAAGCTCAGGTTTCGTATCGCCGATGTATCTCCGGCCTGATGGACGGCGCGCATATGCGCATAGGCATCGGTCATTCCGGCTGTCAGGATGCTTCCTCCCTCCCCGTACACAGAAACATAGGCGCTCATTGCAATTTCCTCACTGGCCTGCGCCATGGAACTTCCCAGCCTCACCGCCGTATCACAAACCTTTCCGTAATGCACGGTCAGCATCATGCACAGGAAAAACACCGGAAGTACGACCGCTGTTTCCAGCGTCAGACTCGCTTTCCAAAATGAAAAGAAAAAGAATGTTCTTTCGGAAACCATCACCCTTTTTTCCGGACAAGAAAAGGCTGATGGGTTTTTGCCGTCGGGAGAGACATTACCGTCCTTTCTTTTAGATTTTTTCATGCAGTTATGAATACATTTTTGTTGAACTGATACTGCTGTTTTCCGAAAGAACACCCTTTTTCACCTCACTTTCCGCCCGCCAGATATTCATATCCTCCCTTCACCGTCAGATCCGGACTTCCGGCATCCTTCCTGCCGGTAAAAGCCGATGTTACTTTACTGAAAACAGGATGGATTTTCCATGTCACATCGTCATTCATCGATACAACCATATAGTCCGCCTGGAAGTTGGAAAGGCTGGGACAGGAGCGAATATTCATCTCCATCATATCCACACCTCTTCTTTTCTGTGTTGTCACAAACTGAAGGTTCAGAAGGATGCGCAGATGGTCCCGGTAGTTCATTCCTTCCTCCTGGCCGCGGGAACCCTGGGAAAGAATTTCTGCAATCTGCGGCAGTTTTTCCAGGCTCACCGACCAGGTTTCCTTTGTTTTTACGGCAGGAACCCTGCCTCCATTAAAAAGGATTCGAAGATCCATCATGCTTTCGCCGTAGGACCAGCCGATTAAAACGGCATGCTTCAGGATTGCTGTAAGTTCCGGAATGCCGGTCCAGCCGATGAGTGAAAAAGCAAGTGCCTGCGCCTGTCCTGAAAGCTGTGCATCCGCGGCTGCACAGGCATAGTTACAGCCTTCTCTCAATAAAAGCAGTTTTTTTGCCGTACCCGTAAGGTTTGCCTTATCCGTGTTTTTGCCGCAGAGGATATATTCGATCTGATACGCGAGCTCTCCCTCCTTCTTTTCTCCGTCTTTCGTCAGAAAATTCGGAAAGGTACCGAGCAGATATTCCCGAAAAAGAAGATGACCGGCTAGTCCTCCGTACGGCCGGGCCGCCTTCAGACTTCCCTTTTTGTGCCAGAGCCTTTTGGAATAGAGTGAAAAAGGTCCCACCCTTCCCGACGAAATCTCCCTGTCAGGACAGACTGCCTTTAAAATGCTCTTTCGCTGCAGTTTCCAAAGTGCCTTCAGCGGATTTTTCTTCTTCTCGTCCGACGGCGTACGCTCCTCCTCCGGCAGTGGTTGAGCCTGTGTTTCTCCGTTCCGGGCTGCCTCTGACTCCCGGTTTGATTCGAGTTCATCCCGTTTTTGTTCCTCCCGTTCTTTTAATTCCTCAATTTCCTTTTCCGCGCTGTTTTTCTCAATCTCAAAAACCTGCTGATCTTCCTCCATCTTTTTCGACCGCTGATAATAATCAGCCAGTTTCCCGGCCAGCTGTGTGACGGCCGTTTCATGCATGTAGGCCACTGCCTGCTGATAAAAGTTTTCACAGTCATCATCCGTAAGCAGCGCATACCCGGATACTTTACTCCCCATCAGCTGAAGGTTCCACGGATCGAAAGTGATCGATGGGATGCTGTATTCCGGTGCGGAAAGGTTATATCTCATGTAATGCTGCAGTTTCCCGTTCAGTCTTTCCATGTTGAAGTCACCGCTGCCGCAGGATGCGTCAACCCCGAAAATTTCATAATCCTCCAGCATCTTCTTCTCATATTCTCCAAACACCGACATATTCCCCATGTCCACAATATTCGCACACTGAGTTCTGCCTCCCTGAACACGGACGGATTCGATGAGCAAAAATAAAAGCGCCAGAAAAACACCGCTTAGCAAAGCAAAAAAAACTGTAATTACGCCGGCTGCTTCCTGCTTTTTCCTAATGTCCACCGCTCCGTCCTTTCCTCCGACCGTGTTTTTCATTCCCGGATGAGGGACCTCATCCGATGAAAAATCGTCAGATACTGCTGCTCTGGCTGGTGATTTTTTCGAGAATGGATGTAACCAGACTTGTCAGCTGATCCTTAAAGATAATGACCAGGGATATGAGTACCACCAGAATCAATATCAGCTCGACAACTCCAACCGCCCTTTCTTCCTCCAAAAATTCCCGGCCTGTTTTTCGCAGTTCATCTCTGACAGCTTTTTCCATATTCGCTTCCTCCTTCCGTATCCCGCGCTTTGCTTCGGAAAACGGGCCTGCATAGGGGAACCAACCATCCCCTTCAAGGCTTATCCGGCGCCTTTGTCCGCCCGTCCGAAAGACCAGCGGGCACGGAACAGAAGCTGAACAAAGCTGCTGCCATGTACCTGCGAAAATTCATCTGTTCAGTTTTCATTTTCACTATCCCTTTTTCACTTCCACTGTTCTTTGCCGGACCCCCGGCGTCTGATTATGCGGATAATAAAATCGATATTTTTCGATGTGTTAATGATGTGTCTGAAGCCAGAGACGTGAAAATCTGAAAAGAAATACTCACACGATATGAAACAATCACACGACAAGAAATACTCACACGATATGAAACAATCACACGACAAGAAATACTCACATGATACGAAACAATCACACGACAAGAAATACTCACATGATATGAAACAATCACACGATAAGAAATACTCGCATGATAAGAAATATTCACAGGATACGAAATACTCGCAAATTAAGAAAGAAATCACAAATAAAAAGCAGACAGACCGCTCATCCGGAGTTTACTTCTCCGTCTGATCGACTGTCTGCATTATAGCACAGGATCCGGCAAAACAGATTCCCAAAAATAAATCTTATTGTTGTATATTGTGCATCAGGAATGATATGTTACATCATTTCTCATTTTCTCTGAGATGGCCCAGCGTCCCGCCCGGATGCCACTTAACATACTGCTGCGGTGTGATATCCTTATCCTGCTGAAGTACCGTTGAAAGTGCCTGAAGCACCAGTGTTTCCGCCAGGATGGACATTCTCGGAGCACGGTTCAAAGGCCCGCCTTCCGCCTTCACGCCCGCGTAAATAAAGGCATCGCTGTGTTCGGCCAGCCAGGAATCTCTTCCTCCCGATACACCGATCACCTTGCAGCCGTTATTGATAACCGCCGTGATTGTCGCGCGCATCTCGTTGGTCTGACCGCTGTTGGAAATAAAAATAACGACATCGCCGGGAACCAGCTGTCCGCAGGAACCGTGTACGGCTTCTGTCCCGTGAAGAAAATAGGTCGGGTTTCCTGTTGATGACATAAGAGAGGCAATATAGCCCGCAATATGACCCGGTTTGCCTATCCCCGAAATATGAACCCTGTTTCCGTTTTTCTGCGCTTCCTTAATCAGATCCGCAGCTTTCTCGATCTCACTGTAATCCATCTGATCGATAAACTCCGCAAGATCTGTTTTCACTGTGCCCAGAAAAGTATCATAAGCTTCTCTGCATTCTTTTGTCATTTCCAGCCTCCTGTTTCGTATTTATCTGATTCTGCAGCGGCAAAGCGGATTTTTCGCCCCCCGGCTTTTACCGGAGCATGGACGTATCCGGATCGATACCGCATCTTTCCCTGCAAAAAGCTTCCGCTTTATCCAGATCCGGCAGCGACGGCATGGCGCCGAGCGCTGAAACGGTAAGAGCCGCTGTATGATTCGCAAACTTCAGTATATCTTCATAATTCCAGCCGCAGGTAATGCCGACACAGAACGCACCGACAAAAGAATCTCCCGCCGCCGTCGGATCAACCGCCTGTATATTCTCCGCGCACGGGCTGTAATAGAAACCGCTCTTCTCTGTATCAAGCACGGCCCCCGCTTCTCCCAGCGTAATCAGTACATTTTTAACGCCTTTGGCCTTCAATGCCGCGCAGGCTGCCTTCGCATCGTCCATGTTAACCTTCCGGGCATTCTCCGGATCATGATGGATGGTAATTCCGATCATGTTCGCCGCTTCATGCTCATTCGGAGAAATGAACGACAGATGGGAAAGAAGTTCATCGGACAGCGGAGCGGACGGAGCAGAATTCAGCATGACCGGAACGCCCTTTTCATAGGCGTAGGCGGCAACTTGCTCATTGATCTCCATCGGAATTTCCAGCTGAAGGACAAGCAGATCGTAATCAGCAATCTTCTCCTTCAGAAATTCAACCTCATCTCTGCGAATTGTGTGGTTTGTGCCAGGCAGAACGATGATGCGGTTTTTCGTCTGTTCCCCCGGATGCTCTTCCAGAATGATGACCGAGCAGCCGGACATCTCGTTCTCGCCGCCATAAAGCATATCGTCGGTATGGATTCCTGCCTCGCGGCAGGTGCGGACCATCTCATCGCCGTTGGCATCGTGGCCGACCTTGCCAATCATGGTAACATCTGCCCCCAGTCTGGCCATCTGAACAGCCTGATTGGCTCCCTTCCCGCCCGGTGCCTTGGCAAAGGTATTTCCCAGGACGGTTTCCCCTTCCTTCGGGAAGATGCTGGTTCTTGCAATCTGGTCCATTACAAAGCTTCCAACAACCAGAATTTTTGGCTTTTTCATATCCTTAATCTCCTTTTTCTGTAAGCTTATTTACTCCTTCGGTTTTATACTGTGGGACCGGCTGCTGTAAATTGCATAATGCTCTTCGGATACAGTCAGATGTTCCTGAATGGCAACCCTGGCCGCCTGGGGATCGTGCTGCCGGAGTGCATCGAAAATCTTCTGATGCCTCCGGATGGCATCATCAATCGAGCCCTCCACATAAATCCCGCTCTCGATCTGCTCGATAAAAATATTTCTCATCGTCTGAACCAGGACCATCAGCAGGCGGTTATCGGATGCCTTCGCGATCAGTACATGGAACTTAAAGTCCTCTTCACGGCGTTCCCGGATGGAAATATTCCGGTTTCGCAGCTTCAGAAGACAATCCGCCATTTCTGAAAGCTGTTCTTCCGTCACGTGAACAGCGGCGCGTTCTGCCGAGGCTTCCTCCAGAATTTCCCGGACCTCATAAATTTCATGAACCGTGATCCCATCCATAATAACCATTCGGCGGAGCAATTCAGAGACATTGTTCGAATCCGGTTTGGTCACGTAAGAACCGCTTCCGTTCCTGGATTCGATCAGCCCACGGGCCTTCAGAAGTTTCAGCGCCTCCCGGATGACGGTACGGCTGACACCGCATCTTGCCCCCAGCGTCTGCTCCGAAGGTAATTTTCCACTGTCCCCGAAGGAATTGGAAAGAATATCGTTTTCCAGCCGATCCGCGATTGTTTCATATAGATTTACACAAGACTCTGAATTTGTACTGTTCTCTTTCATTGCTCTCTCCGTTCTGACTGCTGCATAAAGCCAGTGCTTACCTGTATTACAGATTTATCATATCATTCCCTGTTTTTGAAATCTATTAGCAGTAATTGAAGATATCATATTCTGATTTTGCAAAATATGCACAATCAGCCGTGAAAATGCAAAATATGCACAATCAGCCGTGAAAATGCAAAATATGCACAATCAGCCGTGAAAATGCAAAATATACACAATCAGTCTTAAAAATGCAGAATATGCACAATCGACCGTAAAAAGATAAACAGTACCGGTTCGGACAGATCATTATCTTTCCGAAATACGTACGTGCTTGTAATCAAGCTCTTTCATTCTCCGCAGCAGTTCCTTTTCCTGATCCGGTGTCAGATTTTCCATGGGGCGCCTCATCTTTGTGGTGGCGATAACGCCTTCATCCTTCAAAATTACCTTATAGGCTGCGATATTATTTGTTTCGCACATAACTGCGTTCAGAATATTGGTTCTTCTCTGTATCTTTGTTGCCAGATCAAAATCCTTCTTCTGTACAGCATCCCAGATCGCCGCATAATGTTCACGGATGATCACAGCGTTTCCGGAAACAACGCCATCGCCTCCGACAGCGCATACTGCCTCGAACAGATGATCCGGGCCGACCAGAACACTGAATGTCTGGTTCTTTACCATCATAAACTGCTGAAGCTTTGTAAAGTCGGGATAGCTGTATTTGATACCCAGAACATTCGGGCACGCGGCTGCTACCTTTTCGCATACATCCGCGTTAAGGTCATTCACTGCATTCTGCGGGATGCCATACATGTACACCGGAAAATCTTCCGGAACGCTATGCGCTACGGCAGTATAAAAATCAATCAGTCCCTGATCGCTGAGCTTATAAAATACCGGCGTGACTACGCCTATTCCGTCCGCCCCGATGGATACGGCGTGTTTTGCCAGTTCAATGGTATCCGCCTGGTTCCAGGCTCCAGCCTGCACAAAAACGGGAATACGTCCGGCAGCCTGTCTTACGGTTACCTCTGCCACCTGTTTTCTTTCCTCCACGGTCAGATACATCATCTCACCGGTTGTTCCGCACGGATACAGACACTGCAGACCTCCGTCAATGACATGATCAACCAGTCTTTCCAGAGACAGTACATCAATTTTGTCATCTTCCGTTAACGGTGTCACAATAGGCACAACCGTCCCATACAGTTTTTTCATAATGTTCTCCTTTCAGCCTGTCATACAGCTAAAATCCTATTTGATATTATCACGGTTCTTTCGAAATTGCTATCATCTAATTTATTTGTCGCGGCGGCGAGACAAAAAATCATTGCCCGAAACTTCAGCGCGGCACAGGATGCGCCATTCTGTCCCCGCTGCCGGTCCGTCAGTATTTTTTTCTCCAGGGTGTGGAAGCACTTTTCCCGCTGTAGAAAAACTGATGGAACAGTCCATGCTCTTTCAGCCGTTCATTGGCATGCTCCAGCGCCTGCTCTTCAAACTGGGAACTGCACTGGCTGATCTCCTCAAAAACATAAGCCAGGTTCCTGTGAAGATGCTCCGGTGGATACTCTTTACCTTTTCGATCTGTTATTGCCTTCCGGAAAGCGCGGTCAAGCAGCAGTACTTCCTGTCCGGCAAGGGATCCGTTTATTTTCCGGATATTGGCGGCAGGCGTCATCCCTGACGTTCTCACGTGATTTACATGCATGAAATTCAAAATAAACATGATGTTTTCATAGGCTGTGAAAAAATCGGGGATGTTCACGGTTCGGTTCATCAGGGCGGCGCACTGTTCAGCCTCCGCAAAAGTGGCATCAATATACCGGTTTGCGCTCCCGAAACGCGTCTGTTTCAGCTTCAGGGCATCCAGTCTGGTAATCTGGACCAGCGTACCGAATTTTACAGATGCCCCGAGGAAATTGCGCGCGATTATCTTTTCACCGCAGGAAGGGCATATCTTTTCTGTCGTGATGCTGCCGCACTTCGGGCATCTTACTTCATCCATCTTCTGTTCAGCCTCCCATTGTACAAAACAGGCAGGCCGGTAACTGCCGGTCTGCCTCTGCCGCCGCCCCGCAGTCTTTGATCAGTGGGACGGCGAAATAATACTGATTTTTTTCAGCAGGTTTACAAATCTGCCGGTTTTTATTACTCGGTAGCTGCCTCGGTTGTTGTTTCAAGACCATCCGCATAGCTCTGGATCAGATCCCAGTCATCAACCAGCGGCTGAATTACCGGAATGGTAGCTTCCCGGATCGTGTCATCCGGAGTAATGATCGTGCAGCCATCTTCATCGGCCAGTGTCTTCTGAAGTTCTTTCTCCTGAGAAATAACCTGCTCATCCTGCCATGCAATAGCATTATTGATCGCGGTCTGAACAACTTCCTGATCATGCTCGGACATATTGTTCCATACATCGTTGTTGATGAATACCATGTTCGGGCAGATGATGTGGTTGGTCAGGATAACGTTCTTTACAACTTCGTAGAATTTATAGCTGTCGAAGGTGGTCAGCGGATTCTCCTGACCGTCAACAGTTCCTGTCTGCAGCGCCATGTAAAGGTCATTAATATTCATAGGAGTTGCGGCTGCTCCCCAGGACTCTACCATTTTTACATACAGATCCGATTCCGGAACACGGATCTTAAGACCCTTCAGATCATCCAGCGTATGGATTTCCTTGTCGGTTGTCAGCTGTCTTGTTCCATAATAGAAGGTTCCGAGGATACGGGTATTCACGCTTTCAAATTCTTTGTTCAGCGTATCCTTGTACTCTCCGTTCATTGTCTTCTGCATATGTTCAACGCTCTGCCACAGATACGGCGCCTCTACCTGGGCTGCCTTCGGGATCCATGCTCCGAACTGAGCCGGTCCTTCTGTAATAATATCAACCATGCCCTCCTGAACGCCTTCTACCAGGTCCTGAGATCCGCCTAATGCACCGTTCGGATATCCGGTAATGTGGATGTCTTCCGCGTTCTCATTGATCTCTTCGATTGCTTTCTGCATCATCTGTGTAACAATAGCGGTATCCGGATGAACGGAACCCCATTTCAGTTCAGTGGCAGCCTCAGCGGTTGTTGCAACTCCAACAGCCATCGCACATACGGCAGCAGCGGTCAAAATCTTCTTCATTTTCATTCGATTTTCCTCCAAATAATTTTATATTTTTCAGCCGCGTCCTTCGCAGCCAAAATACGATAGAAATACAGCACTGTCCGGCTCTCCGGTACGTTCACAGCACCCGCGTCACAATCCTCCGTAAACCAGATTCGGCAGGAAGTTGGTGATGGCCGGCACATAGGTGATCAGCAGCAGCGTGATCAGCAGCGGGATCAGGAACGGAGTGGTGGCTTTAATAACGCGGTTTGCCGATACCTTGGCCACGTTCGACGTTACATATAGTACAATTCCAACCGGCGGGGTAACAACACCGATCATCAGATTGACAATCATAATCAGACATGCCTGTGTTTCCGATACCCCCATGGCTTCCATCGCCGGGATCAATATCGGGCTCAGGATCAGGATGGCGGCGGTGCCTTCCATGAAGCACCCGATGAACAGAAGAAACAGGTTAATCACCAGCAGGAATACAAATTTGTTCGGAATGCTGGTCAGCGCCATGGTCAGCTTCTGCGGGATCTGTGCGATGGTCAGGCAGTATCCGAAAATGTTGGCTGTCATAACGATCGACAAAACAACGCCGGTCGTCTCGCAGGTTGAGAGCATTACCTGCGGAATATCTTTCCATTTAAGGTCACGGTATCCGAAAATACCGATCAGCAGAGAATAGAAAGCTGCAATGATTGCCGCTTCGGTTGTCGTTACAATTCCGGTGTAGATTGCCAGAAACAGAATGACCGGTGCCATCAGGGCCAGAAATGCTTCCTTGAAGGCAACCCATATATCGTGTCCATTCGGTCTTGGGTTGCGTGGATAATGTCTCTTTTTTGAGTATATTGTCACCATAACACCCAGAGATATGGCCATCAAAATTCCCGGGAACAGGCCGCCCACAAAGCAGCGCCCTACGGAAGCTCCGACCGTAACACACAAAATAACCATGGGCAGGGACGGCGGGATAATTGGCCCGAGTACGGAGGAAGCGGCCGTAATGGCGCAGGAGAAATCGTCGTCATATCCGATTTCCCGCATCGCTTCAATCTCAATATTGCCCAGGCCGCCGGCATCGGCCACAGCCGTACCGCTCATGCCCGCGAACAGTGCCGAACAGATAATGTTCGCATGTCCCATCCCTCCGGGAACCGTACCCACAATGACGTTGGCAAAGCGGAACAGTTTCCGTGTCACACCGCCGGTATTCATCAGGTTTCCCATCAGAATGAAGAATGGTGCCGCAATCATCGTAAACGAATTGGCTGCCTGCGTCGTTCTCTGCACAACCGCCATCATCGGCTGATGTGTCATAAACATGTAAAGGAATGAGACGATGCCCAGATTTACATACAGCGGCAGTCCCGTAAACAGAAGAATGATAAAAACAATTAGTGCGACTGTCATTGCTCGTCACCTCCCTTATCTCTGTAATCCCTTGGTCCCTCGGTCAGGCACTCTTTGCAGGCTGCTATTTCGTAGGCAATAATAATTGCGTTGCAGATCGGGCAGATCAGATACACAACCGAGAAATTCATCTTAAAAGAAACAGCCGTACGTTTTGTTCCGGCCTGTACCAGGAAAATTCCGTAATATACCATCAGCAATGAAAAAACAATCGTGATGATGTGGCAGACAAACTGCAGCCATTTCTGTGCTTTTTTCGGAAGCATATTTAATATGGCCGTGATACGAATGTGCGAGTCCGCCTTTTCCGCGATTACCCAGCCTAAATAGCAGATCCAGACATAGGTCAGCCGGATCATTTCCTCCGACCACACAATCGGGTCATTGAGGATCCAGCGCCAGATAACCTGTGCCAGACCGAGAATAAAGATAAAGGTCATAAGGATAATGGCCAGTCCATCCACTCCCTTCTCCGTAATCGTTTTAATCCAGTACGGAGCGCCTTTCCTTTTTTCCGGGCTGCTTCCGGTCTTACTGTCCGCGGCGCCGGCTCTGTTCTTCTCCCCCATAAGTTCTCTCCTTCCTACTTGATCGTATTCATCTGATTTTTGATCGAAATCGTATACATCTTTTTTTGATCTGAATCGTACTCATCTTTTTTGATCGGAATCGTGCTCATCATTTTCGATCTGAATCGTGCTCATCTTTTTCGATCTGAATCGTGTTCATCTTTTTTGATCGGAATCGTGCTCATCTTTTTCGATCTGAATCGTGTTCATCTTTTTTGATCTGAACCGTGTTCATCTTTTGATTGAATCGTATTCATTTTTTGATCTGATTGACCCTGAACCTCTCCAGCATCTGCTGACTCATGATCCGGAAATAATCCTGCGGATTCCCCATGGACAAAAAGCTGGCGCCCAGATCCTTCCAGAATTCAATCAGCTCCGGGGCGTAGCCTACGGACACTCCGAAGGGCTTGCCATGTGCCTTGCACGTAAGTGCAATTGTGCGCATCAGTTCCTTTACCTCCGGGTCAAAGAACTCTCCAAGCTTTCCTACCGAACCGGAAAGATCCATCGGTCCGCAGATGACGGCATCGACACCGGGCACTTTGCAGATCTTATCCAGATTCCGAACGGCTTCGGCACTTTCGCACTGCACAATTTTAAACAGGCAGTCATCAATCGTTTCCAGATATTCGTCCATGGGTTTCAGTCCATAGTCTATCGCGCGGCCCGGGCCGAACCCTCGCTTTCCTTTCGGCGGATACATACAGGCGTCAACGCACTTTTTTGCCTCCTCCGGGGTATTTACCATGGGAAAGATTATGCCGTCGGGTCCTGCCTCGATCACCGGTTTGATGTGTGCTGTCTCATGGTCCTGTACCCGGACAATGGCGCTGCACCCTCCGGCATTGGCAGCAATGATCGCATTCTTAATCATCGGCCAGGACATTCCGCCATGTTCATTATCAATCCAGATATAGTCATATCCAATCCAGCCGCACATTTCATAGAAATCCAGGTCCTGCGTCCAGCAGTGTGTCCCCAGACATACCTTTCCGGCAGCAAGGTTTTTTTTAAGTTGCTCTGCCTTATTCAACAGTATTCCTCCCCTCAAATCTCCTGCATTCTGCCGCAGAATATCTGTGATATTTCCACAAAACCTCTATGATATTGTAAAAGGCTTTCCTCCTCTTACAAATATCTGTAATACAGGTTCAATAATATCATAACTACGCCGGATTATTCAATACAATTACTGGATAAATTGACTATTTCTACAATTCCAACAATTATTTTCTTTGTTTTTTATGTATAAATTTTTTAGGTGGAAGCGCAGACCTGTCTGACCGGTATTTTCCTTAATTATTCTTGTCTGAAGGTTGCCACAGCTTCTGCAGTTTCTGCCGCACAGTGCCAAAAAGACGCCCGCCGTGCAACAGAATAAGTGCGCGATGAAATTTCAGACAATGAATTTTTATGCGGCAATGCCTGGGCGACAACCGAAAGCAAGTCGCGGTGAAAAACCGGGCAATGCCCGGGCGACTGCCGCGACAAATCTATGCACCGAGCTAAGGTCGCGTTGAAATTTCGGGCAATGAATTTTTGTCTGTCCGTACCCGGGCGACAACCGAAAGCAAGTCGCGGTGAAAAACCGGGCAACGCCCGGGCGACTGCCGCGACAAATCCATACACCGAAATAAGGCCGCGCTGTAGTTTCGGGCAATGATTTTTTGTCTGACCGCGTCGGAGCGACAACTGAAAGCAAGGCGCGGTGAAAAACCGGGCAATGCCCGGGCCACTGCCGCGACAATTCCATGCACCGAAGTAGTGTTGCGTTGAAGTTTCGGTCAACGAGTTTCCGCCCGGCCGCGCCGGAGTGACAACCGAAAGCAAGGCGCGGTGAAAAACCGGGCAACGCCCGGGCGACTGCCGCGACAATTCCATGCACCGAGCTAAGGTCGCGTTGAAATTTCGGGCAATGATTTTTTGTCTGACCGCGCCGAAGCGACAATCGAAAGCAAGTCGCGGTGAAAAACCGGGCAACGCCCGGGCGGCCGCCGCGACAATTCCATGCACCGAAGTAGTGTTGCGTTGAAGTTTCGGTCAACGAGTTTCCGCCCGGCCGCGCCGGAGTGACAACCGAAGCAAGAGCGCGTTGAAGTTTCGGGCAATGGATTTCAGTCCGGCCGCGCCGAAGCGACAACCTAAATCAAGTCGCGGTGAAAAACCGGGCAACGATTTTTTGTCCCGCCGCGCCGGAGCGACAACCGAAAGCAAGGCGCGTTGAAGTTTCAGGCAATAATTTTCTGTCCGGCCGCGCATGGCTGACAACCGAAAGCAAGTCGCGGTGAAAAACCGGGCAATGCCCGGGCGGCCGCCGCGACAATTCCATGCACCGAGCTAAGGTCGCGCTGAAGTTTCGGGCAATGAATTTTTCTCTGGCCGTACCCGGACGACAACCGAAAGCAAGTCGCGGTGAAAAACCGGGCAATGATTTTTTGTCTGGCCGCGCCGAAGAGACAACCGAAGCAAGGCCGCGGTGAAAAACCGGGCAACGATTTTTTGTCCCGCCGCGCCGGAGCGACAACCGAGAGCAAGGCGCGGTGAAAAACCGGGCAACGATTTTTTGTCCCGCCGCGTCGGAGCGACAACCGAAAGCAAGTCGCGGTGAAAAACCGGGCAATGAGTTTCACTCCGGTCGCGCATGAGCAACAACCGAAAGCAAGTCGCGGTGAAAATCCGGGCAATGCCCGGACACCTGCCGCGACAATTCCATGCACCGAAATAAGACCGCGTTGAAATTTCGGGCAATGATTTTTGTCTGGCCGTACCCGGGTGACAACCGAAAGCAAGGCGCGGTGAAAAACCGGGCAACGCCCGGACTACTGCCGCGACAATTCCATGCACCGAGGTAAGGTCTCGTTGAAATTTCGGGCAATGAATTTCAGCCCGGCTGCGCCTTATTATTAAAGAAAGCCAGGGTAATTTAGAAATCAAAGCTAAATCTTAATAAAGCTGGTTTTAATTATTGAATAGCTGGCAAAAAAAATAGGTGATGTAATATAATGCCTTCTGTGAGTTAAAATATTTGAAAATATATTTGCAGGAGGTTTGTGTATGAAGCATCCCATTATGGTAATTGAGACGGATCAGGCGGTTATCCGCGTGGAGCTGATTCCGGAGAGTGCGCCGGCAGCGGTTCAGAGTGTAATCGATATTGCAAAGAAAGGATTGTACGATAATCGGGAGATCCGCCGTATCGCACCGGGATTTGTGGTACAACCCTCGTTTACCGGTTTTGATGTGCCTGAGCTGAATAAGGAGATTACAGGTGAATTTGCAGCGAACGGATTTGAGAACGGCGCCGTCATGAAGGAGAGGTCGGTGTGCATGGCCGGAGACGGAAAATCAACGGCCTCCTGTAGTGAATTTTTCTTCTGTCTGACAGATGAAACCGGCGCTCGTCTTCAGGGCAGATTTCCGGTAATCGGCACGGTCACAGCCGGATGGGAAGAAGTTAAACGTCTGGAAAAAGTGCCGGCTCACCGCTATTATCCGGAAGGATATGAAGATGTCGTTATTTATCTGCCAGACACGCCGGAACACATGAAAAAAGTATTCATTATCGAAAACAACTGAAATCGGAAATGCTCTTAATGAACGTAATTTCCGCAGAAACACAATTGCTGCAAAAGCTTAATTGCCGCAGAAACATTAAAAGTCCCCGACAGATTCATTACGGTCACTGTCGGGGACTAACAATCATCCTTATTCATTTTTCAGGCACCTGCAACCTTTCGATTGGTATAAAAACAGCCCAGGTTATTTTCCTGATCAGAATTTACTATACATACGGGTTGAAAACATATCACCAAATACTCTGCACAAGCTGGCAAATTCTTTAAATAACTTCATAATAGCGCCTCCTTTTTTCTGACTTCTGTCGGAAGTTACTTCCTTGTTTCTGATAAAAGAATAGCACTGTTTTTTGCAAAATAAAAATACTTGTTAAATTAGTCACATCATATCTAATTAATATAGATCAGGCTATATCTATATCAAATCATCACTATTATTCATCATATATTAAAACTCTCCATTCACCGCACTGCATCAGCTTTGTGAAAAAAATGCGGCTATCCGCAAAAAAATCACGGATGATATTGCACGGAATATATGGATGGATTTGTGACCTGAAGTAATTCCGGAATCCTGTCTTCCGACATCCTGGATCTCACCTGAAAACAGAGAAATATTTTTATAGATGTGATAGAATAATAACAACACCTGAAGTCACGGCTGCTATATGCTTGCGTGAAAATAGGGAAGTGACCTTAGGCGTAAAAGAACGAACAAGATAACGCGCACAGATAATACAGCCCAACGGAAGACAGGAGGTGATTCCCACTTGAGTTCTATGGAGATACCGGAGAAGGACCTTAACGAAAGCGGACATCCTGCAGAAAATGACGATAACACAAGCGGCAGAAAAAAAGGCAGCGGGATAATCAGCATCATCCTGCGCGGTGTTGCCCTGGCTATGGGTGTTTTAGTAATCACCCTGAGCTGGCTGGATAAGAAAAATGCAGATACTGCCATCCTAATGCTTGGAATCGGCCTGATGTGTCTGGCCATCGATAACATGCACCGGAAAGACAATGCATAGCCTCATGCATGCCATGCCGCAAATTGCTAACCTGACAAGTATTAATACAGCCGTAAATTACTGCCTTGACATGGAAGTATTCGTCTGGCATTAATTATTTAATCTGTCAGTACGTCAGAAAGCCTGACTGACTGGCTGCCAGGTCATCTTTACCCTACGACTTTATTATAGGAGGAGATACAAATCATGATAGAAGAAACACTGAGAAACAAAATTGCGGAGCAGGTAAGTGAGCTTATCAAAACCGGTCCGTGCTGCCCGGAATTAAAAGCCGAGGGCGCAAAGTGGCTGGAGGATGCTCCGTCAGAAGCCGGCGATCAGGCTCTGATCAAAGAACTCAGGGAGGACCTTTCCCCGATTGACGACACCATCGCTTTCTATGAATCCGATGCGGCTGCCGCTATTTTCGGAAGCCGCGAGGCTGCTGACCGGGCGATTGAGGCTGAAAAAAAGAGAAAAGCAGCCGGCGAAAAATACTGTGACTGCGCAGCCTGCACCATTACGGCCGCCATTCTGAAAGAGCTCGGCGAGCTGGCCTGACCCGGGCTGACGGCGAAGTGGATAGATTCTGAGTGAGAGCAAACTGAACTGATCCGGGCTGACGGTGAAACGGGCTGAGATGAATATCTTGCATAAAGGCATGCCATTTTCCCAGTTTCAATGGCCTGCACACTTCCGGACATGATATAAACGCAGGTATTTTCTACATGGACAAAAACGCCGGTACAATGAGAAGCATAAGGACCACCAGCAGCATCATGGTCATGGGAAAAAGCATCCGTGTACCGGCTTTTTCCCCTAGCCTTCGTGCCATTGCCCGGCGCTCTTCCATAGCTTCGGAAACTTCCCTTGCCAGCTCTTCCGGCAGGCCGCGGGATCCTTTTTTCAGATTCTGTGCAAGAATGGATCCGAGCTTGACATACTGCGGCAGCGCACATCTTCTTCCAAAATTCTGATAAGCGCTGCTCTCCCCGATGCCGCTGTCCATCTCGCGGCACGTTCGTGCAACCTCCACATATGCACTGCGCGGATGTTCCATCTGGGCAGATTGAGCCGCGATCTTCTGAAAAGTCCCCCGCAGTGTCAGACCGGCTCCCAGAAGCATGGACATTTTCCAAAGAAGCTGCGGATAATCCATGATCAGTTCCTGCTTTCTTTTCTCTGCGCTTTCATGCGTAGCTGCATCCATGCGCTCATACACCAGGAACGGAAGGATCACCAGCAGAATAAGAAAGAAGGCGCTCCAGGAAGGAGTATGGCGGTACCATGTAATCTTTTTCCCCCGCACCTTGTCCGGAAGTTTCAGGTACTCGTCCGTTGTGTTCTCCTCATCCGCTTTCCTTACCCCCTCCTCCACCTCTCTCCACAAATTTTCCTCGTCTGTGAAAAGCGGAGGCAGGACCCTGACTGCACATTCATAAATCCTCTGCTCCCCCTGACAGCTGAAGGTTGCCTTTATCTCCACCAGCTTTCCTCCCTCGTCCGGAATCTCCTCGATTTTCCCTTCTTCGGATAGGACGCCGTAGGGGATGGTCAGATATTCAACGGTCACGCGGCCGTCCTGCAAAGCCCTGGGAAATACCAGTTCCGAACGCACTTCATCCTCACTTGCATTTTCACCCAGCATTTCCCCTGCGAATTCCTGTTCTGCCTGTTCCAGAAAGGTATTTACCTCCTTTTTCGTATATTTTCGTTCTCCTACATGAACAGATATCTCCCTCTCTTCAGTCTCCCCTTTCACTTTTGCAAGCAGTTTGTCTGACGCAGCACTTTCCCCGTAATCCGGGCGTTTTATACGTCCCCCCTCCACCTTATCCGAACGCGTACGCAAAAATATGGCTGCCGGAATACAGATCATCGCGGTCAGAAGGATACACAGCAGAACAGAAGAAATTTTTTTTGTATAATACACACGCACCGATTCCGGCTTTCCCGCATGAAGCGCCGTTATTTCCTCCGTCAGCTTCGGATTCTTTTTATCTGGGCGCAGACAGTCGAAAATCTTTCCAGCCAGATAATTTAACATATTCCTTGATTTCAATTTCTTCACTTCAGTACCTCAGCCCTCCCGTTCATTTTGCCTTCCACACCGGATTTCCGGCTCATTTACTCATACTTCGATTGTCATAATCCTTTTCCCCCACAGAAAGGCCGCCGCATACAATATAAGTGCCGCGGTCATGACAAGAATTCCCAGTGAAGTTCCATACATACTACTGATCATTTCCGGTGAGGTCAGATGAACGTACCCGAGAATTCCAAGCGGCACAAGGCTCATAATGCGCTGTTCAAACTGCCGTCCGGTCAGAACCGTCTCAATCTCCATCATGGTTTCCTCTTTCCGCTCTATGCCCATAACCGTATTCCGGACAATAGAAATCATGTCGCCGCCTGTTCTTCGGGCGGCTGTAAATACCTCTCCAAAATCCCGGATTTCTTCCACCCCCGTCCTGCGGCCAAGATCCGCCAGCAGTGTCTCTAGCGGAACATTCAGCGACAGCTGTATCACAATTCTTGAGAATTCCTTCACAACGAAAGAATCTTCCGGATAAATCCGGCGCACTTCCCGGTATGCTTCCCGAAATGCATTTTCAGCTGCATACCCCGCCTGCAGAGAAGTGCTGACAAACTTCATTCCGGCCAGAAACTGTGTACTCATCGTTCGTTTTCTTTCACGGATCATATCCTTCTTTCTTTCCTTCAGAAAAAAGTAAAGGAGTGGATAAAGAATGAAAAAAGCCAGAAGGGAATGATAAAAAAGATAACTTACCAGCACACAAAGTATTGAGAAAAGAGAAATATTCAGAACAAGTTCTGAAGCAGTAAAGCGAAACTTGCTGTAATCCTCTGGCTCACCGGCACTTCTGTCACTCCTCTGGCTTCCATGCAACCCTCCCGTCCCCTGCCGGGCTTGAAGTTTAATTTTGTCCCGCTTACTGCGTTGACGATACTTCACAGTTCTCATTTTGTTCATGCCCTCTTTCCTGCCGGGCTCAGCTGTCCGACTCAGCTTTCCGATCAGCTGCCGGTTCGTCTGTCCGGTTCAGCGGCCCGATCATCTGTCCAGCTCAATTTTCCGACTCAGCTGTCCGACACGGTTATCCGTTCATCTGCCGGATTCAATTATCTGATGCCGGCAGCAGCAGTCCGGATCTTTCCAGTTTTCCGACATTTTTCAGTTCGCCTGTCTTGGCGAGATGGCCGTTGATTTTATTTCGGTCCCGGGTTGGAATTTCCTGGAATTCGAACAGCGGATGTGTTCTGATTTCACCGCTTGGAATGTCATATCCGTCAATCTCCAGTATTTCCAGAACACGGCGGCTTTTATCCCGCAGACGCCCCAGATGTACCATCAGATCAATTCCGGATGCAATCTGCCGGCGGATGGCGGAAATCGGAATTTCACTCATGCCGCACAGGACCATCATTTCGAGGCGGCTGAGCATATCTCTCGGGCTGTTGCCATGTCCGGTGGAAAGTCCGCCGTCATGGCCGGTGTTCAATGCCTGAAGCAGATCCACCGTCTCCGCGCCCCGGACTTCCCCGACGATGATGCGATCCGGCCGCATTCGAAGACTCGTGCGGATCAGATCCCGGATGGATACCTCATTTTCACCCTCCTCGTTCGCCCTGCGTGCCTCCAGCCGGACCAGATTTTTTACATGGTGAAGCTGCAGCTCTGCATTGTCTTCAATCGTAACCACGCGTTCATCTTCAGGGATATAGGCAGAAAGTGCATTCAGAAACGTGGTTTTTCCGCTCCCGGTTCCCCCGCTGATAAAGATGTTGTAGCGCGCCTCCACCATCATTTTCAGGAACTGTGCCGCCTCCGCTGTCAGACTGTTCCACTGAACCAGCTGCTGCATCAGGATCGGATGATCCGGGAAGCGGCGGATAGTGATAACAGGCCCGTCAATGGCCACCGGCGGCACAACCACATTAACCCGCGCACCATTTTTCAGTCTCGCATCGACAATCGGATCTGATTCATTCACGGTACGATTACAGCCGGAAGCAATTTTCAGTACGATGTCCTCCAGTTTCTCCCGGCTGTCAAAATTACGATTCCACTTTTCCAGATGTCCGTGACGTTCCAGAAAAATACCGTCCATACCATTGACCATTATTTCCGTCACACTGTCGTCGTCAATCAATTCCTGGATTACGTCCAGCCGGCGGACACTGTTGAATAAAAATTTTCTCAGTTCACATCGGCTGGAAAGCGGAACGTAATATTGGGGGCAGGTATCCAAAATAAGAGTATCGATCAGCTGACCGATCTCCTCATCCGAAAATTCCATGCCGCCGTTCAGCCTCTCCATCAGAAGCTTCCGATATGTTTCGAATAACTGTCTGTCCAATAACTGATCATCCAAAATATGCCTTTCCCAACCCGGCGATGTTCAATTGATAAGCAGAAATCTTTAATCGATAAATATTGATATGTTCAAAGATTTGTTTGTGAACTGTTTTCATCAGGTGCTTTTATTGTAGCACCAAAGGCAAAAAAAGACTCCCCAAAATTACGGAGAGTCTTTTATCGTATTCCAACGATTTATTTCAGGTTACAACATTTACAAAAGATGAAAGACGTACCTGCCGGCAAAATTCAAGGTCCGTTATATCATGGGCTGTGATGAGAAGTGGTTTTGAACCCTGCCTGCGCCGGATGTACTCAATCGCTCTGCGCCGGTTCTCCCGGTCGAGACCCGCAAATGGCTCATCCATCACCAGAAGGTCAGACGGGACGGCAGCGGCACGGACAATGCAGACGCGCCGGCGCATTCCTCCGGACAGTTCCCGAACCGGTTTGTCCAGCGCTTCCGGCGGAAGCAGATTTTCCAGTTCCTCTCTCGCAAAAGCCGATGATATATGTTTGTTTACCATAGATACATTCACTATGGCGGAAAAATCGTCGCACAGCCGATCCTCCTGAAACACAACACCGGCATTCAGATAAGGATATTTATAATCTCCCAGCAGTCTGACCCGCCCCTGATCCGGCTTTTCAAGGCCCAGCAGAATCCGGGTCAGCGTGGTCTTCCCCCT
>Ga0256404_1005748_pt1 | contig 21477 bp, 18 predicted proteins | sample RumenRJG_01DNA_FD_185990 | JGI IMG/M metagenome (GOLD analysis project Ga0256404, IMG submission 185990) | Bovine rumen microbial communities from Lethbridge, Alberta, Canada - RJG_01 | ecosystem: Host-associated > Mammals > Digestive system > Stomach > Rumen | place: Canada: Alberta | collected...
CACTGGGAGGGGCTTTCTCTCTCGAGCATCGAGGGCATGGCCTCGGGGCGCCCGTTTGTTGCCAGCGATGTCGCTGGCTTGCGAGAAATCGTGAAAGGATACGGAATTCTCTTTCCTCATCAAGATTACAGAGCGCTGGCTTCGGCAATTCGACAACTTTGTGAAACCCCAGAGGAGTATCGCCGTGTGGCCGAGCGTTGCCAGGCTAAAGCAAAGCAATACGACATCAGCCTGATGGCCAAGAAGTACAACGAAGTTTATCAAGAAATATGTCCAAATCTGTAAAACTGCTGCGTGCCACGACGGTGCCCACCTCGCTCAATTCTTTTTGCCGCGGTGTGTTGAAGGAGCTTAGGCAAGAAGGCTACGATGTTGTGGCTGTTTCTAGTCCTGGGCCTGAGTTGCAAGAAGTGGAAAAACGTGAAGGTTGCCGTACCATTGCTGTGCCCATGCAGCGACACATCAGCCCGATGAGCGACTTGAAGTCGCTGTGGCGCATGACTTGGGTTATGCACCGAGAGCGCCCCGACATCGTTCACACGATGACCCCCAAGGCAGGTTTGATATGCATGATTTCCGCCTGGCTGGCAAGAGTGCCAGTGCGCATCCACACCTTTACCGGGCTGGTGTGGCCCACGGCAACGGGGCTGAAGCGGCGATTACTCATGTTCACCGACTGGATCACTTGTGCTTGCGCCACTCATGTCATTCCCGAGGGTGAAGGCGTCAAAGCCGACTTGCTCAATCACCACATCACTCGCAAGCCCATCAAGGTGCTTGGCTTTGGCAATGTGCGAGGTGTCGATCTTGACTATTGGAAACCGCGTGCCACCACCCACGTCGACAATGAAGGTCGCGGTCACATCTTTACCTTTGTCTTTGTGGGTCGCATTGTGGCCGACAAGGGTATCAACGAGCTGGTGAGTGCATTCAAGCAGCTCAATCAAGAGCATCGCGACACGCGGCTCCTGCTTGTGGGGCAACGTGAGGACGACCTCGACCCCGTTTTGCCGGCGACTGTTGCCGAGATGCAAAGCAATGCCGCCATACAAGTAGTGGGGCCTAAAGACGATGTGAGACCGTTTTATGAAATGGCCGATGCATTGGTCTTTCCCAGCTATCGTGAAGGTTTCCCAAATGTGGTGCTCGAGGCTGGGGCAATGGGCTTGCCCAGTATTGTGACCGACATTAATGGCAGTCGCGAGATTATCGAGGAGGGCGTGAATGGCACTATCATTCCTCCGCGCGATGCCCATGCCCTCTATATGGCGATGAAGCGTTTTCTCAATGAGACGGCTTGGGTGCACGCTATGGCAAGCCGTGCGCGCCCTATGGTGGCCAGCCGCTACGAGCAAGGCTATGTGCGTCGTTGCCTCAAAGACTTCTATGCGCAATGCATAGCCGAAAAACTCACCACCGAAGACTCGTGAATCCCTCGCATTTCGATGGTTTATAATGATTCAAATTCTTTTATGTACAGGCATTTCTTTAAGCGAATATTCGATTTTGTGCTTGCACTCCTGGCCTTGGTGTGCTTGAGCCCGTTGTTGCTTGTCGTGACCGTATGGCTGCATTTTGCCAACAAGGGAGCTGGTGCCTTTTTTCTTCAGGAGCGGCCTGGCTTGCATGGCAAGCTGTTTAAAATCATCAAGTTCAAGACCATGACCGATGAGCGGGCCCCCGATGGCACTTTGCTCCCCGACATGCAGCGCCTCACCCGTGTGGGCCGCTTCGTGCGCTCCACCTCGATCGACGAACTGCCACAGCTCGTCAACGTGCTCAAGGGCGACATGGCCCTTATCGGCCCCCGGCCTCTGCTGCCACAGTACTTGCCGCTCTACAGCCCCGAGCAGGCCCGTCGCCACGACGTGCGCCCAGGCATCACTGGCTGGGCCCAGTGCCACGGCCGCAACGCCATCTCGTGGGCCGAAAAGTTCAAGCTCGATGTGTGGTATGTCGACCACCTCTCCATCAAAACCGATATTCGCGTCATTTTCACTACAATAAAAAGGGTGTTTCGTCGCGAAGGCATCAATGAGAGCGGTGATGCTACAATGGAGCCTTTCAACGGAAACAGTTGACTATAATGAAAGATATTGCAATTTTTGGAGCAGGTGGCATGGGAAGGGAAACTGCTTGCCTCATCGACCGCTTAAACAAAAGTGGCAAAGGGTGGAATTTTATTGGTTTTTTCGACGACGGACTTCCTGTTGGCCAGCCAATATCTCACTATGGCAAGGTGCTGGGAGGCATCGATGTCCTCAACGCCTGGCCTCATGATATTGCCCTTTCAATTGCCCTCGGTAATCCTGACCTTGTTTTTAAAATCAAGAACGCCATTGATAACCCTAGAGTATCGTATCCCAACCTCATTGACCCGTCGTTTGAAATCGTTGACCCTGAAACTTTTTCGATAGGCGTGGGCAATATCATCCTGCAGCATTGCATGGTTTCGTGTGGCACTAGTATCGGCAATTTTAACTTGCTCAATGGCGGAGTGTCGTTGCGACATGATGTGGTTGTGGGTAATTACAATCGCATCATGCCCGAGGTGCGCATTTCTGGGAATGTGGAAATCGGAGACTGCAACTTTTTGGGAGTTGGAAGTATCGTGATACAGCAGATTAAAATAGGCAATCGTGTCCATTTGGGTGCTGGTGGGGTGATGATACGAGACCCCAAAAATGGCTACCTTTATGTGGGAGTGCCTGCAAAGGCAGTTAAGCCCTTGTGAAGTTGGAACTGATAATATTTGATAATATAAGAGATATTTTATGGAAAATAAGCGTGTGTTACTGTGCCTGGCTCACATGAGCGGCAACGAAATGAAATACATTCAAGAGGCATTCGACACCAACTGGGTGGTGCCGCTTGGTCCCAATGTGAACGCATTTGAAGACGACTTGAAGCAGATGTGCGGCGGAGGCAAGGAGATAGTGGCATTGTCGTCGGGCACTGCGGCAGTGCACCTGGCACTGGTGGCGCTGGGCGTGGGTCGCGGCGATGAGGTGATGTGCCAATCATTTACATTCTGTGCTTCGAGCCACCCCGTAGTCTACCAGGGTGCCACTCCCGTCTTTGTCGACTCTGAGCCTGGGTCGTGGAACATGGACCCCGATCTACTGGAGCGGGCCATCGTCGACCGCATCAACAAGACGGGCAAGAAGCCCAAGGCCATTATTGTGGTCTACCTCTATGGCATGCCGGCCCGCATCGACGAGATTGTGGCCATTGCTGGCAAGTACGACATACCGCTCATCGAGGACAGTGCCGAGGCTTTTGGCTCACGGTTCGACGGCAAGGTAGTGGGCACGTTCGGGCAGTTTGGCATCATGTCGTTCAACGGCAACAAAATGATCACCACCTCGGGTGGTGGCGCACTGGTGTGTCCCGATGTGGCGACCAAAAACAAGATCATGTATTATGCCACCCAGGCCCGTCAAAGCTATCCCTACTATCAGCACGTCGACATAGGCTACAACTACCGCATGAGCAACATTTGTGCAGGTATAGGGCGCGGACAGATGACGGTGCTCGATGAGCACCTGGCCCACCATCGCATGCTGGCCAAGATGTATGCCCAGGCCTTTGCCCACTGCGACGGTATCGATTTTCACGACAACCCAAGCAACCGCTACGACAGCAACTTCTGGCTCAACACCATCACCCTGGCTCCAGGTGTGCACGTCAAGGGCGAGGATCGCGCCTATGCTACTGTGGTGCATGGGGCAGTGGGTGGTGCTGCCGGTGTGGTGATGCAGGCTCGCGATGCCCACACTGGCTGTGAGCCCGACAAAGCCGTCGAGGCAATGCGCCTGGCTCTCGACAAGGCTAATATCGAGAGCCGACCGCTGTGGAAGCCCATGCACAAGCAACCAGTCTACAAGGATGCGCCCGCCTATGTGAACGGCGTGAGCGAGTCGTTGTTCAAGCGCGGGTTGTGCCTGCCCAGTGGTCCCATGGTGACGCGCGACGATGCCCAGCGCGTCATCGACACCATCAAGTCGAGCATCGAGTAGAAGCTCGGCAGCCGGCAACCCAAGTAGAGAAAGCTATATTGCGACAGCCCCTGCAACCGTTAGTGTGTTGCAGGGGCTGTCGCGTTGTTCTATAGGCGTGTCGCCCAATTTGAAAAAAACTGCAGGGCACACTCTTGTGTGTGCCCTGCAGAAATGTGTGTGTCGCAATATAATTGTTTATTTTGCGAGCGCTTGAGCCACGTCGACGGCCACAGCCACGGTGCAGCCCACCATGGGGTTGTTGCCCATGCCCAGGTAGCCCATCATCTCAACGTGGGCCGGAACCGAGCTCGAGCCGGCAAACTGGGCGTCGCTGTGCATGCGGCCCATGGTGTCGGTCATGCCATAGGAAGCCGGGCCGGCAGCCATGTTGTCGGGGTGCAGTGTGCGGCCTGTGCCGCCGCCCGATGCCACGCTGAAGTAGGGCTTGCCTGCTGCCAGGCGCTCCTTCTTGTAGGTGCCTGCCACGGGGTGCTGGAAGCGGGTGGGGTTGGTCGAGTTGCCGGTGATCGACACGTCGACGCCCTCTTTCCACATGATGGCTACGCCCTCGCGCACATCGTCGGCGCCATAGCATTTCACCTTGGCACGCTCGCCGTCGCTGTAGGGAGTCTCCTCCACCACCTTGAGCTCGCCGGTGAAGTAGTCAAACTCGGTGCGCACATAGGTGAAACCGTTGATGCGGCTTATGATCTTGGCGGCATCCTTGCCCAGGCCGTTCAGTATCACGCGCAGGGGCTCTTTGCGCACCTTGTTGGCAGCGCCGGCAATCTTGATGGCACCCTCGGCAGCGGCAAACGACTCGTGGCCGGCCAGGAAGGCAAAGCACTTGGTCTCGTCGCGCAGCAGGCGTGCAGCCAGGTTGCCGTGGCCCAGGCCCACCTTGCGGTCGTCGGCCACCGAGCCGGGAATGCAGAAGGCCTGCAGGCCCAGGCCAATGGCCTCGGCAGCGTCGGCAGCGTTCTTGCAGCCTTTCTTCAGCGCGATGGCTGCGCCCACCACATAGGCCCACTTGGCGTTCTCAAAGCATATCTGCTGGGTCTCTTCGCAAGTCTTATAAGGATCGATACCATACTTGTCGCAGATGGCGTTGGCCTCTTCCACGTCTTTGATGCCTGCGGCATTGAGTGCAGCGAGCACTTGCTTCTCGCGACGGTCTTGTGACTCGTAGTTAACTTTTCTCATCATAATTTTGTATCCTCCTCCTTATTATTCTTTACGTGGGTCAATATATTTAGCTGCATTCTCAAAACGTCCGTAGTGGCCCTTGGCTCCTGCAAGCGCCTCCTCGGGGGTCTTGCCCTTCTTCAAGGCATCGGTAAACTTGCCCAGGCTCAGGAACTCGTAGCCTATCACCTCGTTGTTCTTGTCGAGTGCCATGCGGGTCACGTAGCCCTCGGTCATCTCAAGATAGCGCACACCCTTGGCCTTGGTGCCAAACATGGTGCCCACCTGGCTGCGCAGGCCCTTGCCCAGGTCTTCGAGCGATGCGCCCACGACCAGGCCGCCCTCGGAGAAGGCCGACTGGGTGCGGCCATACACAATCTGCAAGAAGAGCTCGCGCATTGCCGTGTTGATGGCATCGCACACCAGGTCGGTGTTGAGCGCCTCGAGTATGGTCTTGCCAGGCAGTATCTCGGCAGCCATGGCAGCACTGTGGGTCATGCCCGAGCAGCCTATGGTCTCGATCAGGCACTCCTCGATCACGCCCTCTTTCACGTTGAGCGAGAGCTTGCAGGCTCCTTGCTGAGGAGCGCACCACCCGATGCCGTGAGAGAAGCCCGAAACGTCTTTTATCTCTTTCGACCTAACCCATTTTCCCTCCTCTGGAATTGGAGCAGAAGGGTGGTTAGCACCCTTAGCTACGCAGCACATGTTCTGTACTTCTTGTGAATAAACCATTTTCAGTTCGTTTTTAAATAGTACTATTAAGTTTTCTTATATCTTGTGAATTAGTTGTATATTCCTGATCTTAACATTAGCCGAAATCAACCCTATACATTTCTGGCTTGTAAAGTTACTAATAAAAGCGCTATCTGCCGTTATGGCCCGTGATTATTTAATGTTTTTTAGAAATCGGCCCATCGCCCGCGGACCGCGAGCGATGGGGCAGGGCAGGTGCTGCCTGCGGCTGGGTGGGCTATTTCTTTTTCTTTCGCGCGTAGGCCGCCCAGAGCTTGCCGCCCGAGTACAGGAGCAGGCTGTCGGGCTTTATAAACCGGTAGGCATATTTCATGGTGTCGCGTCTTGCCAGCTTCTTGACCTGCACTGTGGCAATCAGCGTGATAGAGTCGGGGTGCTCGCTTGCACTCCATGCCTCGATGGCTACCTGCTGGTTGTTGATGCTCGAGGCCTTGCCGCCGTCGTCGAGCCTGAAGCCCGCGGCCGAGTCCTGGCTTGCGGCCGTCGTGGCGAGCCACGTGCCGCACAAGGTGGCCGTGTCTTGCAAGTCTTGGGCGAGGGTATCGGGCTGGCTGGCCCGTGTGGCTTGCCCGCTGTGGCCGCACGAGGTTGCAGCGAGGGCAATGACGGCCGTGATGGCGATGAGTGTATTCTTCATTTTTTCTCTTTTGCTGGCGATTGTTTCTTTTTCTGCCTGCAAAATTAACCACTATATTTCACACTTGCAACATGTGGGCGCGGCACTGGTCGCCGGGCAGTTGCCGTGTCACCACAGGCGGTACTGCAGCCCGTCGCGAGGCGTGCCCCCCTTGAGGCCCATGGCGCCCATGGCAGCTGGCGCGTTGTTGCGCATGGCATAGGCCATCGTGGTCGTCCATCCCTGGGTCTTGTTCCTTATCGTGAGCTTGGCAAGGCCTATGTACTTGCCCGCCATTGCTATCAGGAATTTTGCAACCTCTTGCAGACTCGAAAAATTGCTCTTGCTCACCGAGGCCAGTATGCGGCCGTTCACCTCGATCGAAGCAATCACGTGGTCGGTTGTTGTCAGTGTATTGGCATTCATCATTTACCTCCATTTCTTTTTACTATTGCAAAAATAGAAGGTATAAGTGCCAATAACTTGCCCAGCAAGTACAATAATGGTTAAAAAAACAGTTGTGCCACGACACACGCAAAAAGCTCAAAACCCATAACTATGGGTTTTGAGCTTTGCACTGTGTCGTGGCAACACGTGTTGAGCGGTAGACGGGGCTCGAACCCGCGACCTGCGGCTTGGGAAGCCGCCGCTCTACCAACTGAGCTACTACCGCGTTTCTCGCGTTAAGCTTTAGAGAGAGATGCTTCAGGCCCTAATACTCATCGGCCTTGGCACGATTGCTTTGCCTGAGCGATAGCACGCTGTCGCCCACCTCGGGGTCGCTGTTGTGGATGTAGGTCACCACCATGGTGTCGCCTTCAACCCAGGTGTCGACCTTGCTGGGATCGATATCGGGGTAGGAGAACTCATGCTCGCCCCCGCGGGCATCTTGCAGCTCTATGCTCGAGTGGGCACCGCCTATGGCCACGCCCGTCAGCGTGTCGGCTTTGGGGGTGCTTGGCGTCGTGACCTCTTGCCTGCCCGCTTGTTGCGCCTCGCTGCCCGCCTGGCTGTTGTCGTCGTGCGACTTGCCGGTATCGGGTGTGCAACTGGTGAGCATCGTCACTGCCGTTGCCAGCGTGGATAATATGAGCAACGCAACGCGTTTCATCGGGTTTTCTCTAAATGCGTTGCAAATGTAATACTTTTTGGTGAATGATACAAATAAAAAAAAGCAAGCGGCAACCCCCTGTTGCGGTTGCCGCTTGCGCTATTTGTGTTCAGAAAAAAAAATTCTGGTCGTGTCCTGTAGCGAGACAGAGATTACTTCTGCTCACCCTTCTCGAGCTTGGCCTTGAGCTCAGCCAGCTGGCTGATGTCGCCCAGGGTGGTCTTCTCGATGGTGTTGTTGATCATTGGCTCTTCCTCGCGCTTGTTGCCCTTGTGAGCCTTGCGGTTTTCATCTTTCTGCTTGTCTTCGAAGATGCGGCTGTGCGAGAGAATGATGCGCTTGGCATCCTTGTTGAACTCAATCACCTTGAAGGGCAGTTTCTCGTCTTTCTTGGCCTGAGTGCCGTCTTCCTTCACCAGGTGCTTGGGAGTGGCAAAGCCCTCGACGCCATAGGGCAGGCTGATGACTGCGCCCTTGTCGAGCATCTCGGTGATAGTGCCCTCGTGGATGCTGCCCACCTTGAAGATGGTCTCAAACACATCCCAGGGATTCTCTTCGAGCTGCTTGTGGCTCAAGCTCAGGCGGCGGTTCTCCTTGTCGATCTCCAGAACCATCACGTCGATGTCGGCACCTATTTGAGTGAACTCGCTCGGGTGCTTGATCTTCTTGGTCCAGCTCAGGTCGCTGATGTGAATCAGACCGTCGACACCCTCTTCAAGCTCGACAAACACGCCGAAGTTGGTGAAGTTGCGCACCTTGGCAGTGTGCTTGCTGCCTACAGGATATTTCTCTTCGATATTCTCCCATGGATCGGGCTTGAGCTGCTTGATGCCGAGCGACATCTTGCGCTCCTCGCGGTCGAGAGTGAGGATTTGGGCCTCTACCTCGTCGCCCACCTTCATGAAGTCTTGAGCGCTGCGCAGGTGCTGCGACCAGCTCATCTCGCTCACGTGGATCAAGCCCTCGACACCGGGAGCAATCTCCACAAATGCACCGTAGTCGGTCATGACCACAACCTTGCCCTTCACGCGGTCGCCCACCTTCAAGTTGGGATCCAGCTTGTCCCACGGGTGTGGCTGCAGTTGCTTCAGGCCCAGTGCTATGCGCTTCTTCTCCTCGTCAAAGTCGAGAATCACCACATTCAGCTTCTGGTCGGGTTGAACAATGTCGGCAGGGTTGTTCACGCGGCCCCACGAGAGGTCGGTGATGTGAATGAGGCCGTCGACGCCACCCAGGTCGATAAACACGCCATAGGGGGTGATGTTCTTGACTGTGCCCTCGAGCACTTGGCCTTTCTCGAGATGAGAAATGATTTCTTTGCGTTGCTGCTCAAGCTCTGCCTCGATGAGAGCTTTGTGCGATACCACAACATTCTTGAACTCTTGGTTGATCTTCACAACCTTGAACTCCATCGTTTTGCCAACGAAGACATCGTAGTCGCGTATGGGCTTCACGTCGATCTGGCTGCCGGGCAGGAAGGCCTCGATGCCAAACACGTCTACAATCATGCCACCCTTGGTGCGGCACTTGATGTAGCCCTTGATGACTTCGTCGTTAGCAAGCGCTTGGTTAACGCGTTCCCAGCTCTTGGATGCACGGGCTTTCTTGTGAGAGAGCACAAGCTGGCCCTTGCGATCCTCCTGCGACTCCACATAGACTTCTACGGTGTCGCCCACCTTGAGGTCGGGATTGTAGCGGAACTCGTTGTAGGGAATGATGCCGTCCGACTTAGCACCGATGTTAACCACCACCTCGCGCTTGTTGATAGAGATGACAGTACCTTCGGTCACTTCGTGGTCCTTGAACGAACCCATCGACTTGTCGTAGGTTTTTTCCAGTTCTTCGCGAGATTTCTCGCCTTGAGTGTCGCCTTTTTCAAAGGCTTCCCAATCGAAATCCTCGATTGGAGAATTTTTTAATTCTTCGCTCATTTAAAATAGTTAATAAAATTAGTTAATTGCGTTTGACAGATTCGTTCCCGCCAAACCGAGTGCAAAGATACTCATTATTTTCGAGTTAGCAATATTTTTGACTTTTTTTCAAGTCAAAATCAAGCGCATAGCCCTCACACCGATGCCCGTTGTGGCTCATCGCCGGCAAAATTCCACAAACTTGCAGTAGCTGCACGGGGGCGCCTGCTGGGTGGCATCGCATTGCTTCAGTTTGACCTCTCGATCGAAGAAATTGCTCATGACCATGTCGATTTCGTCAACAAACTCAGCGTTGACGTTGTGCTTCTCCTTTTCAGGGCTCGCGCCTGCATATTCTGCCTTGAAGTCTGTAATCTCGTTGGTGCCATAGAAGATGCCCGACTTGTCCATGTCCTTCAGCTTGTAGATCACAGGCTGTATTTCCTTCTCGCCAGGGTGCTCCTGTGCATAGGCATTGCAATACAGAAACAGCTGCATGATGGCTTGCAGTTTGCTTTTGGTCGGGTCGACGAGGTCGGCGGCATATGAAAATTTTGTCTCGTCGCCGCCTGTCTTGTAGTCGATTATTCTCAACGGCCCCTTGCCGCCTATCTTGTCGGCGCGGTCGATGCGGTACATGAAGTTGAATGACTGTTTTGCGCCTGGCAGCTTGAGCGTGAGCTCGTGTTGCTGCTCGCACTCATATATCTCAAAGTAGTCGGTTCCGTGCTTCTTGAGCAGGTCCAGGTCGTGGGTCAGCACCTTTTTTACAAAGATTATCAGGGCGTCCTTTACTATCAAGGCATCGCCAGTGAGCGGGTCGTCGAGCTCGGCCTCCTTTTTGTGCAGATACAGGCTGTTGGTGTTGCTCACCACACAGTTCTCGAGCCTTTTCTTGATGAACCCTTCGATGGCGCCCTTGTTCACTATATTGTGCTTGCCGGTGCCATTCAACTCGGCAGGGTAGTACAATTGCTGCAGGGTGTCGTGCACAATGCTGCCAAAGGTGGAGGCGTCCATAAACTCTGAGTCGTCGTTGTCTTCGTTCAGCTTCTGGATGTGATGAAAGTAGAACTTGAGTGGGCACCTTATCAATTCCTTGATGCTGCTTGCCGACAGGTATTGCCCCGAGGACTCTTGCCTGTAGGCCTCGATTGCCTTCCAAGTCGCCTCGTCCTTGTCGATGCTTATTGCGAGGCTGCTTGCAGGCTTTATCTTCATGTTGAGCTGCCTGAAGTGCATTTTCACGCCATATATTTTCTCGAGTTGGTCGATAAATCGAGAGTGCTCGCCCGAGCCGAGCGATTGGGTGGTGGTGTCGTAGAGTAGATACACATTCTCGGCACGGCTGATGAGCCGGTAGAAGTAATAGGCGGTCATCGACTCTTGATGCTCGATGGTCGACATTTGGTAGTGCCGGCGCATGTTGACCGGAATAAAGCTGCTCGAGAAGTACTTGCGGGGAAAGATGCGTTCCGACATCGACAGCATGATGAGATTCTTGAAGTCGAGGCACCTGGTTTCCAGCATGCCCATCACCTGCAGCCCGGCCAGGGGCTCGCCCTGGAAGGGGATGGTGTAGAGCGAGGTCAAGCGGTCGATGAGATAGAAAATCGAGCATTCGCACATGGGTATGCCGTAATGCGAGATGACGTCTTGCGTCTCGTTGAGCACATCGAGGTACTGGCGTGCAAAGGCCGCCTGCAAGCTCATGGGCTCATCCTCGGCATCGGGGTCGGGGGCTGCGGCATTGCACTGCTGGCCTGTAGCCAGGCACGTTTTCTCTACAAAATGCTTGATACGCTCGATATAGCACTCGATCTCCTCCTCGTTTTTCACGTCGTGTATGGTCTCAAACAGGTCGGCAAAGCCATAGCCGGAAAATTGCTTTTCGGTGATGGTGTAGGCGTTGCTGTTGTCAATCTCGCTGGTCAGCCGAGTTGCCTCGGGGCCGTAGTGCGACTTGATGACAGGGTGGGAGAGCACGCACTTCACATCTTCTTTCAAGAAGGCGAAGTCTCGCTTCCCGCCCTCGCGCCGGGCTCGGCTGTGCATCTGGGCCACAATGCGCATGAGCGAGACGATGCTGCTGCCCCGCAGCGGGTAGCCCAGGGTGACGTTGATATTGGGCACCTTGTCGCTCACCGAGTTGAGCAACGGGATGAAAAGGCTCTCGTCGGGCAGCACGATGGCCGTGTCGATGGCATTGTTCACATCGGCAATCTTCTTGCTCTCGACAAGCTCGTCTACCACTTGAAATGCATATTTGGCCTGTCCCACATTAGAGGGTATGCCTATTACGGTGATGTCGGGAAAGTCATTAATCTCGGTCTCGTCGATGGCGTTGGGAAAATCCTTGATATAGGTGCTTATGAATTTTGTCGCTTGATTGGTCTTGTCGTCGCGAAACGCTCGCGAGTTGTAGTCCCAGCAGAATTCGGCCAGCCCTTTCTGCTTGAGTTTCTTGAAAATCTCTTGCTCGCACTTCGAGAGCACGTTGAAGCCCGCAAAGATGTATTTGTCATGTGGCAACTCCTGGGCCGTGGCCTTGTCAACGCACTGCACAGCTTTTTTCAGCGACCTGCCGTTGTAGGACAGCTCTTCTTGGTCGAGCAGCTTGTTGAATGTCACATACAGCGAGTGCAGTTGCTCCCACAGCTTGACGTACCGGCCTTCCACGCTTTTCCACAGTGTGTCGCTGTCCTGGCTGTCGATGTGCACCTTGAAGATGTTTTCAATAGCCTGTTTAAGCTCAGGCGTGAGGTAGTCGGTGCCTATTTCCTTCAACTCCTTCACGTTCCTGAAAATCTGCTCGGGATCTACCATATACATGTCTACATCGTTGAAGTCGCGCAGTATGGTGTTGCCCCAGAAGATGAATTTGTCAAATTCTTGAAGGCTATTATCGTCGGCTATCTCCTTGTAGGCGTTGTACAAGATTGAAATCGCCTCGATGGGTGTGGCCAGGGTGTCGCCTGTGATTTCTGCCACCAGTTCGGTTATGGTTTCAACCTCGGGCAGCATTGTTGTCGCAGCGCTGGTCGACCGGGTGAAATAGTCTTTGAAAAACTGGCCGCTACGCCGGTTGGGAAACACAAAGCAGTAGTTGCTCAGGTCAATGTCTTTGTTTAAGTAGTGCGTGGCCACCTGTTCCAGAAACGGAGTGTGCTTTCTCTCGCTCGATGTCATGGTTGTGTGGATTTAAATTGTTGACAATGTATTGTTGTTGTATTGTGATGAATTGTAATGTTGGCTTAAGTATTACACTTTTATCAAGATGGTGGTTTTTATGGCCAGGTCAAAGAGCACGATCTTGGCATTGCCGTTCATGCGTATGTCTTTCTCGGCCCGGCCGAACTCGTAGAGCATGCGTTCCACGTTGTCCTCGTTGATGTAGGGGGCAAAGCGGGTGCTGAATTGCTCCTCCTCGCGAGTCTCGTAGTTGAGCTTCCTCACGTGCAGGTTGTAGATGAAATTTTCTCTCACCATGCGCGCGCAGTAGGTGAGAAACCGGCGCGTCTTCTCTCGCTTGTAGTCGGCCACATGCTCGCTCCAGTCCTTGAGCGACTTGAGGTCTCGCATGTAGGACAGCCGCATCAGCTTCACAAAGTCGGCATGGAATTGCTTGGTCTCGCTGTCGAGTTGCATGTTGCGCACGGCTTGCACCACATTGCCGTCGGCCGGAGCCGACACTGCAAGCGCGTCTTGATAGTCGACCCCGTATTTTGAGACGATATATCTCGCAATCTCCTGGGTAGATGGCCGCTTCAGCTCGATGCGCTGGCACCGCGAGTAGATGGTGGGCAGGATGCTTTGGGCATCGTCGCTCACAAGCAGGAAAATGCAGTCGGGCGCAGGCTCCTCTATCATCTTCAACAGTTTGTTGGCACAGGCCTCGTTCATCTTCTCGGGAAGCCACATGATGAGCACCTTGTACTTTGACGTGTAGGCGGCAAAACTCATCTCGCGTATGATTTTGTCGCTCTCACTTTGGTATATTATGGGTTGGGCATTGTCTTTCCCCAGTAGCGTGACCCACTTCTGGTAATCCTCTACCGTGTCTTCGCTCAGAAACTTCTGCCATGTCGCTATCCACTCATCGCTCGTGGGTGTCTTGTCGTTGCTGTCTTTCTTCACGATAGGGTAGGAGAAGAAGGTGTCGGCATGGTTGAAACTTTGGTGCTGGAGACACGAGGGGCACTGGCCGCACGGTTCGCCGTCGGGGGTGCGGTTGGTGCAATGTATGTATTGAGCCGTGGCCTGCGCCAGTGCCAGCTTGGGCACGCCAGCCTGGCCGTGAATGAGCAGCGCATGAGGAAACCGGTCCTCGTCAACCATGCGCCTGATGCGGCTGGCAGCCGCTTCGTTTCCAATGACGTCGCTGAATTTCATGATTACAAAGATAACTAAAATTTAGCTCTTGCCTGCAATCTTCATCCTTTTTATTGTTCTCATTTAAGGCCATCCGCAGCTTATGGGCGGCACAATCCGCTTTGCCAATGAAAAAAAACAGGAGCTGCAAGCATGAGTGCAGCTCCTGGAAATAAGTGTGACGGTAAAAAAAGGGCTTTATTCTTCTTCGGCCTTGCTTGCCTCGTACTCTTGCAGCAACTTGGTCTGCACGTCGCCAGGTACGAGCTCATAGCTTGCAAACTTCATCGTGAACGAGGCGCGTCCGCCTGTGATCGAACTCAGTGCAGTCGAGTAGCTCGACATTTCCTTCAGTGGCACCTTGGCGTTGATCTTCTGGAGCCCGCTGGCCTCTTCCATGCCCATGATGATGGCACGGCGGCCCTGCAGGTCGCTCATCACGTCGCCCATGCACTCCGAAGGCATCAGCACCTCTACGTCGTAGATGGGCTCGAGCACCTTGGGGTTGGCATTCTTGAAAGCATCGCTGAAGGCGTGACGTGCAGCCAGGCGGAACGAAATCTCGTTGCTGTCGACAGGGTGCATCTTTCCGTCGTAGATGCACACACGCACGTCGCGTGCATAGCTGCCCGTGAGGGGCCCCTCGGTCATGCGGTCCATGATGCCCTTCACGATGGCGGGAATGAAGCGTGCATCGATGGCACCGCCCACGATGCAGTTGTAGATGATGAGCTTGCCACCCCATTCCAGCGGAATCTCTTGCTTGTCCCTCACGTTCATCTTGAACTCTTGGTTGCCAAACTTGTAGGTGTCGGGCTCGGGCATTCCCTCCTTGTAAGGCTCTACAATGAGGTGCACCTCGCCAAACTGGCCCGATCCGCCCGATTGCTTCTTGTGGCGGTAGTCGGCACGGGCTGCCTTGGTGATGGTCTCGCGGTAAGGAATCTTGGGCTCCTCATACACGATTTTCAGCTTCTCGTTGTTCTCGATGCGCCACTTCAATGTGCGCAGGTGGAACTCGCCCTGGCCCGATACTATCGTTTGCTTCAGCTCCTTGGATTGCTCAATCACCCATGTTGGGTCTTCCTCGTGCATGCGGTTGAGTATGGCGCCCAGCTTTTCAATTTCGCTCTCATTCTCGGGGCGTATCGCGCGCTGATACTTGGGCGCAGGATACTTGATAAAGTCAAATGTCCAGTCTACACCCTTGTCGTTCAGCGTGTTGCCAGTGCGCACGTCTTTCAGTTTCACAGCTGCGCCTATGTCGCCGGCTTCTATCTCGTTGACAGGAGTCTTGATTTGCCCGCACACGGCCGATATTTGTGCCATGCGTTCCTTTGAGCCACGGTTCTGGTTGTTGAGGTCTTGGCCGGCGTGCAATGTGCCCGACATCACTTTGAAATAAGAAACCTCGCCAATGTGCGGCTCTACCGTGGTCTTGAAGAAATAGAGGCTGAGCGGGCCGTTGGCATCGGGCTTCACCTCCTCGCCTGCAGTGTTCTTGGGTGCAGGCACCTCGTTGACAAAGGGCACCACATTGCCCAGAAATTCCATCATGCGGCGCACGCCCATGTCCTTGAGGGCGCTCACGCAAAACACGGGGCAGATGCTGCGGTCGATGAGACCCTTGCGTATGCCTTCGCGCATCTCATCCTCGGTGAGAGCGCCTTGCTCAAAGAACTTGTCCATGAGCGTCTCGTCGTTTTCGGCGGCCATCTCCACCAGCGCTTGGTTCATTTCTTGTGCCTTGTCGAGATATTCGGGAGCAATATCGCTCACTGTGGGTGCGCCGCCTTGAGGTCCCCAAGTGAGCTGCTTCATGATGAGCACATCAACCACCGAGTTGAAGCCCGCACCCGTCTGTGTGGGAAATTGTATGGGTATCACTTTGTTGCCAAAGGCCTCTTTGAGCTGGTTCACAACATTGTCGTAGTCCACATTCTCGGCATCCATCTTGTTGAGCGCAAAGATGATGGGCTTGTTGATCTTGCTTGCAGTGCGGTAGATGTTTTGTGTGCCCACTTCCACGCCATACTGGCTGTTGACTACAATCACGCCGCAATCGGTCACATTGAGCGCTGTGATGGCATTGCCCACAAAATCGTCCATGCCTGGGCAGTCTATCACATTGAGCTTCTTGTTGTTGAACTCAGCATAAAAAACTGTGGAGAATACCGAGTAGCCATACTCCTTCTCGACAGGGAAGTAGTCGCACACGGTGTTGCCGTTCTCTACAGTTCCGCAACGGTTAATTACTCCACACTCGTAAAGCATAGCTTCGGCGAGTGTGGTTTTTCCGGAGCCTTTGCTGCCTAAAAGTGAGATGTTTTTAATCTCATTCGTTTTATAAACCTTCATGTATTAGTGAATTTTGAATCTGTTAATGTACAAAATGTTAGTTAATATTTGGAAAGTTCAATGCAATCGACTTGCTTTGAATTCGACCTTTCCGACCACAAATTTAATATAATTCGCCAAATTTTCTAAGGTTTTTAAAAAAAAATCACTTTTGGTCTCGCCTTTGTCGTCACAATTGGCACTTTTGCCTTATTTTTGCATCACACCTATGGCTGGACTTTATATTCACATCCCGTTTTGTGCATCCAAGTGCATCTACTGCGACTTCTACTCCCTGGCCGGCAGCTCGCACGACACGGGGCAATATGTCGATGCCCTCGTGGCCGAGCTCAAACTCAGGCACCGTGAGCTCGCCGGGCCGCTCAGGACCCTGTATGTGGGAGGCGGCACGCCGTCGCTGCTCCCGTTGGGCCAGTTTGCCAGGCTTGTCGACGCCGTGGGCCGTGTGGCGCCGTTGGACAGTGTGGAGGAGTTCACGGTCGAGGTTAACCCCGACGACGTCACTGCAGGCTATATTGCCGGCTTGAAGGAGCTGGGGGTGAACCGCATTAGCATGGGGGTGCAGAGTTTCGACGACCGCGACTTGCGCTTCATCAACCGCCGCCACACGGCAAGACAGGCCCTCGAGGCCGTGCGGGCCATCAGGCAGGCTGGCGTGCACAATGTGAGTATCGATCTCATCTATGGCATTCCTGGCCAGACGCTCGACTCCTGGTCGCGCACCGTCGACCAGGCTGTAGCCCTGGGCGTGGAGCACATCTCGGCCTATAGCCTCATGTATGAGCAAGGCACGCGACTGTGGGTGATGCGCCAAACCGGCAAAGTGGCCGAGGTCGACGACGACACGTGTGTTGCAATGTACGACCTCCTCGTCTCTCGCTTGCACCTTGCGGGCTACGGCCACTACGAGATCTCCAATTTCGCCCTGCCCGGCTATTGCTCTCGCCACAACTCCAGCTACTGGGACCTCACCCCCTATCTCGGGCTCGGTCCGGCTGCCCACAGCTACGATGGCCATGTGCGTCGCTACAACCCGCCCCGCCTCAAGTCCTACTTGCACAACTTGCACGAGGGCAAGTGCGTCTTCGTCACCGAGAGCGAGACCGACTGGCAACGCTACGACGAGTATGTGATGCTGCGCTTGCGCACTGCCGCCGGCTTGTGTGTCGACGACATGAAAGCCAGGTTTGAACCGCGTTTTGTGGCCTATTTCCTTGGCAAGGTGCAACCTCTGCTGGGCACATCGATTGTGGGCGATGGCACCCGCTACCGCATTCCCGAGTCGCGCATCATGGTTGCCGATGCCATCACCACCGAGCTCATGTGGGATACACCCGATTGAGTGCTGCCGGCCACTGCTGTGCTGGTCATAGCCTGCCGTTCTCGGCAAGTGTTAAATCTCATCTGAAATTTTTTTAAATAAATTATGCCTGAAATTTTTTGTTTTCACATTTAATTGTTAATTTTGCATCCTAATGTTAAAACGCACGAGTCGTTGCTCATCCTGCGGCGGCACGACGTTTTGATGTTTAGACGCCTTCGAGTGTCTGTTGTTATTTTGAATATGGGTATTTATAGTTAAGGCGTATGAAAAAATCCACAATATGGCTATTGACCATCGTGATGGCAGGCACCATCATGGGACTGCTCTATGTGCAGATCATGTACATGGAAAACATGGTCAAGATGCGCAACGACCAGTTTGGCGAAACGGTGAAGCGCAGCCTCTACGACGTCTCGTCGTCGCTTGAGCAGGACGAAACGCGCTACTATCTCGATCGCGACATCAGCGAGAGCGAGATGTCGATGTTCTCGGGCACGTCTGCGCAAGGTCAAGCCGCCTTTGGCCAGAACGGCAACTACAGCATCGACAGCAACACGGCAGTGCCCAAGCTGGGCACCACCAAGCTCAACGTCTCGGCCTCGGCAGCACCCGCAGGCAACAAGTCGCTCGACTTTGATGCTCAGTACAAGAAGAAGCAAAACATACTCAAGGGCCAGTACCTTTATCAAAAGGGGCTGCTCAACGAGGTGATACTTTCCATCCTCAACCAGGCCAGCGACCGCCCCATCACCGAGCGTGCCGACTCGGCCACGGTCAACAGCTACATCAGGCAGGAGCTGCATAGCAACGGGCTCAGGCTGAAATATGAATACGCCCTGGTGAGTGCCACCGGCGGCGTGGTGTACAAGAGCGCGGGTTACAGCGGTGGTAACGTGGCCGACGTCTACAGCCAGGTCCTCTTCCCCAATGACCCGCCCAGCAAGCAGCACGTGCTCAAGGTCACCTTCCCCAACAAGAGCGACTACATCTTCTCGTCGATCAGGTTCATGATCCCCTCGTTTGCGTTCACTTTCATCTTGATGTTTATCTTTATCTACACCATTGTGATGGCATTCAAGCAGAAAAAGCTGAGTGAGATAAAGAACGACTTCATCAACAACATGACACACGAGTTCAAGACCCCGATATCGACAATATCGCTTGCCGCCCAGATGCTCAAAGACGACAGCGTGCTCAAGAGCCCTGCCATGCTCAAGCACGTGAGCACCGTCATCAACGACGAGACCAAGCGACTGCGCTTCCAGGTCGAGAAGGTGCTGCAAATGTCGATGTTCGACCGCAAGAGTGCTACCATGCGTCTCGGTGAGGTCGACGCCAATGCCGTGATCGACGGCGTTGTGAGCACCTATAAGATTAAGGTGGAAAAATTTGGCGGCCACATCGTTGCCAATCTCGATGCCGAGGACTCCATTGTAAATGTCGACGAGATGCACTTCACCAACGTCATTTTCAACTTGCTCGACAATGCCATCAAGTACCGGCGTGAGGACGTGGAGCCCGAGTTGAGCGTGTCGACGCGCAATATAGGCGACGACACGCTGGAAATAAAGATAGCCGACAACGGCATCGGTATCCGCAAGGAGGACTTGAAACGCATCTTTGAGAAATTCTACCGTGTTTCGACCGGCAACCGGCACGACGTGAAGGGCTTCGGGCTGGGACTCGCCTATGTGAGCAAGATGATATCCCTCTTCAAGGGCTCGATCAAGGTTGAGAGCGAGGTCAACAAGGGGTCAACATTTGTAATAACATTACCACTATTAAAATAATAAAATTATGGAAGAGAAATTAAGAATTCTGCTGTGCGAAGATGACGAGAACCTCGGCATGCTTCTGCGGGAATATCTGCAGGCAAAGGGCTACAACGCCGACTTGTTTGCCGATGGTGAGAGTGGCTACAAGGCCTTCCTGAAAGGCAAGTACGACATATGTGTGCTCGACATCATGATGCCCAAGAAAGACGGCTTCCAGCTGGCTCAGGAAATACGCACTGTCAACAGCGAGGTGCCCATCATCTTCTTGACTGCCAAGTCGCTCAAGGAGGACATCCTCGAGGGCTTCAAGATTGGCGCCGACGACTACATCACCAAGCCCTTCAGCATGGAGGAGCTCGTGATGCGCATCGAGGCCATCCTGCGCCGTGTCAAGGGCAAGAAGGGCAAGGAAATCACCATGTACAAGATTGGCAAGTTCACCTTCGACACCCAGAAGCAGGTGCTCATTGCCGACGACAAGCCCACTAAGCTCACCACCAAGGAGAGCGAGCTGCTGAGCCTGCTGTGCGCCCACGTCAACGAGATTCTCGAGCGCAACTTTGCCCTCAAGACCATCTGGATCGACGACAACTATTTCAACGCCCGTTCGATGGACGTCTACATCACCAAGCTGCGCAAGCACCTCAAGGCCGATCCCAGCATCGAGATCATCAACATCCACGGCAAGGGCTACAAGCTCATTGCACCCGAGGCCGAGGCTCAGTAAAAAGTCATTTGGTCCCGTATTTTGCGTGCGACAGCACGGCAGTCACATGTTTTTTAATCGTGGCAACATGTTGGGTTGTCACGATTTTTTTTTTACCTTTGTACTATTGCAAGAAAAATAGGATCATTTCTTAATGCCAATTATTACATTCAACTAAGAAAAATGAAAATCCTCTTTGGTATCTATCAGTGGTGCATAGCTTGCCCCATTATCATTGTTGCCACGTTGCTCACGGCCATAGGCACGCTCATCCTGGCACCTTTCGACAAGACCTATTTTGGCTACTACGTCCCCAAGTGGTGGGCGCGGCTGTGGTGCTGGCTGCTTTTTGTCAAGGTCGAGGTGCGCGGACGTGAGAAAATCGACCGCAACACCAGCTACATCTTTGTGGCCAACCATCAGGGAGCCTACGACATCTTCTCTATCTATGGATTCCTGGGGCACAACTTCAGGTGGATGATGCGCAAGGGCCTCACCAACATTCCACTTGTGGGGTGGGCGTGCGAGGCTGCCGGCCACATCATGGTCGACCACCACAACAACACCGCCCTTAAAAAGACAATGACCGATGCCGAGAAGCGACTGGCCGACGGATTCTCGCTCGTGGTCTTTCCCGAGGGCCGGCGCACCGACACCGGCAAAATGGGGCACTTCAAGAGTGGCGCCTTCAAGCTCGCGGCCGAGTTCAACCTGCCCGTAGTGCCCATCACCATCGACGGGAGCTACCAGGTGATGCCGCGTTCTACCTTCAACGTCACGCCCGGTACCATCGTCCTCACCATGCACGAGCCCATAGCGCCGGGTAGCAGCCAGCTCGACGCCAAGGCCCTTGCCCAGGAGTGCTACGACATCATCCACGCCGACCTCCCCAAGTCGATGCAGTGAAATCCTTTATTTGCACCATAATATAGATAGAAATTATGACAAAACTTGAAATGCTATACCAAGCCCTTCAAAACATGAGGGATTTAGGCATTGAGATTGACAACGACTTGTTGATGCAAACCAGCAAACTGGAGGAAAAACTCATCAAGGAAGAAGTCCTGCCCTCGCTCACTGCCGACATTGCACCCAAGCTTGCAACGTGTTGCAAACCTGCAAAATGACTGCCGGGTTGCTGCTCGTTGTGCATGATGCTCTGCTCGTTGTCATAGCATCTGTCAAAAATAAATCTGAAAAAATGAGTCAGAATTTTTGCAGGTATCAAAAAAAGCATTACCTTTCCTAATTTGGCAGTTTGTTGTATTAACGTGTTGCTACACAATACTTTACATAGCAAAGTAATGTAGCTAATTTTTCGGTGTCGCAAAGATTAACCTTTGTTAACCTTTCGGTAGAACGCG
>Ga0256404_1005749_pt1 | contig 21477 bp, 10 predicted proteins | sample RumenRJG_01DNA_FD_185990 | JGI IMG/M metagenome (GOLD analysis project Ga0256404, IMG submission 185990) | Bovine rumen microbial communities from Lethbridge, Alberta, Canada - RJG_01 | ecosystem: Host-associated > Mammals > Digestive system > Stomach > Rumen | place: Canada: Alberta | collected...
CAAGATTGCCAAGCAGACCATCTCCTACACCAACCACACGGTCATGCCCGAGGCACTGGAGAAGTGGCCCATCGACACCTTCCGTGCCCTCATGCCGCGCCTGTACATGTTCATCGAGGAGATTGACCGCCGTTATCGCGAGAGCTTCCCCCACACCTTCGACGACTGGGGAGAGATGCTCAAGAACACCGCCATCCTCTGGGACGGCCAGGTGCGCATGGCAAACCTCTCGATTATCTTCAGTCACTCGGTGAACGGCGTCTCCGCGCTTCACACGAGCATCCTCGAGGAGGGTGTGCTCAAGGACTTCTACCGCCTCAACCCCGAGATGTTCAACAACAAGACAAACGGCGTCTCGCACCGCCGCTTCCTTGCCGAGGCCAACCCTGCATACGCGCGTCTCATCTCCGGCGCCATTGGTACGGGCTGGCTGGACGACGCCTTCGAGCTCGAGAAGCTCACGGCCTACGAGCAGGACGCCGGCTTCCTGGACGAGATGGAGAAGGCCAAGCTTGTCGACAAGCAGCGCCTTGCGGCCTACGTGAAGGAGACCTCCGGTGTCGACCTCGACTGCTCCATGGTCTTTGACGTGCAGGTCAAGCGCTTCCACGCCTACAAGCGCCAGCTCCTCAACGTGTTCAAGATCCTGGACATCTACAACCGCATCCTCGCAGACCCGCACTTTGATCCGCGTCCCACGGCGTTCATCTTCTCGGGCAAGGCTGCACAGAGCTACGCCTTTGCCAAGGAGGTCATCCGTCTCATCAACTCGGTAGCCGACGTGGTGAACAACGACGCGCGTGTGAACGACAAGATCAAGGTCGCCTTCGTTCCCAACTTTGCCGTGTCGAGCGCCCAGCTCATCTACCCCGCCGCCGAGATCTCCGAGCAGATTTCGACCGCAGGCACCGAGGCCTCCGGCACCTCCAACATGAAGCTCATGATGAACGCGGCAATCACGCTGGGCACCTACGATGGCGCCAACGTCGAGATTGCCAAGCTCGTGGGTGACGAGAACATCAAGATCTTTGGCCTTCGCACCGAGGAGGTCGAGGCGCTGCACGCTTCCGGCCACTACTTCGCCTGGGACCAGTACAACGCCGACCGTGATCGCCTTGGTCGTGTGGTGGATATGCTCTCCGACGGTTCGCTCGCGCGCCTCTCGGGCAACTTCGAGAGCATCCATGACTACCTCATGGTAAGCAACGATCCGGATCTCGTTCTGCGTGACTTCCGCTCCTATGTTGACGCTTGGGACGAGCTCACCACCGCCTACGGAGACCGTGCCGCATGGAACAAGGCGGCGCTGCACAATACCGCCAAGGCCGGATACTTCTCTAGTGACCGAACCATTCGCGAGTACATGAGTGACATCTGGCATATTGAGGCATAGGAACTACCCCGCAAACCTGCGGGCTGAAGGCATGAGGCATGTGTTGGGACGTTAGAAGGGAATGGGGGACCTTATGAGCAAGAAGGAATGCATCGCGATGCTTCTTGCCGGAGGGCAGGGCAGCAGGCTTGGCGCGCTCACCAGCAACGTGGCAAAGCCTGCGGTCTCGTTCGGCGGCAAGTTCCGCATCATCGACTTCGCGCTCTCTAACTGCGCGAACTCGGGCGTCTCGACGGTGGGCGTGCTTACCCAGTACCGTCCGTACCTGCTGCACTCCTACATTGGCACCGGCGAGGCGTGGAACCTCGACGAGCGTGACGGCGGCGTCTCGATTCTGCCGCCCTATGCCACCCAGACTGGCGGTGCCTGGTACGAGGGCACGGCAGACGCCGTGACGCAGAACCTTGGCTACATCGACCAGAACGACCCGGAGTACGTCCTCATCCTCTCGGGCGACCAGCTCTACCGCATGGACTACGGCAAGATGCTCGAGAACCACAAGCGCCACAACGCCGACCTCACCATCGCCGTCATGCCCGTGCCCTGGGAGGAGGCCTCGCGCTTTGGCATCATCACCCAGGACGATGACGAGCGCATCCTCAAGTTCACCGAGAAGCCCAAGAAGCCCGATTCTAACCTCGCGTCCATGGGCATCTACATCTTCAATGCCGACCTCCTCAAGAGCTCCCTCAAGGAGGATGCTGTCGACCAGACCTCCGAGCACGACTTCGGGAAGAACATCATCCCCAAGCTCCTTGCCGACGGCAAGCGCCTGTACACCTACGAGTTCAACGGATTCTGGCGCGACGTGGGCACCATCTCGAGCTACCACGAGACGAGCATGGACCTTCTCGGCCCCAACCCCGCCTTTGACCTGTACAGCGAAGACTTCCCCATCATGAGCAACGCCTCCACGAGGCCGCCCGCGTTCGTGGGCCGCGATGGCGATGTCGATGACTGCCTGGTCGCAAACGGCGTTCAGGTTTACGGCAAGGCCAAGCATTCGATTCTCTCGGTCGACGCCTACGTTGGCGAGCATGCCACGGTTGTCGACTCCGTCCTGCTCCCCGGTGCCGTCGTGAAGAACGGCGCGCACGTTGTTCGCGCGATCCTGGGCGAGAACTCTGTCGTCGAGGAGAACGTGAACCTCGGTAGCGTCGACTCTACGAAGGACACGGCCGTCATTGGGAATGACGTCGTTGTCGGGAAGGGGGAGTAAGCAATGGAAAAGGTCATCGGCCTCATTACGTGCAACTACTCGGCCAAGTCCCCGAGCGCGCTCGTCGAGAGCCGCCCGGTTGCGTCCATGCCGTTCCTCGGCCGCTATCGCCTGGTGGACTTCCCCCTGTCCAACATGGTGAACGCTGGCCTGCGCACCGTGGGCATGGTCATGCCCTACAACTACCGCTCGATCATCGACCACGTGGGCTCTGGCAAGGACTGGAACCTCGACCGCAAGAACGGCGGCCTGTTTGTCCTCCCTGGCTCTGCCTTTGGCACCTCTCGCACCGGCGCGCGCTTCCTGCTGCGCGACCTGGTGCACAACAAGGTCTTCTTCACGAGGTCCAAGTCTGACTACGTGATCTTCTCGACCGCCAACTTTGTGTACAACATGGACCTCAACGAGCTGTACGACGCCCACGTTGCTTCCGGAGCCGACGTCACTGTGCTTACCAAGCAGGCCAGCGGCAATGATGCCGACGTCACCGGCTTCGAGCTGGACGGCTCGCGCGTCAACGGCGTGAAGCACGGTGTTTCGTTTGGCGACACTGCCTTCCTCGACTGCTTTGTGATCAGCCGCCAGCTGCTGCTCGACATGTTCGACTGGTACGCCGCCACTGACTACCTCGACCTCTTTGAGGCAATGGCCAACGACTACGGCCGCGTGAACGTGCAGGCATACAACTTTGATGGCTATGCGGCGGCGGTGTTCAACAAGAAGAGCTACTACCGCTCCAACATGGACGCGCTCGACCCGCGGATCAATGCCGAGCTCTTCCCCGAGGGCCGCTTCATCAAGACCAAGGCGCACGACACGTCGCCCGCCAAGTTTGAGGTGGGTTCCCACGTCACTAACTCGCTCGTCTCCGCTGGCTGCCGCATCTTTGGTAACGTTGGCGACTCGATCCTGGGCCGCAACGTCATTGTTGAGAGCGGCGCTACCATCCGCGGCTCCGTGGTGATGCAGGATTGCGTCATCAAGAGTGGCGCTCGCGTGGAGAACGCAATCGTCGACAGGAACAACCTCGTGCCTGCGGGCACCGAGCTTCGTGGCACGCCCGAAGATGTTCTCGTCAAGGAAAAGGGTCGCGAGTAGAGGTGGGAACCATGCCAACAAGCGCACACCGCAGGAAGCTGAGGATTCTCTTCGCATCCTCAGAGGCGGTGCCGTTCGCCAAGACCGGCGGCTTGGGTGACGTGGCGGGTTCCCTCCCGCGCGCACTCAAGCACGCCGGCGCCAAGGCCGCTGTGATTATGCCCAAGTACGGGACCATCCCCCAGGAGTACCGTGACCGCATGAAGCATGTAGCGGACTTCTACGTGCCCCTGGCGTGGAGGAACGTTTACTGCGGCATCGAGAAGCTCGAGCTTCAGGGTCTCGACTTCTACTTTGTGGACAACGAGGCCTACTTCAAGCGCGACGGGCTCTACGGTTACTTCGACGATGGCGAGCGCTTCGCCTTCTTCGCGAAGGCCATCTGCGAGGCCATTGTCAAGGTGCCCGAGCTCGCCTGCGACGTCCTGCACTGCAACGACTGGCAGACAGCGCTGTGCCCCGTCTTCCTGCGCGAGCTGTATCGCGGCGCCCCGCAGTGCAACAACGTCAAGACCGTCATGACGGTCCACAACATCAAGTTCCAAGGCCAGTACGGAGACAAGATGCTCTCCGACATCCTTGGCCTTGCCGACATCCCCGCCGCTCGTGACCAGCTCTATTGCGACAAGGACTCAATCAACTTCATGAAGGGCGGCCTGTGCTACGCGGACGCCCTCACTACCGTGAGCCCGAGCTACGCCTACGAGTTGCAGATGCCGTTCTACGGAGAGGGGCTCGACCCCATCTTCCGCAGGCGCTCCAACATCCTGACGGGCATCCTCAACGGCATCGACACGAGCATCTGGAACCCCAAGACCGACGGCATGATCACGGCCAACTACTCTGCCGACGACCTTGCCAACAAGGCCGAGTGCAAGCGTGCGCTCCAGGAGGAGCTTGGCCTGCGCCAAGACCCCACGCGTCCGCTTGTGGTGATGATTGGCCGCCTTACCAACCAGAAGGGCCTGGGCCTTGTCCGCTATGCCATGGACGGCATCATGAGGCGCGGCGTTCAGGTGGCTATTCTTGGCACCGGTGACGCAGACCAGGAGGAGGCGTTCCGCTACTTCAACCAGAAGTACGGCGACATGATGTGCGCACGCATTGCCTTTGACAACGCGCTTTCGCACCGCATGTACGCTGGCGGCGACATCCTGCTCATGCCGTCCGAGTTCGAGCCCTGTGGCCTCTCCCAGATGATTGCCATGCGCTACGGCACGCTTCCCCTCGTGCGCGAGACGGGCGGCCTGCGCGACTCGGTGGTCCCGTACAACAAGTTCACTGGCGAGGGCACCGGCTTCCGCTTCTCCAACATGAACGCGGACGAGATGGCGGACACCCTCCTGGGGGCCTGCGAGATCTTCTGGACTAACCAGGAGCTCTGGACTAAGCTCATGCTCCAGGCTATGGCGACAGACTTTAGCTGGCGCCGTGCCGCAAACGATTACATGGACATCTACCACGGGCTTCACCCCGAGGTCATTAGGTACAACAAGAGAAGAGACAGGTAAGGTTTGAAGGCGCGGCACGTAACTTCCGAGAGGGAGTACAGAGATCCCTTTGGCGCCGTCCGGTTGGGCGGCGCCGTTACTGTAGGCATCGACGTCTGGGATGACGAGGTGGTGTTCTGCACGCTTCGCACCTGGACGGACGGGGTGGGCGAGCGCCTGCTCGAAATGCATGGTGAGAAGCGCGGTGGCGTGACGCACTTCTCGGTCACCTTTACGCCGGACAGGACCGGCATCATCTGGTACAGCTTCGACATTGAGGCATCCGACGGCGCCGTGTGGCGCTATGGTGCGCAGCCTGGCTGGACTACCGGCGAAGGTGCGTTTGCCTACGGCGATCCCCCGTCGTTCCAGATAACCGTCTACAAGCAGCGCGCCATCCAGCCTAACTGGTATCGCGGCGGTATTGTGTACCAGGTCTTTCCCGACCGTTTTGCCCGCGGGGAGGACTGGCGCCGCAGGGCCGACGTTGCCATGGAGCGCCCGCACATCGCCGGCCCAGGCCGTGCCGTGGTCGACGATTGGTCCACGCCCCCTGCCTACGACAAGGACGAGAACGGCCGCATCAAGCGCTGGGACTTCTACGGCGGGACCCTCGAGGGCGTCCGCGAGAAGCTGCGCTATCTCAAGGACCTGGGCGTGACGGTGATCTACCTCAACCCCATCTTTGAGGCCGCGAGCAACCACCGCTATGACACCGGTGACTACATGGCCATCGACCCCATGCTTGGCGACGAGGAGAGCTTCCGCCGCCTGTGCGTGGACGCCGAGGAGATGGGCATCTCGGTGATTCTGGACGGCGTCTTCAATCACACCGGCTGCGATTCTCGCTACTTCAACAAGTACGGGAACTACCCGGACTCCGTGGGCGCATACCAGAGCACCGACTCGGTCTATCGCTCGTGGTACACCTTCCACGATGACGGGACTTACGACAGCTGGTGGGGCGTGGACGACCTTCCCGCCATCAACGAGAACGACCCCTCCTACCACGAGTTTATTTGCGGTCGCGAGGGCGTGGTGCGCCGGTGGCTGCGCGATGGCGCACGCGGCTGGCGCCTGGACGTTGCAGACGAGCTGCCCGACAGCTTCATCGCGGACATCAAGCATGCGGTTCTCGCCGAGAAGCCCGACGGCCTTCTCATTGGCGAGGTGTGGGAAGACGCCAGCAACAAGACGGCCTACGGTTCGCTGCGCCAGTACTTCGAGGGCTCGGAGCTTGACGGCACCATGAACTACCCACTGCGTGAGGGGCTTCTCGCCTTCATGCGCAACGAGATTGGTGCGCAGGAGCTCACGAGGCGGCTGGAGCAGCTGGGCGAGAACTACCCTGGCCAGGCACTCTACAGCGAGCTCAACCTCCTGGGCAGCCACGATCGCGAGCGGTTGTTCACGACACTGGGCGGCGCGCCCAACCCTGACACGCTCTCCGAGTCCGAGCGTGCGTCGTATCGCCTTGATCCCGGCCAGCGCAACCTGGCCAAGAGCCGCCTGTGGGCAATTACGCTGCTGCAGATGACCCTGCCCGGCGTCCCCTGCATCTACTACGGGGACGAGCGCGGCATGGAGGGCTTCCGCGATCCCTACAACCGCGCGGCCTACCCCTGGGACGGCGGCGACAAGGACTGCTTTGACATCTACCGCAACGCCATCGCCGTGCGCAAGACGCTCGACGTGCTGGTGGACGGCAGGTTCAACCCGTTTGCGGTGGGCGATGACGTCTTTGGGTTCTGGCGTCGGAGCCGAACCAAGAGCGACTGCGTCTGCGTGCTGGTAAACGCTAGCCTGAACAACTCGCACACCGTGCGGGTTCCCATCGAGAGTGGCATGGAGGTCTCGGACATCGTCTCCGGGCGCGACCCCAAGGTCTCGCAGGGCCAGGCGGAGGTCTTTCTCTGGCCGCTGGGCACGGCGGTGCTGCACTTCCACAGGCACGAGCGACTCCAGAAGCCGCTCGAGCGCGGCATGGGCGTGCTGTGCCACGTGACCTCGGTACCCAACAACGGCAAGCCGGGAACGCTGGGGGCGCCGGCCAAGCGCTTTGTGGACTGGCTGGCCAGCTGCGGGCAGCGCTACTGGCAGGTGCTTCCCGTGAACCCCACGGACGAGTTTGGCTCGCCCTATGCCGGCCTGGCCGCCAACGCGGGCAACGTTTCCCTTCTCGAGCGAGATCCCGAGGAGGTTCTCGCCGATGACTCGCTCTTTGGCGATGGCCGCTTTGCGGAGTTTTGTGACGACAACGACTACTGGCTCACGCCCTATGCCACGTTCTGTGCACTGAAGGACAAGTTCGACGGTGCCCCGTGGCAGGCCTGGCCAGAGCAGTATCGCAGCTATTCGCCGCGCCTTGCGGATGACCCCGAACTGGCGCCGGGCATCGAGACGGCGCGCAAGTTGCAGTTTGAGTTCCAGCAGGAGTGGAACGAGCTCCGCGTCTACGCTAACGAGCGCGGCGTGCGCATCGTGGGCGACATGCCCATGTACGTCTCGGCTGACTCCGCGGACGTGTGGAGCGAGCCAGACATCTTTGACCTTGATGAGGACGGCCATGCGGCCATGCAGGCCGGCGCCCCTGCCGACCAGCTTTCCGCCGAGGGGCAACTCTGGGGCAACCCCACCTACGATTGGGACGTCCTGCGCTCTGACGGCTACGACTGGTGGCTTCGCAGGCTTGACCGCGCGTTCAAGCTCTATGACTACGTGAGGCTTGACCACTTCATTGGGTTCTCCTCGTACTTCGAGATCGAGGCCGGCAAGCCGGCAACCGAGGGTGCGTACGCCTTTGGCCCAGGCACCAACCTCTTCCGTGCGGCCAACAAGCTCTTTGGCGGGCTGCCGCTCATTGCCGAGGACCTTGGCAACGTCACACCGGCAGTGCGCGCCCTTATTGCCGAGACGGGCGTGCCCGGCATGAGCATCGTGCAGTTTGCCGACCAGGACGTACGCAACGAGTTCACGCCCAACAAGGGTTCTGTGGTCTATACGGGCACGCATGACACCGAGACCCTTGTGGGCTGGTGCACCCGCAGCTTTGCGGACGGCGATGCCGAGAAGGCCGTCGAGCTTGCGCGCGACATCGAGCGCCGCACCGCTGGCGTGGAGAATGACGTGGTGATCATGCCGCTGCAAGACGTGCTGCTCCTGGGCAACGAGGCACGCATGAACGTGCCAGGCGTCGCCGAGGGCAACTGGACGTGGCAGGCGAATGCGGCCAACGTTGAGGCTGCCACAAGCTGGCTTCGCGAGCTTGCCGATGAGTCCGGAAGGGCCGTCGAGGGGTAAGCCCTCCGGTGATAATCTCTGGCCTGTATGCTGCAGACTTGACGATACGGGGTGACGGGGAATTTCTCGTCACCCCGTATTTTTGTGTGCCGCGTTCAATGACTCGCGTCGAGTCGCTGCTTTTTGAATAGAACGCGCAGTCCGCGTTCTATTCTCCCATGCTGCCGACAAGGGCCGATTTGCCATGCCATTTACGTAAATTGTCAACAACATTAAGAAATCCCAAAGCGAACTGTAAGTGTTCAGTTATGATTGGCTGCATCCTTTACATGAACCTTACTTTTGTCCAAAGGATTCGCCATGGCACTCACACGAGAAGAGTTTGACATTCTGAGCTCGCTGGCATCCGATAAGGCCAACGCCGGTAGCCTCGCTGCGTCTCCTGCGGTTGACACGCTTCGTAGCATGGGGCTTGTTTCCAATGCCGCCATCACCGAGCTCGGCCGCAAGGCGCTGGAGCCCTATCGCGTGGAGAGCGCGGTCATCATGGCAGCAGGCCTATCGTCGCGCTTCGTGCCCATATCGTACTGGAGACCCAAGGGGCTCACGAGTGTACGTGGCGAGGTTCTTATCGAGCGCCAGATTCGCCAGCTCCACGAGGCCGGTATCACGGACATCACCGTTGTGGTTGGCTATCGCGCAGACGAGTTCGCCTATCTCGCGGACAAGTTTGGCGTCCGTCTCGTGAAGAATGACCTCTATGCCGAGAGGAACAACAACTGGACCCTCTGGCTCGTTCGCGACCAGCTGAGGAACACCTACATCTGCTCGTCGGACGACTACTTCACCGAGAATCCCTTCGAGCCCTACGTCTACCGCGCCTACTACTCTGCGGTCTACATGGACGGCCCCACGGACGAGTGGTGCCTGGGCGTGGACGAGAATGACCTCATCACCTCCGTCACGGTGGGCGGGCACGATGCCTGGGCAATGCTCGGCCACGTGTACTTTGACCGGGCTTTCTCCAACACCTTCGTGCGCATTCTCGAGAGCATCGTGCGCAGCCCGTTCTACGAGGAGAAGTACGCCGATGAGCTCTGGGAGACCATATTTGCGCGCAATCCCGACTGCCTCTCGATGGACATGCGTCGCTACCCCGCGGGGCAGGTGCTGGAGTTTGACTCCGTGGACGAGCTGATGGAGTTTGACCCCAGCTTCCTTGCCAAGGTCGAGTGCCCCGCCCTCGACAACATTGTGGATGTCCTGGGCTGCGAGCGCACGCAGCTCCACGACTTCTATCCCATCAAGAATGGGCTCACCAACCTCACGTTCCACTTTGCCGTGGGTGCAGACGAGTACGTCTATCGCCATCCCGGTGTGGGCACCGAGAAGTTCATTAACCGCACTGCCGAGAAGGACGCGGACACCGTTGCCCATGAGCTTGGGATAGACCGCACCTTCGTCTTCGAGGACGCCGAGAAGGGCTGGAAGATTTCCCGCTTTGTGCCCAACGCGAGAAACGTCGACCCGCTTGACCCCAATGAGGTCGCTCGCGCCATGCAGCTTGCCCGCACCTTCCACGAGTCTGGTGCGAAGATCAATGCCAAGTTCGACTTCTACGAGGACGGGCTTGGCTATGAGCGTCTGCTCAAGTCCCATGGGGACATCGACGCCCCGGGCTACGAGGATCTGCGCGAGAAGGTTACGCGCCTGAACAAGTACTGTGCATCTGACGAGGGTTTCCCGGTCTGTTTCTGCCACAACGACTACCTGCCGCTCAACTTCCTCATTGGCGAGGACGGCTCGATGAGCGTGATCGACTGGGAGTTTGCCGGCATGGGAGACCCTGGCAACGACACGGCGACCTTCATCATCTGCTCCCAGTACAACGAGGAGCAGGCCAACGCCGCCATTGACGCCTACTTTGGGCGAGCGGCGACTCCGGTCGAGCGGCGCCACTTCTGGGCACGCGTGGTGCTCGGCGGTTGGTGCTGGTACGTCAGGGCGCTCGAGAAGGGTGCCGAGGGGGCGGGCGTGGGCGAGTGGCTCGACATCTACAAGAGCTATGCCGTCACATATGTTGACAAGGTTCTCTCGTGGTACGAGAAGAACGACACCATAGCTGCCTAACAGGCTGTTGAGAGGGGACAATCATGCCGTATGGCTTTGGCGCTGCGCTCACCTGGGCGCTTGACACGGTAATTCTCGGCATCGCGCTGGCTAACCCAGCCTTTGCCGCCACGCCGCAGGCAATCGCGCTCGCCGCCTTCACGAGCACCTTCCTGCACGACGCGAGCTCGGCGGTCTTCGCGTTTGGCTACATGGGTATTCGACGCAAGCTGAGCGAGACCTGGCGGACTCTTCGCAGCAAGAGCGGTCTGGTCGTTGCGGGCGCTGCCCTCATTGGTGGACCCGTGGGCATGACGGGGTACGTGCTTGCCATCAACAACATCGGCCCTGCGTACACGGCGGCCATCTCGGCCTTCTTCCCAGCCTATGGCGCCGCGCTCGCGACTGTGGTCTTGAAGGAGCGCATGCGGCCCTACCAGTGGGCAGGACTTGCTGCGTGCCTGGTTGCGGTTGCCGTGCTGGGCTGGACGCCCGTCGATGGCGTGCCTGGAAGCTGGACCGTGGGCATCATTGGCGCTCTGGTGTGCGTTCTTGGCTGGGGCACCGAGGCCGTGGTGATCGACTGGGGCCTGCGCAACGCGAGCGTGGACGACGAGTGCGCCATGCAGATACGCCAGACCACCTCTGCCCTTACGTACGCGCTGGTAATCCTGCCGCTCCTTGGCGGCTGGCCCAGCGCCATCGTGGCTCTCACCTCGAGCGCCATGCCAACTATCGCGCTTGCGGCGCTCTCGGGCACGGTGTCGTACCTGCTCTACTACAAGGCAATCGCCACCCTTGGCGCCTCGCGCGCCATGGCGCTCAACATTACGTACTCTGCCTGGGCTATTCCCTTCTCGCTTCTGCTTCTGGGCACGATGCCCGACGTCCGTGGCGTGGTGTGCGCCGTTGTCATCATCCTTGGCGCCATCACCGCCGCAACGGACGTGAAGACCCTCTTTGGGCACGGGGAGAAGGCCGCTGCCTAGACTGGCCGTGAGACAAAGGGACAGTCCCTTTGTCTCATTTGCGAGGACGCTTCGACCCTGGTCCCGTCACCTGGTACAATCGCTGAGAAAAACAGTCAACATGCGAGCCCGCATGCATTGCCATGCGGGCCGCTTTGCATGTCCTTTGGCTGGCAGCGCATGCCCGGCCGCCATTTGACACCTCCCAAGGAGCCGCCTCGATGTTCATCAATAGGGTTTCTCGCCAGCTGCTCACCGCGCCGGAGCTCGTGCCGCTCCTGCACGAGCTGGGCTCTGGCAACGACGCGTCCCTCGCCGTGGGGCAGAGTGCCCGCCCGCTGGTGATCGCGGCGCTCTGGGCACGTGACCCGCGCCCGTGCCTGGTTGTTGTCTCTGGCGAGGAGGCGGCGGACCGCACCGCGCGGGCGCTCGCGGCCTGGCTTGGCCAGGATGTTGTTGCGCGCTACCCCATGCGCCGCGATTTCCCGTGGGCCGAGACAGCCCCCGATGACGCCGTGATTGGCGCCCGTTGCCGCGCGATTGCCCGGCTGGCCGCGGGCGAGAAGTGCGTCGTGGTTGCTTCTGCGCCGGCGCTCTTGCGCCGCGTGCCGCCGGCGGGTTCCGGCTACTTTGCCTCGAGCGCCTTCTCCGTTGGCGACGAGGTCCCCTTCGAGGACGTGGCGCCGCTGCTGGTGGGCATGGGATACACGGACGTGGGCGACGCCGAAGATGTGGCAGCGCCCGGCACCTTCCACGTGCATGGCGACTCCGTCGACGTCTTTCCCGCGCAGGCAACGTCCCCGGTGCGCATCGAGTTCTTTGGCGACGAGATCGACCGAGTGCGCCGCATGGTGCCCTCCACGGGCCAGACCATCGGCGAGCTGGACTCCGTTGACGTTGTGCCCTGTCGCGAGATGGCCTTCACCAACGAGACCATCACTCGTGCGGAGAAGGCCCTCTACAACCGCGCGCAGAACGATGCCAAGGTGGCGGCCGACCTCGAGGCCATCCAGGCGCGTTCCGCTCAGCCTTCGCTCGAGAAGTACCTCCCGGCGCTCTACGGCGGCTCGGCAAGCCCCATCGAGCACATCTCGAAGGACGCCCTGGTAGTGCTTGCAGAGCCTCGCGCGCTCTTCGATGACTGCCAGCGGGCGATGGATGACATTTCTGCATCCGCGTCCTCGGCGCACGTCTCGACGGAGGGACTCTACACCAGTCCGCGCGAGATGGACTTTGGCCGCCAGCAGCGCCTGTCCCTCTCGTCCATCCTGAGGGTGGGCGGCTCGGTGACCGCGGAGCTCAAGGTGCGCCAACCCAACGTGGCGGGCGCGGACACCAAGCTCATTGGCGTGGTGCGCCAGCTGGTGAACGACAACGTGAGCGTGGTGTTTGCCGCGCCGGACCGTGGGGCCCGCGAGTCGCTCGAGCTGCGCCTTACCGATGAGCACATCCCCTTTGCGGAGTCGCTTGGCTCGGCAGCTGAGAATGCCGTGCCCGTGACCTCGGCAGACGCCAACAGTGCCATTACGCCCCTGCGCCGTGGCTCCGTGACCTTCACGGATGCGCCGGTGCCAGCGGGCATCGTGGTTCCCTCGGCGCACCTGGGCGTGCTCTCGATCTCTGACCTCACGCCGCGCACGGCCCGCAACCGCCGTCGCGCCAAGCGCGTGGACCCCACAAGCGTGACCTTCCCGTTCAAGCCCGGCGACTACGTGGTCCATGCCACGCATGGCATCGCGCTCTTCTCGCAGATCGTGCGTCAGGAGGTTGCCGGTCGCATGCGCGACTACTTCCTCCTGGAGTACGCCGGCGGCGACAAGCTCTACGTGCCACTCGAGCAGGTCGACCGCATCACGCGCTACGTGGGGCCAGACGGCTCAAGCCCGCGCCTCACGCGCCTCAACACGGCGGACTGGTCGCGCGCAACCGGCAAAGCCAGGCGTTCCGCCAAGAAGCTGGCATTTGACCTGGTGGACCTCTACACGCGCCGCGCCTCGGTGACGGGCTACGCCTTCTCGCCGGACACTCCCGCCCAGCTGGATATGGAGTCGAGCTTCCCGTATGACCTTACGCCCGACCAGGCCTCGGCCGTGGCCGACATCAAGGCCGACATGGAGGCGAGAAAGCCCATGGACCGGCTGCTCTGCGGCGACGTGGGCTTTGGCAAGACCGAGGTTGCCCTGCGCGCGGCGTTCAAGTGCTGCCAGGACGGCAAGCAGGTCATGGTGCTGTGCCCCACCACGATTCTGGCCGAGCAGCACTTCGAGACGTTCTTTGCGCGCTTCTCGCCCTTTGACCTGGACGTTCGTGTGCTCTCGCGCTTTGTGACGCCGGCTCAGCAGCGGCAGGCGCTCGAGGGCTTTGCCGCGGGCACGGTGAACGTGCTCATTGGCACGCACCGGCTCCTCTCGGCAGACGTTAACCCGCATGACCTGGGGCTCGTTATCATCGACGAGGAGCAGCGCTTTGGCGTGCAGCACAAGGAGCAGCTCAAGAACATGCGCGAGCAGGTCGACGTGCTCACGCTTTCGGCCACGCCAATCCCGCGCACCATGCAGATGGCCATGAGCGGCGTGCGCGACATGAGCCTCATCATGACGCCGCCACCGGGGCGCCTGCCCGTGAAGGTGCACGTGGGGGAGTGGGACCCAGACCTGGTCTCCGCTGCCATCCGCAACGAGCTTGAGCGCAAGGGGCAGGTCTACTACGTGAGCAACCGCGTGACCACCATCGACGACGCCGTGGCGCGCGTGATGGAGGCGGCGCCCGAGGCGCGCGTGGGCGTGGCGCACGGCAAGATGAGCGCCCGCGAGGTAGAGGACGTGATGCTGCGCTTCCAGGAGCACGAGATCGACGTGCTGGTTGCCACAACGATCATCGAGAGCGGAATCGACAACCCGCGCACCAACACGCTGATCATCGAGGACTCGCAGCGTTTGGGCCTGGCGCAGCTCTACCAGCTCAAGGGCCGCGTGGGGCGTGGCCGCACGCAGGCGTACGCGTACTTCATGTTCCCCTCCACGGCACCGCTCACGCCCGAGGCAACCGACCGCCTCACCGCCATCAACGAGTACCAGGATCTGGGCAGTGGCATGCGCATTGCCATGCGCGACCTCGAGATTCGCGGCGCGGGCTCGCTCATGGGCGCCGAGCAGCACGGCAACCTCTCCAGCGTGGGCTTTGACCTCTTCACGCAGATGCTGGGCGAGGCCGTTGCCGAGGCTCGCGGCGAGACCGCCGAGGTTGAGGTTCCCGAGGTCACCATCAATCTCTCGGCCGACTTCTACCTTGCCGAGGAGTACATGCCCGAGGTGGACCAGCGCGTGCTTGCCTACCGCAGGCTTGCTGCTGCCACCGAGCTCTCCGACGTGGACGCGCTTCAGCGCGACCTCGAGGAGAGCCACGGTGCGCTGCCGCTTGCTGGACGCAACCTTCTTGACCGTGCGCGCATTCGCATCCGCGCGCAGCGCCTGGGATGCACGTCCGTCTCGCTTACCAACGGGCGCCTGGTCTACCAGGGGATTGACGTGCCAAGGAAGACGGCACTCAAGCTCAAGGAGCGCGGGGCCCTGGTCTACCCCAAGACGCACAAGCTGGCGTATCCCTTCCGTGCAAAGCAGGAGGAGGTCATGCCCGCCGCGCTTGGCGTGCTGGAGGAGATTGGCGGCGGAGACGAGACGGACGACGAGTAGGGCGGGGCTTGGCGCCGGCTCGCTCCGGGTGGCGGTGGGCGGCATCGCTGCAGACCGGCGGCCGCCACACGTTCGGACCCAAAGCTGTATCCCGCGCAGGTCGATACACGTTCGTGCCCCGAATGTGTATCGGCTCGTCACACATTCGGTGCCTCGCCGTCCCCGTGCCGCCTCTTGCCCTATGCTGACGAGAGCTGACAACCAGCGTGACGCGAGGAGAGGGACGACCCCATGGCTTTGAGCAAGGACGACAGGGCAAGGCTCATCAAGTCTGGCAAGCTGGCACGCACAGCGCTTGCGGCGGCGCACATGGGGACGAGAGTGGCGCCGCATTCCGGCGAGGATGCGGCCCCGTCCGAGGTATCCCTGCCCGGTAACATCACCGAGTACCTTCGTGGCGCCCTTCTCGTCGAGGACGCGGGCGACGGCCTTGTGCAGCCCTACCGTTTCTCCGAGAAACAGCTTCGCTACCTGGACTCCGTTGGCCGCGGGCGCCGCGCCCGTGCAACTTCGGGCGTATGCCTGGCGCTTGTGACCACGGGCAGCGAGGTCTCTTTTGACTGCCGCGTGACGGGCGCCCTGGATCCCGCGCACCCGCTCTACGCCGAGGTTATGGAGCACCTGGGTAGCCTTGGGCAGGCGGAGGACGGCCTTATCGACGGCATCGACGCCGTGGTGGAGGGCGGCCAGGCCCATACCGTTGCCGTGCGAGACGGTCGCATTGCCGTGCGCTTTGAGAATCCAGAGCATCTGCCCCTCGAGGTGCGCATCTACCTGCCGCTCATTATGTCCGTTGCCGTGGGACGCCTTGCCTCGAACGGCACGGCCGCACCGGCACCCCGGCGTGGGTACCTGCTGGCTCTTGGCGACTCCATCACCCAGGGCTTTGTGGTAGGGTGCCCGTCGCTCTCGTACCCGGCGCTCCTCTCGGCGGAACTTGGCCTTGACCTGGTGAACCAGGCCGTCTGCGGCTACGTCTTTGACCAGAAGACGCTTGCGGGCATGAAGGCGCTGCGCAAGGAGCCACCTGCGGCAATTACCGTGGCATACGGGACCAATGACTGGGGCCGCAAGGGCTCGGGCAAGGAGATTCGCCACGACGCCTCCGCCTACCTTGACCGCCTGTGCAAGCTCTTCCCCAGCACGCCCATTTATGTGCTCACGCCGCTCTGGCGCGCCGACGAGGCGGACGAGGCCACGCTGGCTGCCATCCCCAATGGCAAGTCGCTTTCGTGGGCGCGCCGCGCCATTGAGCGCGCGTGCCGCGACCACGAAAACGTGACGGTGGTCGACGGGGCAAATGTCTTGCCGAGAAGCCCCCTCATGTTTGCTGACGGGCGGCTTCATCCCGGCTCCACCGGCGCAGGGATTGTCGCCGAGGCGCTCGCCGCAGCAGTGCGCAACGGCGGCGGCGTCGAAGCAGGCGGCCGTGGGCCCCAAGCGGAACCCGTGTCCGCGCCCGCTCCGGGGCCGGAGGTCGCTGCGACCGCAGACGTCCTTGACGCCGTGGACGCCGAGAGCCTCTCGCGCCCCGGCGTTCCCGGAACGCACCGCGAGTTCGATCGGCTCGTGCGCACGGTCTGGCGTCTGCGCCAGGAGGACGGCTGCCCATGGGACCGCGAGCAGACGCACGAGTCGCTTGTGCGCTACATGGTCGAGGAGGCCTACGAGGCTGTCGAGGCCCTGCGCGCAGGTGACGCCTCCCACATGGCGGAGGAGCTTGGTGACGTGCTCTACCAGGTTGTTCTCAACTCTCAGGTGGCTGCGGAGGAGGGCGCTTTCACCATCGACGACGTGTGCCGCGCTATAGACGAGAAGCTCGTGCGCCGCCACCCCCACGTCTTTGGTGGCACGGATGCCGAGACGCCCGAGGACGTGGCTCGCATCTGGGACAACGTGAAGCGTCGCGAGCGCGAGGCGGCGATCGGCAGCGCCAGAAAGGCCGAGGCCGGGCTTCTCGACTCCGTGCCGCGCGCGATGCCGGCGCTCATGCAGTGCCAAAAGATCAGCGCCCGTGCGGCAAAGGCGGGCTTCGACTGGGATGACGTCTCTGGCGTGTGGGACAAGGTGCACGAGGAGCGCGATGAGTTCGAGCGCGAGCCGGCGGGGTCCCAGGCCCGCGCGCTCGAGTTTGGCGACCTGCTCTTCTCACTGGTCAACGTTGCGCGCATGGAGGGCATCGACGCCGAGGGAGCCTTGGCACAGAGCAACGAGAAGTTCCGCCGCCGCTGGTCTCGCATGGAGGGTCTGGCGCGCGAGAAGGGCTGCGACCTTGGTGCCCTCTCGACCGCGGAGCTGAACGAGCTCTGGGACCGTGCGAAGCAAGAGGAGAACCACTCCTGAGCCCGGCTGCGGTCACTTCTGGTATACACTGGGACCACGCGGTGCATCCGCACTGTCACGCCAAACCAAACTAGAAACGAAGCAACGGCATGAGCAGATATTCGGGCACAGAAATTGCGCTGAGAGGCTCTACAGACGTGTCGCCAAGACCGGCTGTCTACACCTATTCCGCAGGTAGATCCCATCGTTCGGCCTTCTCCTCCGTGATGGAGGGCGTTCGCGTTGAGGAGGACGGCCCTACCGGTCACCACGTGGGCACGGGCACCGCTACGCGCTCACGCTCCGGTCGCGCCCAGGCTTCCGCGGGTCGCCGGCGCGCCTCCCGCGGCGCCAGCACCAGTCGCGCAACTGCGACCCGCTCCGTGGGTGCTGCTAGTGCTACTCGCACCCGTACGTGCACTCGCGCCGAGCGCCGCTCGCAGCGTGCTGCTGAACCTGCGCCCAGCGCTGTCTCTGACGTTGCCTCAAGGGCAGCAGATGTCGCGTCGGGCGCTACGTCTGCTGCCTCCGCGACGGTCTCGCGCGCTGAGGAGTTTGCGGGCGCGCATCGCCTCCCGGTCATCATCGCCACCGTTGTTATCGTCACGGTGATCATGCTCTACGGCCCCGCGTGCAACCTGTACGCTGCGTGGCGCTCGGGGCTTGACCTCCAGGCCACCTACGACGCCACCACCCAGAGCAACGACCAACTCACCAACGAGGTCGATGCCCTCATGACACCAGAGGGCGTCCAGGACCTCGCACGCGAGCGCGGTTACGTTGGCGAGGGCGAGACGGGCGTGGTGGTCGAGGGTCTCTCTGACACCAGCACCGATGCCACTCCCATGGGCACGGGTACGGTCGTCTCGGCGGATGTCCCCTGGTACGTGAACGTCGCCGACGTCATCTTCCAGTACCACACGGATACCTCGGGGAGCGGTAACTAATGCGCAGGGTCGCAGTCATCGACATTGGCACGGTCACCTGCCGCCTAGCGGTGGCGGACGTCGAGGGGTCCCGCGTCGTGCGACTGGGCAAGCAGTCGAACATCTGCAACTTGGGACAGGACGTTGACAGAACGGGCAAACTTGCGCAGGAGGCCATGGAGCGCGTCTTTGCCTGCGCAAAGGCATACGTAAACTCCGCGCGCGAGTCCGGTGCCGAGGCCGTGTGCTGCACCCTCACGAGCGCCGCCCGCGACGCCTCCAACTCGCCCGAGCTTGGCGCGGCGCTTGCGTCGCTGGGCCTTGACCCCCTTGTTATCCCCGGACAGATTGAGGGCGCCCTCACCTTCCTGGGCGTTGCCCAGGACTTCGACGGGCGTCGCATCCTCGTGGCCGACAACGGTGGTGGCTCCACCGAGCTTGCCGTGGGCGAGCTTTCTGGCGGCACGCTTGACCTGGGGTGGGTTACCTCAGTCCAGGTTGGCTGCAGGCGTCTCACAGAGCGCTTCCTCTCGCGCGAGGACCCGCCTTCCGCAGGGGACTTGGCCCAAGCCCACGAGTACGCCGCACAGACCTTCTCTGCGGCGCTCAAGGAGGCAGGAGGCCGCCTGGGCAGCCCCCAGACGCTCGTGGTCACAGGCGGGACGGTCACCACGCTGGTCGCCATCGATGCCAAGCTTGACCCGTACGACCCTGCATACGTGCATCTCCATGAGCTTACGGGCGAGAAGGTCGACGCCCTTGAGCGGCGCCTTGCCTCGCTCACGCAGGAGGGGCGTGCCGCGCTCAAGGGCATCCAGGCCAAGCGTGCGCCCGTGATCCTGGGTGGTGCCGTTGCGGTGTCCGAGCTTGTGCACCAGACGGGCTTCTCGAGTCTCACGGTGAGCGAGAGTGATCTTCTCTTTGGCCTTTCGATCGTCGCTGCTGCTATGCTTGAGGGGCGCGAGTCTCCGGTGGTGTGGAAGCCCACCATGAGGCCGCTCAAACCGTCTGGGGAGTAGCCCTCCCAAGACAACCTGGGGGCGTGGCGGAATTGGCATACGCAGGGGACTTAAAATCCCTCGCCGAAAGGATTGTGGGTTCGAGTCCCACCGCCCCTACCACTAAAAACGGCGGATTGCGGCTGGCGCAACTGCGTGTCGGCCCCCGGACTCGTATCTCAAATCGTACGCATTTCGTATTCTCGCAGCCCCTAAACGCCGAGAACCCTCGCCTTGACGAGCGTTCGTCCCCGGCTGACGAGCCGCTCGCCTGCCCGTTGCCACAGCCCATCATCCGTTGGCGTGTTGTTTTGGCGCATGCGCCCAGAACATCCCTTTGCGTGTCCCATGTAAGGACAAGTGGTGTACAACTATGTCTCGCAACGTCGATGCGCTTGGAGTGGGGGAGGGGCAGCATGGCAGAGAACGGCACGGATGCGCTTCGTGGCGCGCCGCAGGCGGTGGCGAGCAGGCCTGCAGAACGGGCTGCCGGCAAGGCAGGCTCTGCCCCGGTGTACTCGCAGCTGGCCTCTCTCCTACGCGAGAAGATCGGCCTGCACGAGTGGGCCCCCGGCTCGCGCATTCCCTCCGAGCACGAGCTCATGGCGCGCTTTGGCATTTCGCGCGGTACCGTGCGCCGCGCCATCAGCGAGCTCGTGGACGAAGGATTTCTCGTCCAGGTGCGCGGCTCGGGCACCTTCGTCTCGGAACGCGCCCTCTCGCATCCCGCAGGCGAACGGCCTCTCTCGTTTGGTGAGTCCCTCCGCGAGCAGGGTAAGGACTTTGTGACCCACGTCCTCGAGAAGCGCGTGGTCCCCGCTCCCGCAGACGTTGCCGAGCACCTGCGCATACAGCCGGGCAGCCCCGTGCTCTACCTGCTGCGCGTTCGCACTGTCGACGGCAAGCCGGTCATCTGCCAGGAGGGCTGGGAGAACCTGGGAGAGTGCCCGGGTCTGGAAGATGCGGACTTCTCGTGCGAGACGGCCTTCGACGCCGTGGAGCGCTGCTCTGGCCGAAAGATCACCTGGTCTAAGGTGCGCTACTCCGCCTCTTCGGCAGGGGAACGCGCGGAGGCGCTGGGATGTGGCGAGAACGACCCCGTGCTGGTGCTGCGTCAGACCATAGGCCTTGCGGACGCAACGGTCATCGAGTGGGGCCTCACCTGGCTGCGTGCCGGCCAAGAGGTGGCTGGGACCTCGGTTCAAGATGGCTGGCTGCCTACGGCGCTTGCGCCTGCGCTTGCCCCCTCTGAACGGCGTCGGCTCTCCGGCCTGGCTCTGGACATCCGCAAGGCCGTCGTCGAGTTTGCGCACGCCAACCCAAACATGCCGTTCCACCTGGGCGGTAGTCTCTCTGCGGCAGAGATTCTCGCCGTGCTCTACGGCGGCGTCATGCGCACCGGAGCGGACGGCACCCCCTGGGAGCAGCGCGACCGCTTTGTGCTCTCCAAGGGCCACGCCTCCCTTGCGCTCTACCCGGCTCTGCTGCATGCGGGCCTGGTCTCGCAGGAGGACATTGACCGCGGGCTTCTCGGCCCCAATGCGGTGCTGTTCAAGCACCCCAGGCGAGACCCTGCTCGTGGCATCGAGACCTCCGGCGGTAGCCTGGGCATGGGGCTGGGCTATGCGTGCGGCCTTGCGATTGCCGCCAACAGGCGTGCGAGCGGCTCGCGCGTCTTCTGCCTTCTGGGTGACGGCGAATGCAACGAGGGCTCGGTCTGGGAGGCTGCCGCGCTTGCGGGGCACATGGGACTGGCGTCGCTCACGGTTATCGTCGATGTCAACGGGCTGCAGCTCGATGGCCCCACGGCGCAGATTCTCGACACGGGCAGCCTTGCCGAGAAGTTCCGCGCCTTTGGCTTCGAGGCAATCGAGGTGGACGGCCACGACGTGAGCGCCCTCTGGAGCGTGCTTGCGCCAAGCCATACGCTGCCGCGGGCCGTGCTTGCCCACACCACCAAGGGGAAGGGCCTCTCGTTTGCCGAGAACTGCGTGGAGTGGCACGACAACAAGCTGACCGACG
>Ga0256404_1005751_pt1 | contig 21474 bp, 22 predicted proteins | sample RumenRJG_01DNA_FD_185990 | JGI IMG/M metagenome (GOLD analysis project Ga0256404, IMG submission 185990) | Bovine rumen microbial communities from Lethbridge, Alberta, Canada - RJG_01 | ecosystem: Host-associated > Mammals > Digestive system > Stomach > Rumen | place: Canada: Alberta | collected...
GCAATCACGGCGCGGCTCGGGCGATCCTGCGGCGGCGCGGCGAAGCCGTGTACGAGCGTGAACGGCGCGAGCGCGCCGACGACCATGAGCGCCGTCGCCGTGCAGCTGCGGATCACGCTGGCCGCATGGAGATGCTTGAGGCAGCCGGCGAACCGCGTCATGCGCGGCTGGCGTTTCTGTTCTGTTTTATCTGTAGTACATGAGTCTTGTTCCATGAACGATCCTCCTGTTCTTCTTTGATTCCTTTGGGATGCATCCAGCATACCAAGACGAGCTCAAAAGAAACTGGAAGAGATAAAAACAAAAGATAAACGCGTCTGCCTCATGCCCTGCCGTTTGAAAACCGCGGCGTTTGCAGGAAATCCACCGCACGGCCGCGAATATTGTATATTAAAAGATTTTTCGAAAGAAGGTGCGTTCCATGACGCTGCACGGTGCTGTCATCATCGAACAAGGCGTGACGTTCGCTATCATCGCCGTCCGGCCGGAAATCACGCGCTACACGCAAAATCTCGTCGCCGCGCGTCGAGAGCTCATGCAGTTCTTCCCGAACATGCCGATCATCCTCATGAGCCAGGACAATGATGGCACGCCGCACTACTACGGGCGGAAGGACATCGTCGATTTCCTCAAGACCATCCGCCTCGACCAGATTCCGTGGAAGGAATATCATATATACTGACCAGCAGGCAGGCATAGAAAAAGCTCGTCACTTCGCGTGGCGAGCTTTTTCTTGCAATCCTGTCAATCTTTTTCGTAGCGTGCTTTCTTCGTGCGGATGCGCTCGGCCGTCTCGAGGTAGACGACCCACTCCGCGATGTTCACAGCGTGGTCGCCGATGCGCTCGAGGAAACGCGCGATGAAGAGGAGCTTCGTCGCTTCTTCCGGGCGCGTGCCGTGCTCCGCAACGAAATGCGACAACGAGTAGAACGTGCGCTGGAAGATGTCGTCCATGCGCTTGTCCATGTGGCGGACGTCATCGGCGAGGCGCACGTTTGCATCGCGGTATGCTTCCATGGCATTCGCGACCATCTCGATGGCGCAGTCGCCGAGCTCCTTGACGAGCGCAGCGTGCTCGGCATCGAGCAGTTCGCCGTCCGACTTCGCCGTGCGCGCGATGTCGAACGCGTGGTCGCCGATGCGCTCGATGTCCGTCGAGATCTTGAAGCCCGTCGCGATGACGCGCAGGTCGTGGGCGATCGGCTGCTGCTTCGCGATGAGCAGGATGCAGTCGTCCTCGATGTCGACGATCATGTCGTCGATTTCATCATCCTCGTGCATGACGCGCGTCGCGAGCTCATGATCGTTTTCCATGAGCGCCTGGAGCGCGCGGCGGACGGCCGCCTCGGCGCGGAGGCCCATCTGATAGACCTTGTCCTGCACTTTCGCGAGCTCCTGGATGTACTCCTGGCGCGTTTTCTGCACCTCGATCAAGCCAGCCATCAGCCGAACCTCCCCGTGATGTAGTCTTCCGTCTTCTTGTCGTGCGGCTTCGTGAAGATGACGTCCGTCTTGTCGTGTTCGATGAGCTTGCCGTTCAGGAAGAACGCCGTGTAGTCTGAGACGCGCGCGGCCTGTTGCATGTTGTGCGTGACCATGACGATCGTGAAGTCCTTCTTGATTTCGGAGACGAGCTCCTCGATTTTCATCGTCGAAATCGGGTCGAGCGCCGAGCACGGCTCGTCCATGAGGACGACCTCCGGGGAGACGGCCATGACGCGCGCGATGCAGAGGCGCTGCTGCTGGCCGCCGGACATGCCCATGGCCGACGCGTTCAGGCGGTCTTTGACCTCGTCCCAGAGCGCCGCGCCCTTCAGGCTCCGCTCGACGATTTCGTCGAGCTTTTTCTTGTCCTTCATGCCATGCACGCGGCAACCGTACGCGACGTTGTCGTAAATGGACATTGGGAACGGGTTCGGCCGCTGGAACACCATGCCGACGCGCTTGCGGAGCTCGACGAGGTCGGTGCCCTGAGCGTAGATGTCTTCCCCGTCGAGCGTGATGTCGCCCTCGACGCGCACGCCGTCGATGAGGTCGTTCATGCGGTTCAGCGTGCGCAGGAACGTCGATTTGCCGCAGCCGGACGGCCCGATGAGGGCGACGACCTGATGCTCCGGCACGGGCAGGTCGACGTCGAAGAGCGCCTGGTGCTCGCCGTAGAACAGGTTGAGCTTCTCTACGTTCATTTTCATGGTGTTCTGGTTCCTCCTAAACTGGATGCGCGTTATTCCGGCGCGCCCTTCTGGACGCGCGCTTTCGCGCGTTTCATGAATTCCTCTTGGGAATTGCTGCCGTTGTCGGGCCGGATGTGATGATAGCATCCATCCTGGCCGATGCGGCGGCCTTTTTTCGTGTCGTGGAACTGGATATCGAACATCTCGAGAATCTGATCCTTGAGCTCCTGCCGCTCAATCGGGCAGGCGACCTCGACACGGTTCTCCGTGTTGCGCGTCATCCAGTCAGCGGACGCGATGTAGAGTTTTGTCTGCGCGCCCTGGCCGAACGCATAGATGCGCCCGTGCTCGAGGAAGCGGCCGACGATGCTGTGGATGTGGATGTTCTCCGTGAGGCCGGGCAGCCCTGGAACGATGCAGCAGATGCCGCGCACGACCATGTCGATGCGCACTCCGGCCGCGCCTGCTTTCTGCAGCGCGTCGATGAGCTCGCGGTCCGTGATGGAGTTCACCTTCAGGCGGATGCCGCAGGGATCGCCGCGCTCGGCCTTGCCGATTTCTTCATTGATGAGCACGAGAAGCTTCTGCTTCAGCGACGATGGCGCGACGAGGAGCTTTTCGTAATTGCCGTTGAGATTCGAGATGCCCATGTTGCGGAAGAACATCGTCGCGTCGCGCCCGATGGACGGATCCGCCGTCATGAGCGCGAAGTCCGTGTAGAGGTGCGCTGTCTTCGCGTTGAAGTTGCCGGTGCCGACATACGTGAGATACGACACTTTGTTGTCGCGGCGCTCCGTGATGAGGCAGACCTTCGCGTGGACCTTGTAGCCTTCGAAGCCATAGAGGATGTGCACGCCCGCGTCGCGCAGGCTGTCGACCCAGTCCATGTTGTTCTGCTCGTCGAAGCGCGCCTTGAGCTCCAAGAGCACCGTGACCTCCTTGCCGAGCTCGGCAGCGAGGATCAGGTAGTTCATGAGCTTGACGTGGCCTTTGCCGACGCGGTAGATCGTGATGCGGATGGAGACGACATCCTTCGAATTCACCGCTTCGCGCAGCACTTGGAGGAAAATGCCGAAGTCCTCGTACGGATATGCGAGCAGCACGTCCTCCTTGCGGATGACGTCCATCATCGGCGTGTCGCCGAAACGCTCGAGCCCCGTAACGCAATCGTATGGCGGATAGCAGAGCTCTCCGCGCTGCTGGCCGGAAAAATGATCCTCGAGGCCGTAGACGTAGCCGAGCGTCAACGGCGTGCGCGTGACGATGCATTGCTCCATCGGGATGCCGAGACGCTTCGAAAGCCACGGCGCGACGAGGCTGTCGCCCTGCGTCTGCACTTCGAGGCGCACGGGCGGCAACAGGCGGCGCTTCTTCAACATGTTCTTCATCTGCTTGACGTAGTCCGCGCCGTAATCGACTTCTTCATCATCCGGATTGATATCGGCATCGCGCGTGACCGTGAAGACCGAGCGGTCGATGATCGGATAGTTCATGAAGATCTTGTCGAGGTACGCCTGGATGAGCTCCTCCTGCAGCACGTAGCCCATGCGGTTGCCGGGCGCGAGCAGGAAGCGCGGCAGAGACGGCGCGAGCGGTACCATGCCGAGCGTGACGTGGCGCTCGTGCTTGAGGAGCGCGCCGACAAGCAGTTCCTTGTTCTCGAGATGCGGGAACGGATGATGCAGGTCGATGACCTGCGGCGAAAGCACGGGCAGCAATTGCTCGCGGAAATACTGCTCGAAATACTGCCGCTCCTCGAGCCCCATATCGTCGACGTGGAGGTGCACGATGCCTTGCGTTTCCAGCTGCTTCTGGAGCTTCTGGTAAATGTCGTCGCGCTTCTTGTAGAGGCGCGGCATCTCGGCGAAAATGGCCGCGAGCTGCTGCCCCGGCGTCATGCCGCCTTTGTTTTCCAATTTGTCCGGCTGGATGCGTTTCAGATCGAACAAGCTGCCGACGCGCACCATGAAGAACTCGTCGAGGTTGCTCGTGAAGATTTCGATGAACTTCATGCGCTCGAAGAGCGGCACGTTGGAATCCATCGCCTCGTCGAGCACGCGCTCGTTGAAACGCAGCCACGACAGCTCGCGGTTTTGCGTGTAGCTCGTGTCGACGCCGGAGCCGGAATAGCGATGGATGTCCATCATCTGCGGCTTGCGGTCATCGTCATCATCGTCATCCACGAGCACGCCCAGTTTCCTGCGGATGTCCCGCATACTCATTCACCCTCCTGTGTTGCTGCGGCAGGCTCAGCGGCCGGCTGCCCGCCCGCGAGTTCCTCCGGCGACGGCTCGTCGTTCTTCAGCACGTAGCGGTAGAGGTAGCCGTCACGGACGCCGGCGCGCGTGACCTCGACGTACTCGCTGTGGAAATGCTTCACGAGCGTGTAGAGGATGATCATGCCCGGCAGCACCGTGCGCACGCGGTCGGGGACGACCTTCAGCAGCACTTCGAGCGTCTCGACAGGGATGGCTTCGCCTTCCTCGTTTTCGAGGAGCTTCAGGATTTTCTTGATGTTCGGCGCCTTGATCTGCATGTTCGAGATCGGCAGCTGGAACAGATAATTGTTGAGTTTGCACGCCGCACGGCTCGTGCCGCCGACGCCACAGACGACCTTGTACTCGCCGTAGTTGAGGTCGGCGTCCTGCTTCAGGAGGTTCAGCACCATCTGCTTGATGGCCTTGCGCTCGGCGCGGCTCGGCAAGAGGTTCGTGACATAGCGGTCATACGTGTTCAGCGAGCCAATGGGAAGCGATACTTTCTTCTTGATTTCGCCATCGTGATAGACGACGAGCTCCGTCGATGCGCCGCCGATATCGATCAAGAGGCCTTCCGTGACCTCGACGGCGTGCGAAGCGCCGACGAAGTCGAGCTCGGCCTCCGTCTCGCCGGAGATGACCTCGACCTTGATGCCCGTGCGCTCTGTGATTTCCTCGACAGCCGCGCGGCTGTTCGCCGCGTTGCGGAGCGCCGCCGTGGCGAACACATGATAATTCGTGATGGAGAGATCCTGCAAGATCGTGCGGAATTCCGTCAGCACCTCGCACGCGCGGTTCACGCCTTCGGGGAGCATCTGCCCGTTCTTCACATACGAAGCGAGCCCGACGGACTCCTTCTTGCCCATGACGAGCGAGAAGCGGCCGTTCTCGAGCTTGTAGATGTTCATGCGGACGGTGTTCGAGCCGACATCGATGATGGCATACATGGTGGTTTCCCCTTTCACATATCTGTTACACGTTGATGATACCCCAGATACGGGGCCGGATTGTTGATTGTTTGTAAAAAGTGTGTAAAACTTTGTTACAAACGTTTCAACACACTTATTATCTCACAAATCTTGCAATCTCGCCACCAAAAGCTCATTCCGTAATCTATGATTTCATGGAAGTTGCAAGCAGTAAGCAAGCTGCTTGTATGCAGTTCACGAAACTGAAGCAGAATTAACAGCGTCCACGCACGACGCACAAAGAAAAGGGCTGCCGGTTTGGCAGCCCTCTCTTTGTACAGAAAACGCAACTACAGAAAACACTTATCGAATCAATCTATCTGGCGGATAGTGTGATCTCAGACTCAAAAAGAACGCTATTTGAGGTCTCGCGAAAATGAAACCTCAAAATCCGTCGTTTTTTGCGGTGAGTGGTAAAGTTTTTCTTTCCTACTCAGGCCGTCTGCTGGACGGTCTTTTCGAGTACGGTCTTGACGACGAATACTGCGCCCTCCATGACGAGCGGCAGGACGATGCCGTCGCGGATTTTGCACCAGCCCGTCTCCGTCTTCGCCTGTTCGCGTGTCGTCGCCGTGAAACTGTCAACAGCGTTCCCTATCGTCGGCAGGACTTCAGCGAGGATGGCCGCCGTCACCTGCTGCTTCACCTGCTCCGTCACGTCCTGCACGTTCAGCGCGTCCACAATCGCGTCGCGCGTCTCTGTCCATTTGCTCATGATACATCATCCTTTCGATTGTCTCTCTGTGAAAAATATCATACGCATACCACAGTGTCATGCCGTGACGGCAGTTGAGCACGGTCCGATGAAGCTCCGCGTCGTAACGCACGACGATCGCGCGCCCGCCCCACGTCACGTGCAAGAGCTCGTCCCCTTGCGTCACCGCCGCCCGCCACGGCCGCAGATGCGTCAAAAACCATTCGAAGCCGTACACCTGCCCGAGCTCGACGAGCCCCGGCCACCCTGCACGGTCGCGCTTATCCTGCGCTTGTTCCTGCTTTTTCTTCCGGCTTGCCATCGCGGCAGCCCCTCTCGTATGTCGTTCTGTTCGTCAATGTGGCGCGTTCGCCCGATACCAGTTGGCCTTTCCACGCAAGACGTCGCCGCCGCGCGTGCCGTCCGTCGCCCATGGGTTGTAAGACGGGCTTTCGTCCGTGCCAAGGTATTCGAGGTCCCATCGTTCGACCGAGCCCTTCGGGCCGTATTGGTAGTGTGGCGCGATGCCGTCTTCGTTGTCGGCGGCCTCGCCGTGCGTCAGCACATGGTTCTTGTCAATCGTCAGCCACAGCCCGTCCGCGACTTTCCAGACGGCCTGCGCCATGGACTCGATCTGCTGCGCGGTCGGCGGCTCGTCGCTGAGGTCGTTCGTCGTCGCGCCGTACGCGCAGCAGAGCGAGATGCCGACCGCGCCGCTGTTGCGCTTCCATGTGTGCGGGAGCACTTCCGCGAGGTCGTCCGTCGCGACGTAGAGTTTGCCGTCCGCCGTGATGTTCACATGGTAGTCGTCGAATTTTTGGAAATAGTGTCCGGCGCTCCAATGGAGGTAAATCTTCGGATCGCGTGCATAGCCTTTCGCCGTGTCCCAGATGTCCTCCCGTGCCGCGTCCGCGAGCGTGTAGAGCTCGTCGAGTGTTACCTGTCTCATGATACCTACGCTCCTTTCGTTGCTGCCGTGACTGGCGGCGCTTTCGTTTCTGTCGTTTGTGGTGCAGCGCGGTCGACGATGCTCCTGCCGAGGTATCCCGTCAGCCCCGCCGCGATATTTGTCTGCAGCGTCGTGTCCCCGCCGAGCACGATGGAGAGTACCAGCGCGACGACGAGGCCGGCCGCGACGATGATGTCCGGCGTGAGTTTCATTTGTCGTCACCTCCGAAAAGTATCAAGCATTGCACGAAAAGCATGAGCACGAAAAGCGTCGCCGCGACTTCGAAGCTCATGCGTCGTCTCCTCCGAGCACGTACGCGGGCTTCGTGCCGAGGCTGTCGATGCGCTTGTGCGCGGCCTTCACATCGTGCTCGCACAGCATCAAGCGATTGTAGAGCTCCTCGCGCCGCTCGTGCTCCGTCTTGATGTCGGAGCGCATGTCGTCGATACACCGTCGCAATTCTTCGATGCTTACGTTGAGTGGCTTTAGCACGACGTAGCGGAAAATGCCGAAGAAGAACGACAGGATCACAACGGCTTCCGCGCCGTTCGTCAACATCTCACTCATGGCGCCACCTTCTTTCTTGCGTCACTTGGTTTCGAGCTCCGCTTGCAATTTGTTGATCTCGTCGCGCACGGCCTTCCGCTTGGCAATGAGATCGTCCGTGTCGTACGGGTCTGCTTCGCCCTTGAGACGGGCTTCGTACGTCTTCATGACTTTGTAGTCGCCGACGCTGGAGTCGAAAGACTGCAACGTCCATTTGAGGTCGATGATGCGCTGCTGCTTCTTCTGCCACGCTTCTGCTGCTGTCTGTTTTTTATCCATGGTTCATTCCTCCTAGTAGGTCTTTGAAAAGTTTGTCTGTCTTCAAGATGATTCCGTGCGCGTCATACCGCTTCTTGTCCCCGCGCCATCCTTTGTACTGCTCTATGAATTGCTCCCGCGTCATCTCGCCTTGGCGGACGAGTTCCGCAAGATGCTTGAGCTTTCGCCGCTCTCTTGTCACGACGTCGCGCGGTATGCCTCGGATAATCTTTCCCGTTTCCGTCAGCCTGTATCTCGTATTCAGGAACCGAATGCCGCGCGCGAGCTTTGCGATCTGCGTCTTCTTCGGATGCAGGAAAAGCCCGAGCGCTTGCGCTTGTTCGTCGATGCCGCCCAAGAGGTCAATGAGGAAGTCTTTGCTTTCATGAACCGCTATCCGGTCGTCCATGTACGCATCGTAGCAATGCACGCGCCGGACGGTCTTGACGTAGGTATCTATCCTTGTCGGAAAGAAGATGCCGGCGATTTGCGCGAACGGCGAACCGATGCCGATGGAACGATGAAGCACTTTCGTTCCTGCCGTCCCCTGCGGCATTTCGAGCGAATTGTACGGGATGCCCTTCCACTCTTCGAGCGTATACGGGCTGTCCGATACGTCCACCACATTCGCCGCAAGGATATGACGGATAACGGCTTGCAGGGATTTGTCGGGAATCTTGTCCGCGATGGCCGCAAGCAGTTTCTCGTGGTCGATGTTGTCAAAGTACTTTCGAAAGTCGATTTTGAGCACATAACCATTCGTCCCGTGCCTGCGGTAATGCCATCGAAGATGTTCCTCGAACCGCTTGCGAGTGAACGAGATGCCCTTGCCTTTGAGGCTCGCGCCGTTGTCGTGCATCATGTACCGTTGCAGGACGGGAACGAGGACGCATTCGACAAGCGCGTGTTGCGCGAGCATATCACGCGCCAACAGTGCCTTGACCAAGCGAAGGTGTCCGCGTTCGCACAAGCGGAACATCGTTTCTTCACCCTGCCGGTACGTGCCGTTCTTGAGTTCGTCTTCGATGGCGTATATCGTCGGCAAGATTGGCTGCATGAGTGCTTGCGTCGAATACTTCCATCCGCTCGTCTTGTCCATGCGGTGCATGGCTTCCAAGAGCGCGTCCGCATTCGCCGCGAAGTCGATATACGCGATACGAATCACCTTTTTTCTCTGGAATGCCGCGCGGATAGCATCCATGCCCGTAGGCAGATGCGTCACGGCATGATTTTACCGATTCGGAAGGAAGCCGTCCCATTCCCTGCTATGCCCTCCTGCGTATAGCATCCCGAGGGTTGTTGAGAAGCGGGCGGATGCCGCTGTTTGCGTCGCGATAGGACGCGCCGCCGTAGGACGCGTTCCCGTTGTTGTTGGCATTGGCGAACATCGCAGACGAAACCACCGCTATTGGCCGGTTCCCTATTCAAAACGCTTTAAGCAAGCGACTTGAATCGTTTATTGTCGCTCTTGCGCCACCCTTTGATGAGCGCCCGTTCTTTCTCGATCAATTCCACTTGCGTGCGGAACTTGTCTGCGTCCACGGGCAGAACATCAACAGCAAGCGTGAGCGTCGAAAGGATGCCGTCGAGCGCCCCGATGGCTCTGTCTTGGAGGACGCGGCGCTCTTCGTATTCGGCGTGCATCTGCGGCCAAATCGCCATCGCGGCCTCCAGGGCGCACATGAATTTGTTCAGTTCCTCGCAGACCGTTGCACGGATATGCACGATCACCCACTCCGGCCAATACGTGTTGATTTTGCGGATGTGGTACTTCTCCAGCACCGCCATGAGCAAATCCGCGTCCTGCGGCTCCATGCCCTTCGTGAAACTCTTGACGTCGCGCACTTTGTCTTTCGTGCCGAAGTCGCGCATCATGAGGAAATACAAGGATTTTCGGAGCTTCAACGCCGTGTGGTAAAACTCCAGCTTCGATACGCTGCGGTTTCTTGCGAGAACAGCCAAATTTCATTCATCCTTTCCATGTATATGAGTTGCTGCCTAGACCTTGCCGCGCCACAGGGGCGCGGCGGACGGGTCAAAGGAGCAGGAAATACGGGCGGAAGCCGCTGCGCGCGTCGCGATAGGACGCGCCGCCGCAGGACGCGCCCCCGGTGTTGCCGGCAACGGCGAACACCGCAGACGAAACCACCGCACGGAGCCAATACCACTTGTAATCCGCACGGTTGCCGCGATAGCCCGCAATCGTCGTGCTGTGGTCGAGCCTGAAGAGCGCTATCTGCTTCTTCGCGTTGCCGACATCATGGCCGGACGAACTGAAGACCGTGCCGCCGTAGACCATGGGCTCGGTCATGAGGTTCGCTGTCACGTTTGCCCATTCCCAGTTATTCGTGCTACCTGTCCAGCCGACGCCTGCCGCGCTTGGAGCAGCCGCGCTGATACCTTTCGTCAAGATTTCTTGATGAGTAAGGACGTGCGCCGCATCGAAAGCCGCCTGAATCGCCGCCGTGTAAATCGGGAGCGTCGTCTTCCACATCTCCGAGCCGAGATAGCCGCCCTCCGTCGTATCCGTCGCGTTCATACGGATGTTCACGTCGAGCACATCATCCGGCACCATGAGGACATGATGACTTTGAGTACTGGCAGAACGATAGAAGTAATCGAGCTCACCGACGCGCCAGCGGACTGTGCCGATGGATGTGCCGTTGACGGTCATCGCCTTGTCGATGTAGTCTCCGACGAAAATATCGTCGAACGTCCCCGCCGCGATAGCCTTGCTCATTTCCCCGCTGTTGAAATACGACGTCAAATCTTTACCACGGTACACCGCGTTGTGTGCGCCGGCATTGTTCGCGACGATTTGCAGCTGTTCCGTCGTGCCATCCACGCGCGTGAGCGTGACGAGGCCGCCGTCCGATTCGATGGCGGTGATCATGCCCTCGATTTCTTCGACCTTCCATATTGCCGTGCCGTCCGTGATACTGTCACCGGCTTTCGCGCCGGACGGGATTGCCAGTTCGTCCGCGCTCGTCGTCCCCGCCGTGACGCAGGCGAGGCGGTACTTCGCTCCAGCGCCTTTGACGTAGACCACGTCTCCGACGGCATACGCCGTGCTGGGCTGGCGGAAGATGCTACCGAGGAGGCTTGCGTGGGCCGTGAGGCTGTTGTCGTGCGCGGTTCTGCCGAGGTCGAGCGTCGTTTCTTCTTCGCCTGCGTAGGTGATGAGCATCGTGTCGCCGTCCTTGACGGTCAGCGTCTTGCCGCTGCCGACGACGCCTTTATCTTCGTTCGTGATCGTATTTGTCGCCGCGCGATAGACGAAGGTCTGCCCGTCCGTCATATGGTCGATGGCGACGTTCACGCCTGCGAGCTTACCCGCGTTGCCCGTGATGTCGAAGTCCAAGACGCCGTTCGCGTTCGTGCGCGCGACTTTTCCGGCCGTGCCGCCGGTCGTCGTGGTCTCGTCCTGCTTGACGAGCGTGGCCAGCATGTCCGCGTAGCCGGTGAGCTTCGTGATGTCAAGCGTGAGGAACGTCTGCCATTTGTCTTCCGTGTAGAGGAGCACGGTCTCTTTGTCCGTGCACCAGTAGAAATCGCCCTCCGTCGCCGTCGCGGGAACGTCCGCCGACGTGCCGCCTTTGAACGCGCCGAGCTTGCCCGTGTTTGCGACCGCGCCCACGTCTGCTGGCGTAAGTCCCAAGTGACTTGCGATTTTGCCGAGCAGCACCCACGATTCATTGGCCGAATCGCGAATGTAGAGTTTTTCATCCTCCACTTTCAGCTGCCCTGGCTGCGGCTCGACGGTCTCTGGGCCGGTCGTCTTGTGCTCGCGAATGTCGTTGAGGAACTGGAAAATTCGCAAGAGCGCCTGATTGTATTTCATGCCGAATGCATCGAGCGTGTCGCCGTTGATGCGGTACGCCAAAAGATTCTGCGGCTCATATCTTGCCATACATTACACCTCCGCTATATCCATGGAAATCTGATTGAAGACCATGCTTCCCCCGCGCCCGCTCGCCACCACGCGAATCGCCTGCTCGCGATCAACGCAGCGCGTCTCCGTGCGGTACATCAGCGCGGGAAACACGTAAATGGGACTGCCGTACACGGGCTCGTCGTTGTCGTAGACGGGAACGCCATGCGTCATGGGCTTGCGCGCTTTTTCAAAGACCTTGCGCTTGCTTCCGTACACCGTCGTATAGTCGTGATACACGTACGTGCGCCCCATCGGAATTGGCCCCTCTAGCACGACGTTGCCCGCACGGAACCACGACGGCGCATAGTTCAGATAGTACGGCGTCACGTCGACGCGTAAGCGCTTGATGAGGTACGCATTGTTCGAGACCAGCGTCTTTCCCTGGAACTTCCAACGCAGCGGCTGCCCTTCGTCCATCATTTCCGCGCCGTTCAAAATGTAAACGCCGTGGTTCTTGCACACATAGACATCGTTCCCGACATTCACGGCATCCATCGCCGGCGACGTGAACGCACGCTCGAAGAAGCCGCTCGTGTTGAGATCGAGGAAAAGAAAGACGTTCGCGCCTGTGAGAAACCACACCTGATTGAGTGCAGGCAAATACCGCACGCGCGTCGCGCCCAGCGCCGTGATGTTCCCGACGACCTTCGCGCTGATCTCCTGCGCCTGCATATCGCCGTACGCGTCCGTCGTGGAAATGGCCTGCACCTGCGTGCGGCCGAGGCAGAGCGACGCATTCGCCAAAGCGACGCAATCATTGTAGTCCTTGCAATCAATGGAACGTCCGATTTCTGCAAGCTGCCAATTCGGAAAGTCACCGGCCAAATGGTAGGCGTAGTGATTCGACTTGAAAATCAGCACGTCACTCGAAAGCGAGCAGACGCCCGTGATAATCCCGCCGTCCTTGTAGCCAATCTGCAACCATTGCGCCGAGCTGTCGTCGTTCGTGTCCGTCGTCCAGCTCGTCGCGTCGCCGACCGCCGACGTATGCAACTCGTCTCCGTAGTACGTCCACACGCGCCCCTGCTTGATGAAGACGCCCATGCACTTTTCTGGCGAGCCGTCGAGCGTCGTCAGCGCCGCGCCGTCGTAGTATTGCAGCTTGCCGCCAGACGCAATCACGATACCTTTATCCCATGACGCATACGCCACATCCGAATTGCCCGTGAGCGTGCCGAGCTCCACAAGCTCCGGCTTTTCCGTGCGCTTCACCGCGTACACCTTTTTATCCGCGTCCGTCAAGAGGAACGTGTCGTTGATGCGGTCATACATGAGCACGTCGAATGCTTTGCTTTCGTCGCGGAAATACTCGTCTGTCCCCGCGACGGTCTTGAGCTGCCCTTTGTAAATCTCCACGTTCACCGACTGCGTGAGCTCGTTCATGGCGATTGTCTCCGGCGCATCCGTCGTATTGAGGCCGCCGGAAAAATCCGAATACGCGACCGTCTGCACGTTCGCGTGCTTGTTGGAAAGCCTCATGTTGTCAGCCTCCCGCGTCCGTAGTCACGCTGCGGGGTTTTCGGCGCATCCCAGTAGCCGCCCGCCTGCACGCCCGGCGGCGTGAGCATCTGGAGCGTCCGCTCGATCTGCGTGGCCATCTGCCCCATGACACTCGTCTCCTGCGTCATGTCGAACTCGTCCGTCATGCTCGCACGCAGGCACGCATACTCGTAGAGGAAATCGTCGAGCTCCGTCGGAAGCGGCGACACGTCGTCCATCGTGAGCTCCGCGAAATCCTTGATGCCCATGACTTCGTACGTCGTATCAACTTCCGGCACCGGCCACACGCCGAGCTTCGAGAAGCCGAGCAGGTAATAATGCGACGGCGTTCCCGTCTCGCCAACGTCCGCAATCTCGCGCCGCTGGCAAGGCGCAAGCAATCGCCCGCCTGCGCGCACCTCCGTCACATGCGCGAGCCGCACCGCCGTCTCCACCTCCGCCCCATCACTCGATGCCGTCATCTCCGTCAAAGCGACCGTTGCCGTCCCTGCGGGAAGGTCACCCGTGAGCACCGTATCAACGAGCAAATCCGCGTTGATGTCGAACACCATGCGCCGGATGAACCGCACGCCGTCGTTCAGGAACTTCACGAGCGTATCGTCCGTGTAGCCCGTCTCCTGCTCATCGTGCGTCGTCGCACGGATGCGATCTATCATGTCGGTGAATTTCAGCATCTTCTCCTCACCACCTTTTCACGAAAAAGGAGCGAGGCACACGCCCCGCTCCCGAAACACCTATTGTCAATCGTCCACAGAGGACGTGAGCACGTTGATGCAGCCGAAATCCGTGAGGTTCGTGCCGTCATACTTGAACTGCGACTTCGCGATACCGAAGATGCGGCCGAACTCAAAGCCGACCTGGTTCTTGTAGTCGAACGTGTCCTCATTCCACTCCGGCTCTGCGCCGACGGCCATGACGGCCGCCTGTGCGCCGAGGAACAGCGCGTGGCCGACCTTGCAAGAGCTCGCGCCCGTCTCCGTGCGCGGGATGCGGTTGCACTGATGCACGACGACACCGTTGTACATGCCGAGCGCGCCCGTGAAAATCGGGTTCTTCTCGCCGCGAATGTTCGCGTGCTCCTGCGCTTCCATCCACTTCTCATCGTTCATGAGGTCGCGCGCCTGCCACTGGTCGATGACCATGACGTACGTGTCCACGCCATCGATGCGGACTGGCTTTACCATCGTGTTCTCGTCCTCCATCGCCATGCGCTTTGCCTTGCCGATGATGTCCGTCGTGAACTTGTCTGCCGCCGCGAGCGTCGCCTCCGACGTGGCCGAGCCGCCGTAAACCGTGCGATTCGCCGTCGGGCTCGTCGTGAGCGCCGTGAAAATCATCTTGTCGACCTTCGTCGCAAGCCAATCCGAGAGCGCCGTCTTCGCGTCCTGGCGCATGTTGATCTGCGTCTTCTGCTCGTCCATCTTGCCCTGAAGACGGACAGCGTTGCGGAGCTGGTCGATGTGCACGGAGAAGTCGCGGTAAATCAGCGCTTCCTCGTTTCCTTCGAGCATATTGTCGCCCGTGATGCCCGCGCCCGTGAGCGGCATGAGCAGAGGAATGTTGATGCTGTCGCCTTTGTCTTTTTTGAGCTCTTCTTTCACCTGGATGATGGAGCCAGCATCCGTGCCCGTGAACTTGTCGAAAAATGCCTTGTGGATGCCTGCGCTCCACGTTGCTTTCGCCCACGCCTCCTGTACGAGGTTCGGGGCTACCGTAATGGTCGTATTTGCCATGATTCAATTCATCCTTTCGTGATTCGATTCATGGCAGAGGTCAGCCGATGCCGAGCATGAGGTTTTTGTAGCTATCTGGGATTTTGTCCCACGGCGTTTCGCGGAGCATACGAGCGAGCGTTTCGTTCGTGACTGCTCCATCGTCGCCCGAGCTTCCATCTACCTGCCCAGCACGCGGCATGGCCGCTGCCTGTTTCATTTTCGAAGTCGCAGCACCTACAGACCGTTTTTTCTGCGGGTGCTTGCTGTGATACGAGGCTTTCGCCTGCTGGAAATAGTTCTTGACTGCTAAGATTTCCGCTGGGCTCGCGGCGTCACGCTGAATGCGTTCCCACGAACCAGCGATGATCGGCTTCACAGCATCAGGAAGAGCATCGAAATACTCATTGATGGCGTAGCTCTGCACGTCCTTGAAATCCTGTGCGGCCGATTCCTGCTGCACAAACGAGTTGAAATCTGCCACGCTGGCATTGTGGATAGCGACAAGCTGCGCCTGTGCCGCCTGCTGCTGTGCCGCCGCACGCTGGAGACCTGTCATGATGTTATTCTTTGCGATGCCGAGCGCCATCTGGTAGCGCTGCTTCTTCGGGTCATCATCGTCAGAATACTCGAACTCGTCGAGATCGTCCTTCGTCATGCCTGTCATCTGCAACGCGCCTTCCTGCGCGGCCTGCTGGATGAGCTGCATGTTGTCATCCGTCAGCTGGAACGTGGGAGGCTGGGGCTGCTGTACAGGCTGCTGTGCGGTTGGCTGTGCCGACTGCTGCGGCTGTGCCTGCGGAGCGGCGTTGATGTCACCGAAACGTGCCTGATAGCGCTTGAGCTGTTCCTCAAGCTCATTGGTCTTGTCGACCTGCTGCTTGAAGCGTGCGTAAGGGATTTTCTGGTTTGGCTGTTTGAGTGGCGTGTCTACAGGTTTGGTAACGGTGTCCTGAACATCGGTGACTTCCCGCTCTTCTTCCTCGCCTTCCTCCTCGCTTTCGGCCTGTGCCTTTGCCATCGTCTCACGGGCGATGTCCTCGGGGATACCGGAAAGCTCGTCAGGAATCGGCTCTTTCGCCTCTTCCTCGGCCTGCGGTTCTTCCGTCACGGCTTCCTGTGCCTCGGCGCTTTCCTGCGCTTCTTCCTCGGCAAATCTCTGAAGGTCAAATTCTAACATCGTGGTTTCTCCTTTCCAGTTTTACGCCCTGCGGCGAATATCGCCCTTGACGCTGGCGACGCGAAAATATCAAAGAGCTTTCGCTCACTTGACGGCATTGAAAAGCGCGGCGATCATTTCGAGGTTCGAACGCTCGTCGCGTGCGCTCCCGTGGAGTGCGTCTTCGCAAAGTTTCCTGCCTACGCGCACAATGTCGCGGCGGAAGTCCTCGACGCTATCCGTTGGTTCTGGTTTTGCTGTGGTTGCCCTAGGCATATCCTCACCCCCTTACATAGCCGCTGGCGCTGCGCCTGCCATCATGGATTGCGCGGCCGCTTGTGTCATGCCACCGCCCTGCTGCTGGAGCTGTTGCGCCTGCTCTTGACTCGCCTGCTGCTGAATCGCTTGCCCAAGCTGTTGCTGCTGTGCGGCCTGCGCCTGCTGTGCTTGCGCCTGTTGCGCCTGCATCTGCTGAGCGAGCTGCGGGAACATCTGCTGAACCATCATATTGACGGCGTATTGTGCCACCTGTGGATCAATGAGCCCCTGCTTGGCAGCCATCGCGAACTGAATCGGGAGCGGCGCGTCCTTGAAGGCGATACTCTGGTTCATGTTCTGGTTCTTGACCATTTCCAGCTGCATCTGCTGTTCGCCCTGTTGCTGTTGCGCCTGCTGGCGCTGCTGCCAACGTTGCTTGATGTCCTCTTTGTTTGGCAGGTCGGAGAGGTCGATGATGATGTCGAAAATCATATCGCCAGGCACGCCGAGGTTCTTGCACGCGTCCACGAGTCCCCACATCTGCGCTTGTCGCTGTGTCGTGCTCGCTTGCGTATCAGATACGACAATATCGAACTCGCCCTGCGAGAGGTCATTGAGCGTCTTCACGATTGTCATGCCCATGGGGTCTTGCTGGATGACCTGCTGATTGATGTGAAGGAATTGCTGGCCATTCACACCCTCGACGCGGTAAATCTTGTCCTCGGTATAGAACTGCGGGATAATGCCAGCGTGTCCGCGCTTGCCCCAGAGCAAATAGGCAATCTGCTTCTTTGCCTTTCGAAGACGGTCGAACATCGGAGCAATATGCGTGATGGCCTGCTTCTGCTTGAGTTCGATAGCACGACCTGAAGCACTCGCCGGAATGTCTGTCCCCATCAGGGCTTCATTGATGCCAGAAATCGCCGTGAGGTCTTGCGTTGCTTGGCTTTCTGCCTGGATGACAGCGGCAGGAGGGTTCTGTATCTGACGTTCAAGCACCTTTCCCGCCGCCAATGCGCCAGGACGAACCTCGGAGAAATGACCTGGATTATTCCCATGCGCTCGAAAATCCTCTTTCTGCTTCGCGTCCATCGCGTCGGCTTCCATCCATCCGCCGCCGTTCCCGCTCGTGTTGAGGATGTGGAGTGTCTGGATGCGCCGTTTGTTGATCTCGCGCTGCGGGTCTTTGAGATCGCGGACGAAACCCGCCGGTACGTCATCAACCCCGAAGTAATAGCAGGTAATCGGGACAAACGGAAACTCGCCGTGCTGGTACGGTGAATCAATGTCCTCAAGCAGAACGCGGTCGAAGAAGCTCGCTTCCTTGACCTTCGTCACTTTGACGGTCTGCTGACCGATGACGAGCCCCTGCAAGAAGTAATCGAGTTGCATTTCTTCCTGCGGTACGGTCTGCCCGTTCGCGAGCAGGTACAGCGTCTTCTTCTCCTTGACCTTGTACCAACATTCGACGAGGCGCACCTTCTGCAAGTCGCGCTTGTACCATAGCGGATCGTCCGTCTTCTTGCCGCTCGTCTTCTCTGCGGTATCGTAGACTTCGTACTGCGCTTCTATGGCGTCGGCGTGCTCTGGATAGACTTCTTTGAGCTCGTCCTTGTCCACCCATTTCGCACGGCAGATGTATTTCGCGTCGGAAAAATCCGTCTTGTGCGATTCGGGGTCAACATAGATGCCGAACGGGTCTTGCCGACGGACGAATGCCTCGCCGTCCGTGCGTTCCTCGTTGAACTCGTATCCGGCTTCCAGCCAGCCGAGGCCGCCGATGGCCGCGTCCTCGAATGCCTGCGATTCCTCGCTGTCGTAATCGCTTCGGTCGAGCACGTATTTTGTGATTCCCTTGCGGATGGCGCAGATGTCGATGTCGTCCGACGTGCGTGGCAAAAAGTCGATGTCGTAGCGGTTCAATCGCTGATAGCCGGAAAGCACGTTGATGAGCGGCTTGATGCGGTTGATGGTGATAGCCGGCCGCCCGCTGTCTTCGAGCGCTCGCTTGTCCTCGTCCGTCCATTGCTTGCCAGCGACGAAATCATAGTCCTGCTCGGCCTCCTGCCGCCAGATGTCGGCCTTGTCCACGGCTTCCCTGAACCAATGACGGAACTTGCCGATACCCTGCCGTGCGTCAATCTCATCGTCTTTGCTTTGCAAATCGTTGTCTGTCATGAACTCACCTCCTTACACCGCCCACACGCTCGGACGGTCTTCATGCTGATATTTGTCACGCGGCTTCGGCTTCTCGGGGAGTGCCGGCGCCCATGGCCGCGAGAGGCACGCATACACGATCGCGTCCACCGCATGATCTTCGCCGTCCGTGTCGTACGTCTCGGGATTCCTCTGATCGTGCGCGAGCATCGGTAGCGTGCGGATGCTGTGGATGCAGTTGTTGAAGAAGTAAATCGCAGGCTTGTGCGTGCCGTCCTTCTGGCGGTTGCCGATGAGGCGTTGCTTCAAGGCGTTCGCCCCTTCGACGCGGCCTTTCGAGCACTTGCCGAACGTTACGAGGCCGTGCGCGTAGAGCTCGTTGTTGAGCTCCTCCGCAATCGTCGGCCCCGTCACTCCGGTCTTTGCCCAGCACGCGCTGTCGAGCACGCCGTAATCGACGTGCTCCTTCTTTTTCTCTAGCTTGGAAATTCGTTCGCCGACATCCTTCGCGGTCTCGCCCGTGCCGACGTTTGGCTTGCCGCCCCAGCCGTAGAGCTCGCGGTAGCAGTACAAATCGCCGTCGTAATCGACTGCCCACCAGAGGCAGGCGTACGGCCTTGCGCTTCCCCAGTCCATGGAACGAAATCGCATCCAGCCGTCAGGAATGGCGAACGGCTCGACGACGTGCTTCGACTCGCGCCACTCTTTGAAGAATTGCCCGGCCTCGATGCCCCATTCGCCGAGACCGGCTGTCTTGTATCGCTCGGGGTCCGTGCGGCGCATATCGTCAAACATTTCCTTGTCGGTGTCCGACAACCACTCATTGCATTGATAGGTCGTCGTCATAGCGAGCACGTTGTCGTTCGGTGTATCGAAGAAACGTGCCTTCAACCAAGAGGACGATGACCACGGATTGAACGAAATCAGCCATTGGATGTAGTAGCCGTCGGGAAGCTGACCACGCAACGATTCATCAACGCGGTTGAACGAATCCTCGTCCACCTCGTACGCTTCTTCGAGCCAGCCCCAGCAGAGGATGCCGTGCTTGACGGTGATGGATGTGACCTTGATAGGGTCGTCCAATCCACGAAACAGAATGCGTTGCCCCGTCGGCGTGTATTCCAGTTCCAGCGGCGAGACGCGCGCCTGCCACCAAGGCGAGACGCCGAGGCGTTCGATCGCCCATCTTAGCTGTGCAAAGCAGGAATCTTTCAGGCTTGCGCCGGTCTTTCGCACGACGAGCGTGTTCGCGAGCGGATACTGCATCATGCGCACGATGATCTTGAGCGCCGCCGTCGTGGACTTCTTCGACGCGCGGCTGCCCTTACAGACGACGTAGCGTTTCTTCGACGTCCAGAACGCGTCATACCCGCCGCCGACGATTTCCCGCGTCGATAGCTCCCGCGCCTTCATGAGGATTCCCCCAGGTCGTCGCGGATGACGACGGGCTGCACACTCACGTTCGTCTCGACGTGGTTGATGTAGCAACCCTGCATTTTTCCGAGAAGCTCGGCAGCTTTCAGCCGGACGTTCAGTGACGCGGGCTTGCCGTTGCACTCTGCGATTTCACCGCGCAGGACGGATGCGAAAAACTCCTGCTGTTCCTGCGCGTCGGCAATCGTGCTCTTCTCCTTCACGTCGCCAAGCTCTTTGAGACGGTTGGCAACGATAGCATTTGATAGCAATTTTGAAGCGCACACCTGCGCCGCCTTATCTGACTTCGGCTTGTAGCCCGCTTCCTTGTACGCTTCCGTGGCATTGCCGCTCTTGCTGTACGCTTGGCAGAATGCCTCTTGCCGAATGTTCTGTAGCCGTGCCACAATGCCACCTCCTTTTCCTCCCACGCGAAAGCCCCCTGCCTGTTTCGGCAAGGGGCTTCGCTCGTCTTCAGGAGGATTTTCTTGAAAACTCGACGTTATTATCGTACCACATCCCGTTTTTGAAATGTGGTCAAAAAATGGTCAATCTTTGCGAGGACCGCTGAAAATCCTGCCCGTCATGATGTCGCGGAGAACGATCGGGCGCACGGCCTCGAATCCGTGCTCCTTGAAAACGAGGCGCGCTTTCTTGATGGCGCGTTTCAGGCGGCCGAGCGTGTTCTTGTACTCGTCGTGCTCGATGTTGTGTGCGGCGCGTCCTGCCGTCGGGTCTGGGTAATGCTCGCTGTTCCTCATGCCATCACCTCACGAACGCAACGACTTGCGCGGCCTGCTGTCCGAAAAGCATGAGCGCGACTTTGCGCACCGCGCCGTTGATGCGCCGCTTGCACGTCGCCGTACTCCAATGGCGGAGGCGCGTGATGGCATCATAGTTCTTGTTCTCGAAGAAGAACAGCCGGATGGCGTCGCATTCCTCTTCCGGCAAAGCGTCCAGCGCGTTCTTGACCTTTTGGAGCTGCCGCCGCAGTTGCGCGCGCTCGCGGAAAAGCTCCTCATATTGGTCGCGCCGCTCGATGCGCCGGTCTGCCTCTCGCTCGACGCTCGTGAGCTCGCCTTTGCCGCCGCCTTCGCCGAAGACGGGCGAGGAGATGGAGACTGTGCCGAGCTCGACCTCGATGTCGCGCAGGCGGCGCGTCAGATTCTCGACGGCTTCCAGGTAGATGCTGTAGTTGCGCAGGTACTTGCGCGTGAGCTGCAGGTAGTCGTTGTATTCACGTTCCATCGGCCTCACTCCTCTCCTCACGCCCCATCATTTTCTGCACCATGCCGTCTACGGTTTTGCGTTCTTCGGCCGTCAATCTGTAGAACTCCGGCTCGTCTTCCGTGTCCTTCCATGTCAGCGGCTTGCCTTGTTCGCTCTGGCGAATCCATCGGGCGTAGTCCTCGATCTTCTTCGCGCACGTGGCAAAGCTGTCCTTGAATCCCATGCGGCAGGCGTATTTGATGATGTTGCCGCGGCAGAAGGCAC
>Ga0256404_1005752_pt1 | contig 21472 bp, 9 predicted proteins | sample RumenRJG_01DNA_FD_185990 | JGI IMG/M metagenome (GOLD analysis project Ga0256404, IMG submission 185990) | Bovine rumen microbial communities from Lethbridge, Alberta, Canada - RJG_01 | ecosystem: Host-associated > Mammals > Digestive system > Stomach > Rumen | place: Canada: Alberta | collected...
CCTGAGGAATAATAATCGCGAAGAACAGATAACTTGAATTCTTCACTGTACTGCTTTCTTGTTTGACTCATAACAGGTATACATTTAAATTGTTACTAAATGTGTCTACCTATATTAGTACAAGTCACATGATTCGTTACAGACGGCTTGTAACACCATTACAAACGGTCTGTAATCGCGTTACAAATACTTTGTAACGACGTTACGAATACTTTGTAATGACGTTACAGAGAGTCTGTAATTCTGCCTTGAAACAAGACACTTGATTTACGCTATATGTGACCAATCATCATTGTGCCACTGGTATGACATAGAACTTGCGGTTAGGCTTGAAGTCAATCATCCACTGATCGAAGATGACATGGTCATCAAGCGCCCTTATCTTCAGCGTGTGCTTGCCTTTCTGTACTTTAACAGGAGTCGTCTTCAGCGCCTGTCCGCGCAGGACGCTCTGCTTCCAGAAGTCCGAGCGGTACTTTTCCTTCAGCGAGATGACCACGGGCTGCTGGTCGTCGAGCGTCACTTGATAGCGCAAATCGCCTTTATCGTTAGGCTGGGTGGGAATCATCGCCGTATACAGCACGGCATTGCCCTCCTGCTCAGTCGTGAACTCATAGGTCAGTTCACAACCTTTTGGGATAGCAACTGCATTCATCGAATGACCCAGCAGCTGAATGGCATGCACACCTTCCGTAGCCGACTGGTATCGGCAGGCATTGCGAGCGATGGCATCGTCGGGCACGGCCGGATACGACAGATAGAGACCATAGCCAGGCTTATAGTCGGCTGGCGGCAGATAGGGCAGTGTCGGAGGATTGAACACCGGCAGGTCGCGCGGCATCATGTTCATGATACCCTTCCACTTACCATTGGCAAGGCTGTCGTTATAGTATCGGGTGAGTTGCTGTATCTCGCGGTAAGCCTGTATGGCGCGTGCCGAGTGGAGCATCATGTAGTCCTCACGCCCCTCCATGCTCTTATCGGTCTGACCCTGATACTTTGAGCGAGCCAGCTGAGCCTCCAACATCTTCACGGCCATGGCACGAGCGGCCAGCACGGGATATTTGATATGCGCAAAGAAGGCATCCTTCAGTTCGGGACGGACGAACTTCTCGGCCTCCTGCATGCCTACACAGACATGCTCATAGTCGGAAAGATAGCGCTCTAACTCACCACCAAACTCGTTGGTAAACTCGGTGTCGATGACATGCGAGCGCCCACGGGGATAGGCATTCCTGTCAGCCAGTTCTACCTGTGTCCATCCCATGAACTCAGGTTTGCGGATACTACAGAGACGGTAGAATTCCTTCATGGCAGGAAACAGCCGCTTGCCAGCCTCTTCACCGAACTGGGTGCAGAGCCATCGTTCCAGGTGGTGCTCGAGTGTCGACGGGTTTTGCCCGTCGATATTCCATGCCATATCCAAGAACAGCTCCAAATCATAGGCAGCCACCTTCGGATCGTGGACATTAACAATCCATAGCTTACGGCAGTTATGGTCGTAGGCGGCCTTCATCTCCGAATAGATAAGTCCCGGCTGGGTGGTGGTGAGCCAAATATAGTCGTGCGGACGGCCCCAATAGCTAAGGTGATAATAGACGCCTCCCCCACCCTTGCGCATCTGCTGCTCCTCGTCGCTAAGACGGGTCATATAGCCGTAGTTGTCATCGCACCACATCAGCGTCACGTCGTCGGGTACACGCAGACCGCTCTCCAGAATCTCCAGCACCTCTTTGTAGGGAATGAATACCTGCGGCACGCTTTCCACCTCTTTATTATAATACTTACGGATAAGTTCGCGCTGGTCGTCGATGACCTGCTGCAAGCCGTCGAGCTTTTCCTTCTTCGTCTTCACACCTTCCATCGAACCGTCGTGAATACCGCGCATGCCAATAGTAAAAAACTCTTCGCTGCCTTTCACCTGTTGCAGGCGCTCTATCCAGTACTGCTGCACCTGTTCGCGGTTGGTGATGTAGTTGTACGGGCCACGCAAATCGTGGTCCCACTCTGCTACGTTGTTGCGCAGTAATGGCTCACAATGGCTGGTGCCGATGAGGATGCCGCAAGAGTCGGCCATCTCCTTGTTGCCCTTGATAGTGAAAAAGCCTGGAGTACCTGTATGCATACCTGGCCAGATAGCATTGGCCCGCAGACGCAGTAGGAGCTGGAAAATGGCTTTATAGGTCTTCGGCCCCATGCGCCCGAATATCTCCCCTGTCTCATAATGTTTCCACGCCCAGTTTCGCAGGCTCCAGTCCTCGTCATTAACAAAAATGCCACGATATTCCACCGAGGGAGCCTGCATAGTCTTGAAGTCGTCGGCCACCGTAAGGCGGTTCTTCTTCTCGGGAATAACGTCGCCCCACCACACCCACGGTGACACGCCTGCCATGCGACTCAGTTCCAAAATGCCATAGGCACAGCCGCGGCCGTTATTGCCCACGACAAATATCTGGGCATCGGATGAACACGGATTGTTTATTGCATCGGATGGACACGGATGGACACGGTTGATAGTTAAGCAGAAGGCGTCGTGTTTCTCTAAGACATCATCGACAGGTACGCCCATCTGGCGTAAACGTTTCATTGTAGCCCCCGATGCTTTGTCAAGCTCCACGATGCGAATCTGTCCGCTCTTCGAACAGACAGCCTGTTGGCCAGTTACCTGCCGCATATCGTCGGCAAACATCTGTAAGGCGATCTCAACGACAGGTGCCATACGGCCTTCCACGCAATAGCTAACGGCATGCGTTCCGTCGTACCACACCACTTCGGCCTTTGCCACAGATATACTCCATGCAAACAGCACAAACAGGAGCCATGTTCTTGTTTTCATCAGTAGTTCGTTTTTAGTTGTTTGGCTACAAAGGTAGGCATTTAATACGAAGAAGACCTATAAAAAATGCTCAATCAGCATCAAAAAAAGACAGACAGGGTGATAAGCCCTGTCTGTACACTTGATGGTCATACGGATATCCTACTTCTCCTCCTTCATCTCGTAGAACACACTGAGGAATGGCACCGAGTGGTTGTCGAGCGTGACGACAAGCTTGTATTCCGAGGTCTCGAACTCAGCAATCTTGTGGTCATCACCACGCTTAGGCACACCAGGATTGCGTCCCAACTCCTCAACGAACCCGTCGCGCAGCTCCTGCCATAGGGCACGTGTGGAGTCGTTATATGTAGCACGATAATCCTCCTCGACGGCAGTAATAACATTATCCTTCGAGGCCACGGCAATGGAATAGGAAGTCTCACCAGGACGCGACAGGATGGTCATCTCCTTGCTGGAGTGATTAGTGTCGATAGCCAGACCGCGCTTTTGTAACGAGTCAATAAACACTTTGGCTGGCAGTCCCATGGACAGTCCCTTTACTTTCAGATAGTCACGTTCGCCACTGCATGCAAACAGGGCGATGGCTGCTAAGGCAGCAAACAGCATTTTCTTCATAATTCAGTCATTTTGATGTTTGATGGTGCAAAAATACGATTTTTTTTTCATATTCAAAACAATCAAAGGAAAGAAGTTGAAGAAATCCTACTTGAAAGGCAGATACCAGTTGTTCTCGTCCTCGAGACTGACGACGGGATTCTTGAAAGCGAGCTTACGGGCGAGCCACTGGCCACCGAAGTTGCTGCCATAGAGTCCGGCGCTGTTCTTGTGGCGTGCCAGACGCTTCAGGTCGTACCAACGGCTACCCTCGAAAGCGAGCTCAAGGGCCATCTCGTCGCAGATGAGATCTTCCACTGCATTGATGGTGTCCTGCTTGGTGGTGCCTATGGTGATGGGGAACTGTGCTGCGAGCTCCTGCATCTTCAGGCCTGCCATACGATGGAGCTGATAGGGCGACGTTCCAGTGAGATAGCTGGTGGTGGCAAAGTCGCTGGCAGCCTTGCTGGCTCCATGACAGTGGATGCCGCAGGCACTGGCAGCGGGGAACTTGCTGATGTTGGCCTCGGAGAGGAGGGGATAGGTGGTCTGCAGCTTAGAACGCGTATCAGGCGTCATATAGGCGGCATAGTAGACATCCTGGTTGTTCTTGCTGACAAGGGCGTCGCTGATGCCATCCTTCAGTATGGCAAAGGCAGCGTCGGACATGCCTAAGCGGTTGAATGCCTCGGCCAGTCGGAGCCAGACGGTGCTGGTGCGGTAGAGCACGATGTTGGCATACTTGTACTTGTCGATCCACTGCTTGGTGGAATCGTCGACCATGGTCTGCTGGATGACACTGCGGAGACGCATGTCGCCACACTTGGCAATGCTGATGCTGTCGTAGTTGTTGGTCTGACCCGAATGCGCAGTATAGAAATAGTACTCGGTAGAGTCGCTGAGCTGGTTGAGGGCATCACTGGGCAGCAGTTGTATCTCCTCCACATATGGCTCACGAAGCGAACCGATGCGTGCGTTTTCCTCGCTCGTGGCATAGTAGTTGAAGCCAAAGGTGAGGGGCACCTGGGTGGTGGGCCCGTTTTCGCGGCTCACAGCCATGGGGATGAAGGTAACAAGATCGTTGACCTGGTTGCGGGCGAAGATACCGCTCCATGCGGGACTGGTGTTGATCTCGGCAGAGATGAGCATTCGGCTGGGCAGATCGTCGTCGGCAGCGCCAAAACGTCCGGTGCTCAGCGACTTCGATGCCATCGGAGCCACGAACATGCTCTTGTTGTCGTAGGGCGTGGTGACAAGATAGTTGATGTAGTGACGTGCAGCTGCGTCGAACTGCTCGGTTTCGAGATACATGTCGCCCAGCACTACATCGACGGGAATGAAGCAATAGCGCGGAGCAACGAGCTTAGCAGTACTCTCCCATGTAGGCGAGCCCACGGAGAAAGCGTTAGTGCCCACATAGCCAAGAGAAGGCGTGAGGTAGCCACTGTACTGCTCGAGATCGGAAGCGAGCTGTGCTACGATGCCGTCGAGCGTGAGCTCCGGGAACGTGTTGTCGTCGATCTGCGAGATCTTGGTCAGCGGTTCGGTGAAGAACGGCACCTGCTTGTAGTTGCGTCCTAACTGCAGGTAGGCCCAGGCACGGATGGCCTTGGCAGCCACATACTTGTCGATGACGACATTGGTAGATCCGCGATAGAGTGCGGTGTCGCAATGGGCGATGTAGTAGTTGCAGTTGTTGATGACGCGGTAGTAGACGTAGGCCGAGTCGTACTTGTTGGCAGTGGTTGCCGAGAAGTCGGCCAGCTGTCGCAGGTTGTTGTCGGTGTACGGGGTGGTCTTCACGAGGTCGCCACGCATCTCGCCCTGGAACACATACTGGTCAGCCAGCTGCTGCATGGCCTGCAAGATGCCAAAGGCATAGAACACTGAGTCGGTCTTCTCGCCAATCTCAGGATCGATGTTCCATCGTGTGCTCTCGGTCTCAAGCATGTCGGAGCAACCAGTGAATAGTGAATAGTGAATAGTGAATAGTGCTGCGCACACTAACCACTTCACTGCTTTATTTACTTTTGTAATCATAACTATTATCTATAAACTATAAACTATTAACTATAGGTTGATCTTCAGTCCGGCGGTGACCGAACGTCCATGAGCCAGATTGCCCGTATCAATACCCTGATAGAGCACGCCTGTGCCAGCTGAGAACTCAGGATCGCTGCCAAGGTACTTCGAGAAGGTGAGCAGGTTCTGCCCCTCAACCCATACGGAGAGTCCCTGGAGCCAAGTCCATGAGCCAGGCACCGGCACGCGGTAGGTCAGCGAGACGGTCTTCAGGCGGAGATAGGAGCCATCCTCTATCCAGCGGTCGCTGAAGCGGTTGTTGCCCATGGGATCGCCATAGTTGGCACGCGGCAGTTCGGCCTGCTGTCCTTCGTAGCGCCAGCGGCCCACCTCGGCCACCTGCTGATTGTAGAAGTTGCTGCCCGAATTGAGGATAGAGCGCTGATAGTTGTAGACATCGTTGCCGAGGGAGTAGTTGAAGCCCACGTTCAGCGTGAGGTTCTTCCATGCAAGCGTTGCAAAGATGTTGCCGTAGAAGTCGGGATTAGGATCACCGATGACGGTCTTGTCAGCCTCGCTAATGATTCCGTCGCCATTCAGGTCGGTGAAGTGGACGTCGCCAGCCACGAAGTCGTGGCGCTGTCCTGCATAGTCCTCCATGTAGAGGTAGCCGCCCTTGCCAGCAGCCTTGGCCTCGGCATCGGTGGCGAAGACCCCTTCGGTCTTGTAGCCATAGAACAGGGCCACGGGATTTCCTTCGCTGGTCAGGATGTTGTTGTCGCCATAGACCGAAGAAGTATAGTCACCGTCGGGCAGCTTGGTCACCTCGTTGGCATAGTGGCCGACGCTGGCCCCCAGTTCCAAGTTCCAGTCCTTGCTGACGATGGGCTTAAAGGATAGCGCAGCCTCGAAACCGGAGTTCTGCAGCGAGCCCCCGTTGCTCCAGTAGCGGTTGATACCGGCAATAGGTGTGGTGAACGACTTCAGCGTGAGCAGGTCGTCGGTCTTGTGGAAGAAATAGTCGAACTTGACGCCCACGCGGTTGTTGAGCAGATAGCTCTGCAGTCCGACGTTCAGTTTCTTGGTCGTTTCCCACTTGATCTTGTCGTTACCCACATTGGTGAGCTGCGTACCGATAGCCGTCAGGTTGTAGCGTACGGAAGAGTAGCCAGTGCGTGCAGCATAGTTGGAGATGCCATCGTTGCCGCTGACATCGAATCCGGCATTCAGGCGCAGGTAGTTGATGCCATTCTTCTTTGGGAACCACTTCTCGTTGGTCATCACCCAGCCGAGCTGCACGCTGGGGAATAGTCCCCACTTCGTGCCGAAGAGGCTGAGTCCGTCGGCATTCTCGCCAAAGCGGCTGTTGGCCTCGCCCAGGAGCGACAAGGTGACGAAGTAGCGGCTCATGTAGTTGTAGTCAACATTGCCGTACCACTGAATCTGTCGCCACTCGTCGTTGGCACCGCTGACACTGCGGAATCCGTTCCATCCCAGCGAGGGATTCTTGTCGCTGGTCTCGCCCGTTGCCTGCACGCCCACGTCATTGGTATCGTAGGCAAAAGCATTGTAGCGTGCACCGCCGAAGGCAGCCAGCGTGTGGGCACCATACTGATGACGCCAGTCGAACTGCAACTTGCCAACGATATTGTTTTCCTTGGCAAACATCGACTGCGTCTTGGCATAGACACGTCCGAGGCCAGCGATGTTGAACGAGGGCACGCCCGTGTAGGGACGGAAGTAGCGCTGTGCGTTACGGTCGAGCGTATAGCTGACCATTGCCGTCAGTGCCAAGTTGGGATTCACCTGGAACTGCGGTTCCAAGCGTACGTTGAAATAAGTATTCTCGGCCTTGTTCTTGTTGTCGCCCTCGCCATACTCAATCACAGCGAGCGGATTGGCCAGCGAGTAGGCGTTGCCCAGCTGTGAGAACAGATCGTCGTAGCCGGTGAGCAGATTAGAGAAGCCGCCCTGTCCACCGTTCAGCAGCTGGTTGTACTCGTAAGGCGAGAGCAGCGGTGACTTGATCATGGCCAAGGCCGTGGGCGACACCACCGTTCCGGCAGAGAAGTCGGCAGGCATACCATTGTCGAAAACCGAGTTGTTAGTGCGTGCAATCGAGATGTCGAACTTCGTCGTCAGGTTATACAGAATCTTAATGTCGGTATTGAACCTCACGTTCATGCGGTCGAACGAGTTGGCCTTAGCCGCATACTGTGCATCGACATAGCCCACAGAGAGGTTGTACATACCGATGTCGTCGCCACCCTGCACGTTGATGCTGTAGTTCTGTGTCAAGGCGTTGCGATAGACCTCGTCGTTCCAGTCGGTGTCGTTATGATAAGTGTGGTAATAGTAGGGATTATCGCTCAGGAAGCGGAAGTCGATGCCCCGCTCCTGCAAGCCGTCGATGGTTCCCAGCATCTCGGCTGCGTATGCCCGGTACTGCGAGGCGTTCATCAACGTGGGGAGCTTTGGCACGAAGGTGTAGCCCGCCGAGATGTTGGCATCGATGCGTGTAGCCATGGAATGTCCGCGTTTGGTCTCGATGAGCACCACGCCGTTGGCGCCACGGGCACCGTAGAGCGCGGTGGCATTCTTCAGCACCGTCACCTTCTCGATGTCGTCGGGAGCTATGTTAGCCAGGATGTTGTTGAACTGCCCGTCGTGAAGCGAGTAGCGGTCGCGCTGCATATCCTGCTCAATGCCGTCGATGACGATGAGCGGCTGTGCATCGGACGTGATGCTGTTGAGCCCTCGGATGAACATCGAGGCACCACCGTCGAGCGCACCAGAGCGCATGACGCTATGCATATCGGCTCCCAGCTTCTCGGTGATCTCATTGTCTACCGTCACTCCGAAATGGGTGATACGCGCCTCGGCCTTGGCCGTATAGTTTGTTCCGGCGGTGTACATGGACTGGAATTTTTCGCGGAGCATGGCGACATTGACGAACTGGGTAGAGTCGCCGGCATTGATAGCCACCTGGAGTGGCATGAACTCTGGTGCATAGACATAGAGTGCGGTGGCAAATTCGGGCACCTTGATAGTGAAAGAACCATCCTCCTCGGTCATGGCCGTGTAGCGGACGTTGCCCAGTGCCTGCAGCTGTATGCCTGCCAAGGGCTTTCGGGTTGCCTGGTCGGTCACCCGTCCTTTCACCGTCACCGTAGGATACGCAGCATGTACTATCTTACGCACGGGCTGCTTGATGTCGGTCTCCACTTCTTCGTCTTCATCTTCGCTCTGTGCCAGTACAGGCGTTGCGCAGCATGCAAATGCCATTGTGCAGAGCAGGAGTCTGAGACTCGATGTCTGCCAAAGATTGAATATAGTGCTCTTCATTTTCATTTGTTGTTTGCTTCAAATTCATCGTACTCCACAGGCTTCATGATGATGGCAGCTATACGCACGTCGCGTGTATAGGTTTCCATCTGCGTTGTGTTGAAGACGTTGATGGGTGAAGTGATGCGAATATTGGGTTGATAGTCATTGCCGAGCCCATTGTAGGCCACGGGGAAGGTAAACTGTCCGATGAATACGGTATCGGTCTTCATCGGGTCGTTCTCGAAAGCCGTCTCCATCGTCAGCTGGTTTTGTGCCGTGGGAAGCTTAGGCAGCGTCTCGCCGTTCAGCATGGCGTCAGCGTATGGTTTGCTGAAGAAGTAGTTGTCCAGATTGCCATTAGCTTTGCAGTAATTGAGCTGGTAGTTGAGCTTGCTGGAGTGATTGTCACTTCCGAAGACTGTCCAAGCCGATGGCAGGTAGACCACGTAGAAGTTGTAAGTGGCCGATTTGACATTGGGAAGGAAGATGAAAATATCGGGCTTGGAATAGTTACCACTGGGCTCAATCCACGTATATCTGATGTTGGTGATGCCAGACTCCTTGCCAAAGACAACCGATGCCGTATCGTTAATACTATAGTTGTGAGCACTACCACCGAAAAGGTTGGCCAGATAGTTGCGGGGGTTGACCGAGATCTGGGGATTGAACGTCTCCCAGGGATAGAAAGCCAGGCTATCGACCACACGGGCATAGCCGTTGCTGAGCTCTATGGGTTGGTTCACCATGTACTTGTCAAGGATGTCGGCAGGATTCGACAGCTTGGTCTGGGTAGTGCTGCGCAAAGTATCGGTGCTCACACCCTTGCCCACAACCCACTGGTTGTAAGCATCGTTGTTGCTGTAGATGAGGTTGCGCACAATCGTACGGCGCGTGAGCGAGTCAGAGAGATAGGCTGCATCGACAGTGACTTTCTTGGTCTGTGTACCTGTAGCCTGGGCAAACTGCTCAACGTCCTGCACAGTGGTCGTGGTAATGAAATTATAGAGCGGCTTCACCCGGTCGTACATTTTCTGATAAGCCTCGTCGGTAGGCATGACAAAGGTGTAGGTGCTGTCCTCATTCTCGAGCTTTGCATTCAGCGAACGGGTGAGCGAGTTGGTAACAACCAGCACCGAGTCTAAATAGGTCTGAACACCATTGACCATCGGTCCCTTGACACTCTCGTCGCTGAGCGTGGTGTCGTTGTAGTGCATGAAGTAGCTGCGCAACTTCTCAATGCCACTGCCGGTGTTGAGATACTCAAACAGGTTTGGATGGAACTCTGCCACGCCGTCAAGCATGTGCATCACACCGTTGTTGCTTGGCATGTTTGGCTGTTTGACGGAAATGCGCCCGAAGGTGTAGGAGCCATCACCCTCGAAGGTGAACGACTTCTCGTTGAGCATGTGGATGCGTTCGCTGACAGATCCCGATGCACCATGCACGTACTCAGCCACATGGTTCTTGACGAAGTGTGCAAGCAGTAGCGAATCGCTCATCTGCTCATAGTCAGAAAGGTTATAGGTGCCATCGGCAGGTGCCCACACCGTATAGGCTCTGGCCTCCGACAGCTTAGCGTCGAAGCCCGTGCGTTTCACCAATGCAGCGAAGTCCTTCAGCTGGGGATTCTGCGAGATGTTCTCCCATAAGGTCTGGTTGCCGCTGGCTACCTGATCGACCGGCACCTCGTTGTAGTCATTGAAATCGGAGCAGGCTATCAGTGCTGCGCTGGTAGCGCAGCCTATGAGACAGCATGCGACAGTATTCTTTATGCTTTTGGTAATCATAACTATAAACTATTAACTATTAACTATCAACTATAGAATTAGTACCAGTCCTCAGAATAGGTGTCATTGTCAACCACATCGACGGGCACAAACTCCACATAGTCAAGCTGCCACTTCAGGTCGCTCTCATCAGAGATTACGTTCTTAATGCGGAACCAGCGTTCCTCGCTCTGACGGATGGTCATACGACCCATAATCTTGCGCAAGCTGTTGTTGCCGGTCGACGTATAGCGCTGGTTACGCTCGGCATTGTCGCCAGTGTTGCCACTGCCCACATCGCTGCGTTCGGCATGATCGGCATAGCTATACAAGCCGCGCATGTAGCCACGATTGCGCATGGCGGCGTCGGTAGCAGCACCCATGTCGTCCTCAAGGTTGTACTGCGTCCATCCGATTCGCGGGTCTGTAATAGGAACACGCACGTCGAGCGGAATGTCGAGTGCCATCATGGAACCCTGCTTCGATGAGGTGCCCATGTAGAACTGCATCATGCCACCGTGGCTCATGGGCGTATAGAAGATGCGGAACTCGTAGGTGTTCGTTGGCAGTGGCGGCATCTTCACTGCCAGGTCGTAGTTACCCCATCCCTGGAAGGTATTACCCTGCCAAGCGTTGTAGGCACCTACCACATTGTAGCGCAGACGGTTCTCCATGGAATAGCTCACCACATTGTCGAAGTAGGTCTTTCCGTTCTCAAACTGCGGGAAGGCAATACGGGCACCGCTGCCACCACCGTTCCATCCTTTTACCGTCGAGGCATTGGCCATACGGAAGCCATTGTTGATAAACTCGACAAGGAAAGTGGTCGTATCGAAACGCATACGTTCGTGAAGCACGCCCTTGGGTACCATCTCATCGTAGACGAGCATGTCCTGAATCTTGTGGATATAGCCATTGATCGACGCTTTGTTGAGGTTCGTATCCGCAGGGTCGTCAATGGTTCGTGTAATCCTTACTCCCTGTCGCAACACGGGATGCATGCCGCTGCTGCCCATCGTTCCCAGTTCGTCGGTCAGGGTGTTGAAGGCAACGTAGCGGTTGATAAAGAGCGCCTTGGTGTGTGCCGACGACGACTTGATGTTGCCGTATGGCTGCCATATCTTCAGTATGGTGCCAGGAAGCATCGTCTCATAGTAGTCGTATGGTGCACATCCATTTACATAATTCCAGTAGTCGTTGCCACCGTCTTTGCCATTGCCCCACTCGTAGACAAGCTGATTCTCGGGCATACCGGCATAGAGCAGATGGTAGGCCACAAACATGTTGAGCGCATTGAAGCGGTTGGTGTAGTCATCGCCAGTGCTGATGGTGAAGCCCTTCTCACTGGGATAGTCATACCATGCATCTGCACCTCCATAGACGCGATTGGCGTAAGCAATCAGATCGTCGAGATTGTTAATACCGTTCTTTGCCATCACGTCGTTGGGCTCGGCAAAGATGGTGTACATGATCTTGCACTCGGTAGGAGCAAACAACGACGATTTGGCATTGTCGGTATCCTGATGGTCGTAAGTGTCGGGATCAGGATACTCCACATCCTTCTTCGTCTTGACGAGCGAGTCGGCCAGACCGGTAAGCTTCAGCGCCTGCACGAAGATGCTGTACTCCTCCATGCGCTCCATGTCCTCTACAAGCGTACGGTTACTGCGCGGCACCACCTTGTTGAGCACATGCACCACGCCATTGGTCACTACGCTGTCAGGCTCGACAATCACCGATTCCATGTTCAGCGTGACGCGGCCCAACGAGTCAACGGCACCGCTGGTATTGATGGGGCGTCCCAGCATGGTGTTGACCGACATGCCGCCGCCACCCATGTCAATAGTTGTGTAAACACCATTCGACAGATGATACTTGGCGATGTCATTGCAAAGACTGTCGGTAAGTCCTTCAAGCGAATGCTCCGTCATGCCGTTGTGTGGCAGAAGCGCCTCGCTGTCGTTCCACAGGTCATCGATATACTTGCTTACAGCCTCATTCGTAGGAGCAAAGCAGGTGTATTGTCCGTAGGCCGAGAGGTTACGATCCAATCCCACGCGGTTCAGGATATAGACAAACGAGCTCAGTTCGCTCTTCCTATTCATATAGTCCGATGCTGTCTCGCCAGTAGCGGTGAAAAGGTCGCTCTCGTCAGGCTCGGGATTACAGCTAATGAATAATGAATAGTGAATAGTGAATAGTGCTGCGCACAATAGCCACTTCACTGTTTTTCTTATCTTTGTAATCATAACTATAAACTATTATCTATAAACAAACTGTTTTTAATATGATTTCTCAAAGTCATTCGTATTCTTATAGGCTGGATTCTGGCGAAGCAGCGGACAGACGATGATGTCGCTGTTGGGCACAGGCATATAGAGATAGGCCTCATTCTGCATCTTCGCAGCCACACCAGAACCATCCGAGCCTCGGCTCCTGATCATCAGTTTCTTCATATCTTGGGAGATAGTGCCAAGCGAGTTGCTCTCACTGAGATCAACAAGCAGCTTGTCGTACTTCGAGCCGTCGTAGTCAACGTGACGGTAGCTATAGCGCATCAGGTCGTACCAGCGCTTGCCCTCGAAGCAGAGTTCGCGCAGACGCTCCTGCATGACCAGCAGCTCCATCTGCTCCTTATCGTAATTCTGATAGACACTCCACGTCATCGAGTCAGTCAAGTTGTCCTGCGACAGCGAACGCGTATTCACAGCCTGCACCAGTGTGAAGGGCACCCGCAGCAACTCCTTCTGCTGAGTCGTCTCCATCGTCGTGTCGACCTGCTGCACCAGTGCCTCGGCTTTCATCAGCATAATGTCGGTGAGCCGGTAGATAATATAGTTCTGATTGATGCCGCCGTAGTTGACAGAAGTCTCACGACGCTGCGAGGTCTTCGAAGTCAGCGCATTGGACGAAATCATCTTGCGCACGTCAAGGCTACCATCGCTGGTCACATCATAGCAGCTTGCATAATAGCGCAGATCGTTGCTCGAGAACACTTGTCCGGCCTGTAGATTGGCCACCTTTGAAGAGGCAGAGCCGAAAATCTGTGCTGCCTTCAGATAGCCCTCACCACTGCTGTTGCTGCTGTACTTGTGGTAGTACTGCATCACGGCCAGGTTGCTGCGCGACTGCAGTTCGAAGATGCTTTCCTCTGCGTTCTGATTGACGAACAGCTCTGTATATTCAGCAACAGCGTCGGCCAAAGGATACTCTTTCACTTCCACCTCGTTGCGTCCAGGCACATGCTGTTTTTTCTTCGACTCGATGACCAGGTCACAATAGTCCACGCAACGCTGATAGTCGGCATCGCTGTGGGTCAAAGAAGCACGCCATAGATAGATGTCGGCCAACAGGGCATTGATGCCGTCGTCGGTGAGCCAGCCTACACGCTGCCACTCGCTTGTGGAGAAGCCCGATGCCTTCACCGAGTTCTTGGCAGCTTCCTCCAAGTCCTCAATACAACGTCCCAGCACGTATGCGGGCGTTGACTGCGGCACCTGCATGTCCTGACTGCTGTTCATATAGGCCTCCGTGATATAAGGCACGTCGCGATAGTTGCGCACCAGGAAGAAATAGCACAGGGCACGCAGAGCCAGCATTTGCGAACGGTCGGTGAGATAGTCACCCTCGGTATAGTTCGGGTCTACCTGCTGCACCTCCTCGGCTCTTTCAAGCACAATGTTACAGCGGTTAATGACCGAATAGACCGATGCCCATGCGCCGAACATATTGGTGGTCTGCATGTTGACAGCAGCCATCTCGGCCAGTGCATCGTAAGTGCTGCCCGACGGTGAGGTAGCCAGCACCAGTTCGTCGGAACGGAAGTCACCCCAAACGATGAGTCGCGTCAGTACGTCGTTAGAGGCCATAGCCGAATACGCGGCATTGACCATCGACGACACGTCGCTTTTTGTCTGCCAGAAATCCTCGTCGACAGTCTTGTCGTCGGGCAGGATGATGGTATCGAGGCAGGAAACAAGGAATAAAGGAGCAAGGAACACATAGACGGCTCTCTTGGCATTTACCTTCACCTTATTATATATATATGCTTTGGTAATCATAATTATCAATTATCAATTGTCAATTATCCATTAATCAGAATCCCACGTTCAGTGTTACGGTGAACTGCTTCGAGCGCGGTGTCTTCGAATTGTCGATGGCGGGCTTATAGCCTTTGGCCGACACCTCGGGGTCGATGCCGCTGTAACGGGTCCACACATAAAGGTTGTTCAGCGAGGCGTATGCCTGCAGGTTGCTCAGTCCCCACGACTTGATCAGCTTGCGGTCGAAGTTATAGGCAATCTGCAAGTTCTGGAAGCGCACGAAGCCTCCATCCTCGACATAGCGGTCAGAGTTCTGCCAGTTATATCCGGCATTGTACATGGCACGCGGCATGGGTGTCACGTCGCCGTCCTTGCGCCAACGGTAGTTCACAGTGGCACTCTGGTTGTTGGTGCCGTACATCTGCTCCAAGCTCATGCGGGCCATATTGACCACTTTGTTGCCGAAGCGGTAGTTGAAGCGTCCCTTGATGCTCCAAGGACCATAGCGCAGGGTTAGGTTGAAACCACCATTCACTTTCGGGAGCGAATTGCCGAGGTAGACCACATCAAGGGCATTAATCTGTCCGTCGTGGTTCACATCCTCATAGATGGCATCGCCTCCCTGGAAACGGTAGGTCTGTGTTCCGTCGCTATAATTGTAGACCAGTCGCTGGGGTTCACCGGTGTTGGTCATAATGACCTTTCCGTCCTGACCCACGGCAATGGGCGCGGTCTTTCCTGATGCAATAAAGTCGTTGAGCCAGGACTCATATTCGGCCGACGTAAGGCCGTTCTCCTTGCGATAGTTCTGCAGGTAGTCGTAAGTGTACTGGTAGACGCCCTTGTAGCGGAATCCGTAGATGGAACCCAGCGAGTTGTTGATCTGCACACGTACGGGATAGGTGCCGCGTGCGGTGGCATCCCAAGTAGTTCCGTTGATGCTCTGCAGCACGCTCTCGTCCATCTCCTTGAGCAGGTTGGTGTTCTGGGCGATGTTGAAGCCGAAGTCAGCCGAGAACTTTCCAATCTTCACGAACTTCTTGGCATTGAAGTTCAGTTCCCATCCTTCGTTGGTCATTCGTCCCACATTAGCGTAGGAAATGGTTGAATAGCCAGTGAATGAAGGAATGTTCACATTCGGCATGAGCAGGTCGGTGGTGTTCTTATGATAGTAGTCGAAATCTATCTCGAACCGGTCGTTGAGGAAGCCGAGGTTGAAACCGAGGTTATAGCTCTCGGTCTTCTCCCAGCGCAGGTCATCGAGCTTCAAGCCGTCGAGTGTGGCAATGTTGGCCAAGTTCGTAGAACCCTTACCATAGCTGCCTGCCGAAGTGTTGTAGGTATTATAGAACAGATAGTCCTTATCGGGAGCCTTACCTACGATACCCCATGATGCACGCAGGCCCAACATCGACAGCACGCTCTTCGACCACTTCATAAACGGTTCGTCAATCACGTTCCATCGGGTTGACACGCCGGGGAAGTAAGCCCACTTGTTCTTCGGGCCGAACTTCGAGTCGCCGTCGGCACGAAGCGAGAAGCCTAACGAATAGCGTCCGTCAAGATAGCTCAGGTGTCCGTTATAGAGCACGTTCTGCGAGTTCGAGCGTCCGTTGCCGCTTGACGGCTTTGTTTTGTCGCCTTGCAGCAGATATGCGTCCACCGTCGAAGAGGTGATACCGTTGGGCAGGTGGCTCATGTTTACCGTCTGGTTATTGCTCTTCTGGGTGCTCATTTCATAGCGCAACAGCATGGTGGCACTCCAGTCGCGATTACGGAAGTAGGGGGTGAACACCAACTCGGCACGTCCGCCTATCTTCATACGGTTGAACTCGTAGTTCGATGTCTGGTTATAGCTGTCCGACGTCCAGAGAGCGTTGGAAAGCGAAGCCGGATAATAGGAAGGCTTGCTCTCGGCAAAGATGTCGAAGTCAACGCGTCCGTTGAATGTCAGGCGGCTCTTCTCGGCCTCAGTACCCAGAATCTCATACTTGATGGTGAAGTCGGGCGTCAGTCGGTAGGTCTGATCCTTTATCCAGGCATTGTTGGCAATGGCCACCGGGTTGCCCAGACCGTAGACGCCGCGCAGCTCGTAGCTAGAATAGGGACCGTCGTAGGGAGTCTGGTAGACACCATTCACACGCTCACCGGTACGGTTCATCAGATAGTATTCGTCGGTATCGGTGCCGTCGGCATTCTGACGGTAGATGCTCATGTTGGGCGCCATGTTCTGGGCAATGCCCAACAGGTCGCTGTAGTTCTGGTTGTTGTTCGTATAGGTCAGCGCGAAGTTAGTGATAAAGCGGATGCGGTCACTGACGTTATAGTCCAAAGCCATGCGGGTAGTGAACTGCTGGAATTTCTGCTTGATGATTGAACCCGTCTGGTGCTTATAGCCAGCCGAGATACGGAACGTAGCTTTCTGACCACCACCGGTGAGGTTGACGTTCCAGTCGTGCATAGCACCAAACTGCTTCACGGCATCGACCCAGTCGGTGTTGTTGTTCCAGTTCTCGAACTCAGCCCAGGACTTGTCGTAGTTCAGCTCGGCAATATTGGTCGTGGCTGTAGATGCCTGAGTTGGATTATAGAACTCCTCCTTCATCAGCATGGTATAGTCGTCACCGTTGAGCAGCTTGTAGCCCTCGGGCTGCCAGGTACCAGTGAACTTGTAAGACACGTTGATCTTGGGTTTGCCACGCGTACCGCGCTTGGTGGTAATCTGAATGACACCGTTGGCACCACGTGAACCCCATACTGCCGTAGCGGCAGCATCCTTGAGCACAGTGATCGAGGCGATATCCTCCACGTTCACCGAGAGTAGCGACGAGTACTGCTCTTCGTCGGCATTGGCATAGTCGAAGTTCTCGTCAGGGTTATCGAAGATCTTGTCATCGACCACAATCAGCGGGTTGGCGTTGGCCGAAAGTGTGGTGACACCACGCAGACGCATCTGTGTTCCAGAACCCAGGTTACCTGAGTTCGACACGATGTCGAGACCTGCGATCTCACCCTGCAGGGCCTCGTCGGCCGAGGTGAAGGCCAGACCTTCGACCTGTTCCATCGACATTGTCTGCTGCGACACGGCAATTTCTTTCTTCTGAAGCATCAGACCGCCCGAGTTTCCACGGCGTCCCTTCACGGTTACTTCCTTCAGCACGGTGTTGGCTGGGTCGAGCTTCACCTTGAACGTGGTCTGCGAACCAATGGTCATCACCTTGTCCTTATCGCCTACGTATGAGAATTTCAACTTGTTCTTAGCACTCTTCACCGTCATGGAGAAGTTACCATTAAAGTCGGTCTGAGTAGCCGAGACGATACGGTTGTTGGCATCGATCTCCACGACGTTACCCATCATGATGGGACCGTCGGCATCGCTCAGTGTACCCGAAATGCGCACCCCCTGGGCCACAGCCAATTGGCAGGCCACTCCCATCAGTGCGGTAAATATGAATTTCTTGATATTCATTGTTTAATAGCCTTTAGAGTTCGTAGTTTGTTGTTTACTGCTCAATAAAACGGCCATTGGCGTTGCGATAGAGAGGCTCCGAAATCTGGTGCACGGCACAGAACGATGAGGTCTCGATGGACGTGGCCTTGGTCTTGCTGGTATTGAACCAATAGTCGCGAGTCATCTTGTTGACAAGGCGCGAGGCATCATTGGCATCGACCGTCACGGTATGGTTGGCAGCGTCGGTGATGTTAATCTGGCCGTTGCCACCCGAGAGGCGAACTTCCTTGGCCACGCCAGTGGCATCGGAGCTGAGCGTCTGATAACGTCCACCTTCGACGGTGTTGTCAGCATAGACCGAATTGGTCACAAAGTGATAACGTATGAAGTCGCGTATGGCCGTGATCATCTTGAGAGCAGTTGCCTGGTCGGCTGCTTCGTTAGTACCCACGGGGTCACTGCCGTCTGCAGGATAGTACTTGTGGAACAGTGCCACGATGTCATCCCAGCGAGGCAGTCCGTTGCTGTAGGCTTTCTGCATGGCCGTGTTGTCGGGGGCAAAAAGCGTATAGTTGAAGGTGTTGAACATCTTCACGTTGTAGTCGAGACAAGCTTCCTCGATACTGGTGGTACCCAACTTATAGTTGCGTGTGAAGATGGTGTAGGCATCCTGCGGAGAAGGCATGCCCTTCACGGCAGGCTCGGCCGAAATGCCAGCCCATGACAGCACGTCGGTAGCATCGAAACCGCTGCAAGCTTTCAGGAACTCAGAGAACTGGGGATTGCTGTTGATGACCGAGTAGACGCTCTGGTGTGGCGGCTGGATGATACGGTCGAGACGGTAAGTGATACCGTTCTTCTCGTTGTAGATCTGCTTGATACGGGGAGCGGGGAACAAGGGATTCTGCTCATATTGTTCACCCGAAATGGCGCGACCATCCATCCGGTTGCCGTCAACATAGACTGCGCCACCATGCTTGGTCTTGTAGAAGTGATTCTTTCCGATGACCTCGCCGCTGTTAAGCACTAAAGTGTGATAGTTCAGGATGTCGACCATCTGGGCTTTCACCTCCTGGATGGTAGAGCGGCGGGCATTGCCCACGGGCTCACCCGTCTCGGGATTATAATAATAGCGGTCTACCTTCAGCTCGGGCTTCGTGCTGGGGTCGTAGTAGAAGTGGAGCAGGTCAGGACGTGTCTTGGTGGGATCGTCCGGGTCCTGATGGCCTAACGAGGCGGGGTCGACATAATAGAGGTCGAAGGCATTGTCCTCGGGAATGAAGAAGGCGTAGTTGGCCTTCATGGCGAGAAGGTAGTACTTGAAGTCCACGCCGAGATAGTCGCCGTTGGCCACACCGTCCTGTATGGCCCAGTTCATCACCTTCAGGTCGGGATAGACAGAGGCGGGTGCCATGACCGACTGATACTCGTCGGGGGCAATGAGCGTATTGGTGACGTAGACCACGCCATTGTTGGCAATGGTGATGTCGTACTTGCCGTTGTCTTTCTTGGCAATCGAGTCAACGGCCAGGCCCATTACCTCAGCGGCATCGTTGAGCACGGTCTGGAACTTGCTGGGCACAGAAGCAGTAAAGTTGGCCTTCATGAGGTTCTTGGTGAAGGCGGTGAGCACCTGCGGGTTCTTGGCGTGGAGCGAGTCGAGGTTCTCCATGAGGTTGGCCTCGTTGTTGGGCTTGTCACCATATATATCAATAAGGTATGCACCCTTTCCACCCGGCAGGAAGTAGCTCTTCACTGCTGCATCTTCAGGCACGAAGAATGCGCCCATGTCCATGATGGATACATCGACGTTGCCAGCGCGTGAGACCTTGGGATAATACTGGTTCCAACCGGGGTCATAGCTTAATATCTGGGTAGTGGGCACGGGCATGCTGTTGGGGTCGCTATTTAAAGCCACGTTGCTCGTTGCCGAGCTCCCGTTGGAGCGTGCACTGAAGTACTGCATCTGGTAGATGGAATCTTTCAAGGGCTTGTTGTTAGCCACTGCCCAGTCATTATAATTGCGCGTGGTCTGCTCATCATAGAAGGGCACGGAGAAATAATCGAGCACGCGGCTCCAGAGCTGGGTGTTGCCCTTGCGGCGGAGCACCTGAGCCATGTTGCCCGGTGGAACCACTACGTCTTCCATCTGATGGATGTAGCCATTCTGACAGGTGATGTCGCCACTGACGACACGGTCGTTGAAGATGTAGGCAGTTCCTTCGGTGAAGGGTGTGCCGGTCAGAACGGCAAAGTCGCTCTCGTCGCCAAGGGTCGAGATGCCGTTCTGCAACATATATTCACGCGTCAGGTGTATCATCATGGGGCGCGAAGCGTCGCTCACGAGGTCGATACCCTTGTCGTAGAACCTTTTCCAATAGGGATTGTTCTTCGGCATGTCAGTAGGGCTGCTGATGTGCTGCACGGTGTCGATGACACTCATGTTTGTGGCATGCTTCACAGCATAGCCTTTCATCGGCTCGTTGGTGCCGTTGCTCACGTTGGGCAGCATGCCAAGGAGCAGTGCATTGTCGAGCATAGAACTGTAGAGCAGCAGCTTTTTCTGGGCCTGCGACAGCTGTTCGTAGCTTGTCACACCCCAGTCATTACTCTTGAAGAACCGATCGAACGCCTCGTCGTTGGCAGGGAACACCGTCTTCGAACCTGTGCGGTTGAGGGTCTCGGCATAGCCCAGATCGTCGACCAGACGCAGGTAATTGTTGAAGGTGCCCGACAACTTCGCGTTGTTGTCCGGATTCTTCAATTCCGCATAGATGCTTGAACCAAGCCACGACGGCTTGCTTTCGGCATCCACCTCCTCGTATTTGTCTACGCAAGAGGTCATCAATCCCGTGAGAACGAGAGAGATACAGAAAAAGAATTTCTTCATAAATGGTTATTAGCTAATATTATTTTTTGATTTGTTTTGCATGCATTATCACCCACTGGTGATTTCAAGTTGCAAAAATACTATAAATTTATGAAACATGCAAAAAAAAACTACCGCAATTATTGACTTTTATCCCCAAATTTTGCAGAGACACAGATTCATTCTGTGGTCTAACAGCCCCTGTTTGCAGGTCTAACAGCCCCTGTTAGCCACTCTAACAGCCCCTCTGAGCTACTCAAACAGCCCCTCTGAGCTACTCAAACAGCCCCTCTCAACTCCCCAAACAGTCATTCATTCTTAGTTCATTCACAAGGAATGACGAGTCAAATTACGAAAAAAATAAGGGGGACGCAAGCGCCCCCCTCGTTATTATACCGGATTGTGGAAGAAGAATTACTTCACCACATACTTTTTACCGTTCATGATGTACAGGCCCTTCTGAACCTTGTTGACACGCATACCATTCAAGTTGTAGATGGCATTCGTCATCACGTTGGCATTCACGTTCTCAATGCCGTCGGCATTCTGATGCTCGGGGAATGC
>Ga0256404_1005755_pt1 | contig 21452 bp, 13 predicted proteins | sample RumenRJG_01DNA_FD_185990 | JGI IMG/M metagenome (GOLD analysis project Ga0256404, IMG submission 185990) | Bovine rumen microbial communities from Lethbridge, Alberta, Canada - RJG_01 | ecosystem: Host-associated > Mammals > Digestive system > Stomach > Rumen | place: Canada: Alberta | collected...
TTTGGATGTGGTTATTTTAATTATACCAAACGGGCACGGCCCGTGCTATTTTTGTAGCCATAAATATTGATTTTTCAAGGCTCACAGGCGCTTACGCACCTGCGAAGTTTGAGGTTTTATATAGAAATTTTATATATAAAGATATTAGATAAGGTAGAGGAACTTAATATCTTTTACAAAAAGCAGGTAGTCTAGAGCATTATGAGTATTTTTTCGAGGTGTGGGGGGATAAGAATGTTTCAACTTTCATCAATGAGGACACGCCTGATGCTGGCCATAGGCGGGGCTTCACTCGTTTCGACTGTCATTATAGGTGCCTACTTCATCGCGAGTCTCGTCAGAGATAATCATGTACAGCTCGAGTCCTATCGGGCGGATCTCATGTCCAATGTCGAAAACGAGATGAAGTCTGAGACTCAGATTGCTTACAGCATATTCGAGGAATATTACAAGAAGCAGCAGGCGGGTGAGCTGACGGAGGAACAGGCCAAGAAAGAGGCGGCCGACCGTGTGCGTGATCTGCGCTATGATAATGGCAATGGCTATTTCTGGGTAGATACGGTAGATGGCAACAACGTAGTGCTGCTCGGCAACAAGAAGGTCGAGGGCACGAACCGCTTGAACGCTAAAGATTCCGAGGGCTTTCCCTTTATCCAGGAGATAAACAAGAATGCTCAGCAGGAGGGCGGTGGCTTCACGAAATGGACGTTCCCCAAGCCAGGCGGGACGCAAGCGCTGCCCAAATATGGTTATTCTATCGTATTCAAGCCTTATAACTGGGTAATCGGTACTGGCGTCTGGATCGATGAGATTGATACGCTGCTGGCGCAGAAGGAGGCGGCACTCGATGACGCACTCCGCACAAGTGTCTTGCAGGCCCTTGGCGTGATGATTGTGTTGCAGATTATCCTGGGCTTGCTCTCCCGCTATATCGGTTCGAGTATCGCTCGTCCGATAGCAAAGACCACCGAACGGCTGCAGGTCATGGGGACGGGGGACTTCCGGCTCGATGGCCAGGATGCGGCGGAGATCCAAGAGCTCGCGGCCCGGCCCGATGAACTGGGCACGATGGCGCATGCCATGCAGGAGATGAACACAAAGGTACGCGATCTCATGCGCAAGGTCGTCGAGGCGGCCGAATATCTCGCTGCTGCCTCGGAGGAGCTGACATCGTCAGCCGAGCAGGCAGCTGACGTCAGCCAGTCAATAGCCGAGTCAATCGTGAAGGTGGCGGAGGCTTGTGCCGAGCAATTCACTGATGTTGAAACGGCCACGGATAATACGAAACAGCTCACGGACAACATGGATGAATTCCGTGGCAGCCTCACCGAGACGGAGAAGCAGGTACAGCAGACAAGCACTGTGGCTACGCAGGGACGCAAGGAGGTGGATACGGCTGTCACAGGCATGCAATCCATTCAGACTAGTGTCAGCCACATCGCTGATCTGATCGAAGGCCTCGGTGAGCATTCGAAGCAGATTGGTGCTATCGTTGATACGATAGCGAACATCGCTGACCAGACGAACCTCCTTGCACTGAATGCAGCCATCGAGGCAGCTCGGGCTGGCGAGCATGGCCGCGGCTTCGCCGTAGTTGCTGACGAGGTGCGCAAGCTGGCCGAACAGTCGCAGGAGGCGGCAGGCGAGATATCCGAGCGCATACGCACCATCCAATCCTCGACGCAGGAGGCCGTAGAGGCTATGCATTCCGGGCTCACGGATGTTATGAGCGGTACTGAGACAGTGCAGGGCGCCGGCACATCATTCTCTGGCATTGCCGATATGGTCGGCAAGGTCGCGCAGGCTTCGGCAACGATGCAGTCCTCGGTGAACCGCCTCACGCAGAGCATCGGACAGATCGATACGGCAGTCAAGCAGATAAATACCAAGAGCCGCTCGGTGGCCGACGAGGCTCAGACCGTTTCAGCTGCAACCGAGGAAGAGACGGCCTCGATGCACGAGATAGCCGGTGCGAGCCGCAAACTGGCCGAGCAGGCGCAGGAGCTACAGAATTCCATTGCGGTATTCAAGATCTGATTCCTGTCTGACATATGGAGAGGCTGTTGCCCGGAGGGGGACAGCCTCTTTTTTGTTGCAGCAGGTCATAGCCGAAACTTGCATCCCCCTTGTTTTTGCGTTATCATAGAGTGTAGGCCTGAAGAAGGCTCTCATTATTCTACGTAAAACATGGTGGTGAAATTATGAAATCCCTCAATGTAGGTATTGATGTTGGTTCGACGACGATCAAACTCGTCGTCATGGACCATGAGAAGAATATCGTATTCAAGAACTATGCCCGGCATTTCTCGGAGATTGGGAAAGCGCTCGAGGAGAACCTTACCAGTCTGAAGAGTGTCGTGGGCGAGCAGAAGTTTTCTTTTGCGCTGACCGGTTCGGCCGGCATGGGCATCGCCCAGCGCATCGGGCTGCCATTCGTGCAGGAGGTCATTGCCTGTGCTTCGGCGGTCAAGGCGCTCATACCGCAGACGGATACGGTCGTGGAGCTCGGCGGTGAGGATGCGAAGATTACGTATTTCGGTGCGGCACCGGAGCAGCGCATGAATGGTGTCTGTGCCGGCGGTACTGGTTCGTTCATCGATCATATGGCCTCGCTGCTTTCGACGGATGCGCCGGGGCTCAATGCACTCGCAGCGAAGGGCAAGCAGATTTATACGATCGCTTCGCGTTGCGGTGTCTTTGCCAAGACGGATATCCAGGCCCTGATGAATGATGGTGCTAGCAAGCCGGATATCGCGCTGTCCATATTCCAGGCGGTCGTCAACCAGACGATCGGCAATCTGGCGCAGGGACGCCCGATCAGCGGCAAAGTAGCGTTCCTCGGCGGGCCGCTGCATTTCCTCTCCGAACTGAAGAAACGCTTTATCGCTACACTTGATCTTGATGACGACCATGTCGTCGATGTGGAATACGGCAATTATTTCGTGGCGATGGGAGCGGCGCTCTCCGATGAGGCCCGGACCATAGATACGCATCAGCTGGAGCAGTGCATCGAACGGGCGGAGAAGGCCGCCGCGAGCGAGACGCGCAAGGCGGATTTCGTGCTGTTCAAGGATAAGGCGGACTATGAGGCGTTCAGGACTCGCCATGAGCGCGACAAGGTGAAGCGCGGCCAGCTCGAGACATACGAGGGACCGCTATACCTAGGCATCGATGCTGGCTCGACTACGACGAAGATTACGGCCATCGGCCGGGACAAGGAGATCCTCTATACCTCCTACGGCAGCAATCACGGCTCGCCGCTGAAGACGGTCGTGTCGGAGCTGAAGGATTTCTACAAGGTCCTACCGTCCAAGGCATATATCGCCGGCACGATGACGACCGGCTATGGCGAGGCCATCGTGAAGGCGGCCATCCATGCGGATGGCGGCGAGGTCGAGACGTTTGCGCATCTGCGGGCGGCGCAGGAATTCTGCCCGGAGGTGACGTTCGTACTCGATATCGGCGGTCAGGACATGAAATGCTTCTTCGTCAAGGACGGAAGTATTGGCAATATCACGCTGAATGAAGCCTGCTCCGCCGGCTGTGGCTCCTTTATCCAGAACTTCGCTGAGGGACTGCATATGACGCCGGGCGAGTTCGCGGCCAAGGCGCTTGAGTCGAAGGCGCCGGTCGATCTCGGCACGCGTTGCACGGTCTTCATGAACTCGAAAGTGAAGCAGGCCCAGAAGGAAGGCGCCAGTGTCGCTGATATATCGGCTGGCATTGCGTTCTCGGTCATAAAGAATGCCCTGTTCAAGGTCATGCAGCTCAAGGACGTATCGACGCTCGGCGACCATATCGTCGTGCAGGGCGGTACGTTCTACAACGATGCCGTGCTGCGCTGCATGGAGGAGCTGCTGGGGCGCGATGTCATACGGCCGGATATCGCCGGCCTCATGGGGGCCTATGGTGCGGCTATCCTGGCGCAGGAGGCAGCAACATCGGAGACGGCTCACTCGTCCATGTTGTCAGCTGAGGATCTGGAGCAGTTCGCAGTCACGTCGAGCTCCTATCGTTGCAAAGGTTGTGGCAATAAATGCCTCATAACGATGCAGAAATTCCCGGACGGTGGCAAGTATTTCACGGGCAATCGCTGCGAGCGCGGCATCGGCGGCGTGAAGCACGACAGTGATGTCCCGAACATCTATCAGTACAAGTACAAGCGGGTATTCGGCTATGAACCGCTGCAGAACGCGAAACGCGGCCGCATCGGCATACCGCGCACGCTGAACATGTACGAGGACTATCCGTTCTGGTTCACGTTCTTTACGGAGTTGGGCTATGAGGTCGTGCTGTCGGGCAAGTCGAGTGCAAAGATGTACTACAAGGGCATGGCTACGGTGCCGTCGGATTCGCTGTGCTATCCGGCGAAGCTCGCGCATGGCCATATCGTGGACCTGATTGAAAAAGGGCTGACGAAGATATTCTATCCCTGCGAGCCCTACAATATGCAGGATGAGGAGCATCCGTCGGCCAATCATTACAATTGTCCGATCGTAGCCTCCTATGCGGAGAACATTCGCGGCAATATGGATATCCTGCGCGAAAAGAATATCGACTTCATTCAGCCGTTCCTGCCCATCTACGATGAGAAACGCATGGCACAGCGCCTCTATGAGGAGCTGGGACAGCGCGAGGGGCTCAGCAAATCGGAGATCAAGGCTGCCGTCGACAAGGCCTATGAGGAGCTGGCCCACTATCGCCAGGATGTGCGTGACTACGGCGCCCGCATCATGGAGCGCATCGAGCGCACGGGCGAGCAGGCCATACTGCTCGTGGGGCGCCCCTACCATATCGATCCGGAGATCAATCATGGGATACCGGATATGATACAGTCCTACAAGCTGCCGATCATATCGGAGGATGCCGTCTATCATATGCCGGTGCAGACCGAGCAGATCCATATCGTCAATCAGTGGAGCTATCATGCGCGCCTCTATCATGCGGCGCAGTTCGTGGCCGAGCATCCGAATCTGACCCTGATCCAGTTCAGCTCGTTCGGCTGCGGCCTCGATGCCATCACGACGGGACAGGTGCGCGATATCCTCGAGGCGCATGACCGCATCTACACGATGATAAAGCTCGATGAGGTGTCGAACCTCGGCGCAGCCCGCATCCGCCTGCGCTCGCTCATGGCGGCGCTGGCCCGTCGTCAGCGCGTGGCCTATCATGAGGTGAAGCCTGTCGAGCGGCCGCACTTCACGGCAGACTGCAAAGCTACGAATACCATACTGGCACCGCAGATGTCGCCGATCCATTTCAACCTGCTGCATGCCGCGCTCACGAAATATGGCTATAACATGGTCATACCGCCGATGCCGGACAAGAAGGCCATCGACCTCGGCCTGCGCTATGTCAACAACGATATGTGCTATCCGGCCATCGTCGTCATCGGGCAGCTGCTGGCCGCGTTGAAGTCGGGCAAATATGACCCGGACCATACGAGCATCGTCCTGTTCCAGACCTGCGGCGCCTGCCGCGCGACGAATTACATGAGCATGCTGCGTCAGGCATTGAAATACGCCGGCTTCGGCCAGGTGGCGGTATTCGCCTGCCACGGACTGCCGGAGGAGACGGATTCGTTCGAGCTCAACCGGCCGATGCTCATCGATGCGATCAAGGCCTCGCTCTACGGCGACCTGCTCATGAATGTGCGCAACCGCATGATGCCGTATGAGCTCGAGAAGGGCGCTACCGAAGCCATGTATCAGAAATGGCAGGCTCGCTGCAAAGAGGAGATCAATCACGGCTCGATCTGGAAGTTTCGTCGTAATCTGAAGGCTATCGTAAAGGATTTCGACAGCATACCGATAGATGAGGAACTCTGGAAGCCGAAAGTCGGTATCGTCGGCGAGATACTCGTCGAGTATCATCCGGTGGCCAACAACCATATCGAGCAGGTGCTCATGGATGAGGGCGCTGAGGTCGTCATGCCGGAGTTTGTGGACTTCTTCCTCTACTCTGCGCATGATGCCATATCGAAGCATGACTTGCTCGCGGGCAAGAAGAAAGATGCTTTCTATGGTCGCTTGTTCATAAAGGTCATCGACTTCTTCCGGTCGCCGATGCGCAAGGCTCTGGCAAAGAGCAAGCATTTCCGTGCGCCGCAGAGCATCTACCGCACGGCCGAGCAGGCCAGTCGTCACGTCAGCCTCGGCAATATGGCGGGCGAGGGCTGGTTGTTGACGGGAGAGATGGTGAAGCTCATCGACGAGGGCGTACCGAACGTGGTCTGCCTGCAGCCGTTCGGTTGCCTGCCGAACCATATCACGGGCAAGGGCGTGCTGCATGAGCTGCGCGAAGCATACCGCGGGGCCAATATCACGGCAATCGACTGCGATGCCGGATCCTCGGAGGTCAACCAGCTGAACCGCCTGAAGCTCATGCTCTCCGTGGCGAAGGAGCGCGGTCCGGCCGGCGATATGGCACCAGCCAGGAACTATGTTGGCAGCACGAGATAATCCCGGTGCCCGGTCCATAGGATTCGGACTCTGCTGCGTATGAATTGAAAATAGGGAAAGACGACTTATCTGCGGGTGAGCCGTCTTTTTTATTGTCGCAAAATGCAAGGACACGTGTCCGCTTTTTATTGACAGAGGCGGAAAATATAGATATGATAGATGTGTAGTTCCTGCTGGAAATCAGATTATCCCGGCAGGGGGACGGCGGTTAATGGCCGCGGTGCGATAGGTTCGATCTGCAGAGGAGACGATTACTGATGAAAGAGTATAAGCCGTTCAAATCAGGCAAGGTTCGCGAAGTATATGATGCCGGGGACAGCATAATAATGGTCGCGACCGACCGCATATCGGCTTTCGATCACATTTTGAAGAACGAGATTACTGGCAAGGGCGCGGTGCTCACGCAGATGTCGAAGTTCTGGTTCGATCTGACGCAGGATATAATCCCGAATCACATGATATCGGTAGACACGAAGGATATGCCGGAGTTCTTCCAGACGCCGGAGTTCGCTGGGCGCAGCATGAAGTGCCAGAAGCTGGACATGATACCGATGGAGTGCATCGTGCGCGGCTATATTACGGGCAGCGGCTGGGAGAGCTATCAGGAGAACGGTACAGTATGCGGCATCAAGCTGCCGGCCGGACTGCAGGAGTGCCAGAAGCTTGCCGAGCCGATCTTCACGCCGAGCACGAAGGCAGAGCTTGGTGATCATGATCAGAACGTTTCCCTCGAGGAGGGCGCTGCCTTTGTCGATAAGACTTTCCCAGGCCGCGGCCGCGAGCTCGTAGAGAAGATACGCGACTACACGATAGCGATATACAAGAAATGCGCGGACTATGCTCAGCAGAAGGGCATCATCATCGCTGATACGAAGCTGGAGTTCGGTCTCGATGAGGCAGGCAACATCGTCCTTGGCGATGAGGTGCTGACGCCGGACAGCTCGCGCTTCTGGCCGGCCAAAGGCTATAAGGTCGGACAGTCGCAGCCGTCTTATGACAAGCAGTTCGTGCGTGATTGGCTCAAGGCCAACCCGAACTCGGACTACAAGCTGCCGCAGGATGTCATTGACAAGACGATTGCCAAGTATCGCGAAGCCTACACCATGCTTACCGGCAAGGAGATCGGCTGAGCTACCTGATGAAAAATAGTTTCGCAGGAACTGCGGGACTGATGGATATTACAGAGATACGGTATATGATTTTGGGAGGAATTCGCTGATGAAAGCAGCTATTCTGATGGGCAGCGACTCGGACTGGAATGTCTTGAAGCCAGCCGCAGAGACATTGAAGAAATTCGGCATCGAGCCGGTGGTAGAGGTGGCTTCGGCCCATCGTACGCCGGCCCGCGTGCGTGAGTTCGTCACTTCGGCACCAGAGCAGGGCATCGGAGCCTTCATCGTCGGTGCCGGAGCAGCGGCACATCTGGCCGGCGTCGTCGCCAGCTACACGACGCTGCCGGTCATCGGGGTGCCGGTCAATGCGACAGCGCTGAAGGGGATGGATGCATTGCTGGCTACCGTGCAGATGCCGTCGGGCATACCAGTGGCTACTATGGCTATAGACGGAGCGAAGAACGCCGCCATCATGGTGGTCGAGATATTCGCTGTCAGTGACGCAAAACTGGCAGCGCAGCTGAAGGACTATCGGGGCGAGATGGCCAAGGGCGTCGAGAAGAAAGCCGCCAAGGTGAAAGCCCAGCTCTGATCGTGCGAACAGGAGAGAACAGATAGCTGATGAATGAACTGAATAACAAATGGAAAGAGGAGTGCGGCGTATACGGTGTCTACTCGCATACCGAGGATGTGTCGACGTTGACATATCTGGGCCTGTATGCTCTGCAGCATCGCGGTCAGGAGAGCACCGGTATCGCGGTGACCGATGGCGCCTGGATGGACGTCACACGCGGTATGGGGCTCGTGAATGAGGTGTTCCGTCATCAGGTGCCGCATATGGACCACCAGTATATCGCGATCGGCCATGTACGCTACTCCACGACAGGTTCCAGCCTGTTGGCGAATACGCAGCCGCTGCTCGTGAACTATGCGGGTGGCCGTATCGCCCTGGCGCACAACGGCAATCTGACGAATGCCGCTGCGATCCGCCATGAGATGGAGCAGTCCGGTACGATATTCCAGACGAGCATCGACTCCGAGGTCATCGTCAACCTCATCGCCCGCTCGCGGGCCGAGCACCTCGAGGACCGCATCATCGAGAGCCTGCGCCGCATCAAGGGCGCCTACACGCTGACGATCATGACGGAGGACAAACTGATCGGGGCTCGTGATCCGCAGGGCTTCCGGCCGCTGTGCATCGGACGTACCTCGGAGGGCGGCTGGATCATATCGTCGGAGACGTGCGGCATCGATGTCGTCGATGGTGAGTTCGTGCGCGATGTGGCTCCGGGCGAGATGGTCGTCATCGACGAATCGGGACTTCACTCTTATCCGTTTGCCACTGATGAGCCGAAGGCTTCCTGCGTGTTCGAGTACATCTATTTCGCACGTCCGGATTCGATCATCGATGGCCAGAGCGTACATGCTGCCCGCTTCGAGATGGGGCGCCAGCTGGCGCACGAGGCCAAGATCGATGGCGATATCGTCATATCGGTGCCGGACTCGGGGACGACGGCCGCTACCGGCTATGCGTACGAGTCGGGCATACCATTCGTCGAGGGCCTCATAAAGAACCGCTATATCGGCCGCACGTTCATCCAGCCGACGCAGAAGAAACGCGACATCGGTGTGAAGCTCAAGCTGAATCCGATTGCCGATGTCGTGCGCGGGAAATCGGTCATCATGGTCGATGACTCCATCGTGCGTGGTACGACGAGTGGCAAGATCGTGAAGATGCTGCGCAATGCCGGAGCCCGCGAGGTGCATATGCTCGTATCGAGTCCGCCAATCGGCTATCCGTGCTTCTATGGCATCGATACCTCGGTGCGCAAGGAGCTCATAGCGGCTACGAAGTCCGTCGAGGAGATCAGGGAATACATAGGTGCCGATTCGCTTCATTTCCTGTCACTCGAGGGACTGAAGAAATCCGTGCCGAATGTAGAGGCTGAGGATATGTGCTATGCCTGCTTCAATCACGACTATCCTATCAATGATGGGGAGAAACCGGAGAGCAGCAGCAAATATGTGTTTGAGCAAGGCAGGAGCTGAGAGGAAAGAAATGGCAGACAAACTTACCTATAAAGACGCCGGCGTCAATATCGATGCTGGCAACTACTCCGTGAAACTGATCAAGGATGCCGTTCGCGCTACGTATCGTCCGGAAGTTCTCGGAGATCTCGGCGGCTTCGGCGGCCTGTTTGCGCTGAAGGCCAGTCAGTACAAAGAACCGGTACTCGTATCGGGAACGGATGGCGTCGGCACGAAGCTGCGTGTCGCATTCATGCTGAACAAGCATGACACCGTAGGCCAGGATGCCGTGGCGATGTGCGTGAACGACATACTCGTCCAGGGCGCCGAGCCGCTGTTCTTCCTCGACTATCTGGCGGTCGGCCAGCTCGATCCAGAGCAGGTGGCTACGGTCGTCAAGGGCGTGGCAGCGGCCTGCAAGGAGTCCGGCTGCGCCCTCATCGGTGGCGAGACGGCTGAGATGAGCGGCTTCTACCCCGTAGGCGAGTACGATATCGCCGGCTTCGCGGTCGGCGTCGTCGAGAAATCGAAAGTCATAACGAGCGAGCGCGTCCAGGAAGGCGATGTGCTGCTGGGCCTGCCGTCGTCAGGCATTCACTCCAATGGCTATTCGCTCGTGCGCAAGATCTGCTTTGAGCGTCAGGGCTTCAATGGCAGCGAGTATATTGCCGGACTAGGCAAGACGATCGGCGAGGAACTCTTGACGCCGACCCGCCTCTATCCGAAGACCTGCCTGCCGCTGATCCGCGAATTCGACATCCATGGCATGGTCCATATCACAGGCGGCGGCTTCTACGATAATATCCCGCGAGCTCTGCCGGATGATATGTCTGTCGTCATCGACAGCTCGCAGTGGCAGATGCCGACGATATTCCAGCTCCTGCAGAAGTGGGGCAATGTTGAGTGGCCGGAGATGTACCGGACATTCAACATGGGCATCGGCATGATCATCATCGCCAGCCCGGATGAGGCCGACAATATCAAGGCTCATCTGGCAGCCGAGAATGAGACCGTCTACGAGATCGGCCGCGTCGTGAAGGGGCCGCATGATGTTACCATAAAAGGCGGCGTGTTCGATGCCTGAACTACAGAAACAGAAACTCGGCGTGCTCGCCTCAGGGCGCGGCACTGACCTGCAGTCCATCATCGATGCGATCGGCCGCGGCGAGGTGCAGGCAGAGATCGCCGTCGTGCTGTCGGACAAGCCGGATGCCTATGCGCTCGAGCGCGCGAAAAAGGCCGGCATAAAGGCTGTCTGCGTGAACCGCAAGGAATACGATGGCCGTGAGCCCTTCGAGCAGGCCCTCATCGAGGAGCTGCGGGCTGCTGGTGTGACGCTTGTCGTGCTTGCAGGGTTCATGCGCATATTGACGCCGTATTTCGTGCATGAGTATGTGGGACGCATCATGAACATCCATCCAGCGCTATTGCCGAGCTTCCCCGGAGCGCATGCTCATCGCGATGTGCTGGCCTATGGGGTGAAGGTCAGTGGCTGCACCGTTCATTTCGTAGACGAGGGGACAGACTCGGGGCCGATCATCCTGCAGGCCGCTGTGCCGGTGCTCGATGATGATACCGAGGAGACGCTCGGGGCACGGGTGCTGGAACAGGAGCACAAGATATACCCGCGGGCCATCGAGCTGTATTGCGAGGGACGTCTCCATGTCGAGGGGCGTCATGTGCGCATCGATGAGTGATTGTGATAGGCAGCGGATGATTCGTGTTATACAGAAAGGAAAAGCAGCATGAAAATAAAACGGGCACTGATCAGTGTATCGGATAAGACAGGAGTCGTGGATTTCGCCAGAGCTCTGCACGAGTCCGGCGTAGAGATCGTATCGACGGGCGGTACGATGCGGGCAATCAAGGAAGCCGGCATCCCCGTCATATACGTCAGCGATGTAACAGGCTTCCCAGAGATCATGAACGGGCGCGTCAAGACGCTGAACCCCTATATCCATGGTGGCATACTCGCCGTGCGCGATAATCCGGAGCATGTGCGCGAGATGCAGGAGCACAAGATCACCGGCATCGATCTCGTGGCGGTCAACCTTTATCCGTTCAAGGAGACGATTGCCAAGCCGGATGTGACACTCGCAGAGGCCATAGAGAATATCGACATCGGCGGCCCGGCCATGATTCGTGCCGCAGCGAAGAATTTCAAGTTCGTCACCGTCGTGACGAATCCCTCGCGCTATCAGGCAGTGGCCGATATGGTGCGCAAGCAGGGCGAGGTCGATGATCATACGCGCATGGAGCTTGCACAGGAGGCTTTTGCCCATACGGCAGCTTACGATGATATGATTCAGAAATACCTCGCGGAGCAGCTGAAGAAATAATAGGGAATCTTTGCCGTCAGGCGGAGGCAGGAGCCCCCGCTCTGGCGGTTTGTCTTTATGGAGGAAAATGATGAACATAATGGTAATCGGTTCGGGCGGGCGCGAGCATGCGCTGGCCTGGAAACTGGCGCAGTCACCGCTGGCGACCAAACTATATGCGGTGCCTGGCAATCCGGGAATGTCGGCAGTAGCGGAATGCATTGCCGGAGTCGACATCACAGATAATGATGCAATCGTACAGCTGGCCCAGCAGAAAGCCATCGACCTCGTTGTCGTCGGCCCGGAGGTACCGCTCACGAACGGTGTCGTCGATGCGCTGAATGCCGCTGGCATAAAGGCTTTCGGCCCGACGAAGCTGGCAGCCGAGATCGAGGGCTCGAAATCTTTCTCGAAGAACCTCATGCAGAAGTACGGCATCCCGACGGCAAAGTATGCAGTGTTCACGGAGGCGCAGGCAGCGCGTGACTACATAAAAGAGCAGGGCGCGCCGATCGTCGTGAAGGCCGATGGTCTCGCAGCTGGCAAGGGTGTCATCGTGGCGGAGACCGAGGCTCAGGCGCTGGCAGCCATCGATGACATCATGGAGGATAAGGAGTTCGGTGCCGCCGGCAGCCGCGTCGTCATAGAGGAATTCATGGCGGGTGAGGAGGCTTCGCTGCTCTGCTTCACGGATGGCCAGACCATCCGGCCGATGATCAGTTCTCAGGATCACAAGCGGGCGCTCGATGGCGATCAGGGGCTCAACACCGGCGGTATGGGCACCTATGCACCAGCACCGGTCATGACGCCGGACATGATCGAGCGCGTGCGCCGCGAGATTTTGGAGCCGACCGTGAAAGCCATGGCCACTGAAGGACGTCCCTATAAGGGCTGCCTCTATGCCGGTCTCATGATCACAGCTGAGGGGCCGAAAGTCGTGGAATTCAATGCTCGCTTCGGTGACCCGGAGACGCAGGTCGTATTGCCGCTACTCAAAGGCGACCTCGTGCAGATCATGCTGGCCTGTGTCGATGGCACGCTCGCACAGCAGGACATCGAGTGGTCGGATAATGCCGCGGTATGCGTCATCATGGCTTCGGGCGGCTATCCGAAAGCGTATAAGAAGGGCTATCCGATCAAGGGACTCGAGGACGCAGCTGCAAAGGGAGCTATCGTATTCCATGCCGGGACTGCAGAGCGCGACGGCCAGATCGTCACGAATGGCGGGCGCGTACTCGGAGTCGTGGCTGAGGCGCCTGATGTGAAGCAGGCCGTCGACAAGGCGTATGCCGGTGTCCGCGAGATATCGTTCCAGGATGCGTTCTACCGCCACGATATCGCGCATCGCGCACTGGAGAGACTGCAACACTGAGAAAAATCATATGTTAGCAGGTACATGCCGTCCGCTTGATTCAGCGGACGGTATTTTTATCTTCAGGTGATTGTCATGGCGTTTGTGGTGTGATATAATGCATTCAAATCTACAAAAAACCTTATGTTATGTGGGAGTTGCCTGTATAGAGGCGCTGAAGGGAAGTGTGCCGTATGAGGTACGAAAGGAGAAAATTCCATATGAAACTCGCAATCGATTCGCAGTGGCAGGAGCATTATTACATTCAGGCGCGGACGCGCCAGCTGATCAAGGCAGCGCATCTGGCCGGAGCAAAATCGTTCCGCGATTATGCCGGCGTACCAGCTGCACTGTCAGAGGACAAGGCGGTCCGGGACTGGCTCGAAAGCTATGAGAGCCGTCGCATGCAGCATATCGCCTGATCGCGCAGCGGCAGAGATGGCATGTCTGCGGCCAGCGGCAGCTTTGGGAAGTCATGAGACGTCGGTTTGCTTCGTATAATGTATATTTACAAAGTTACACTTTACAATTGAATTAATGTCTATTATAATAGTACATATGTAGACGTCAAAGGCGACGCTCCGGGACGAACTGTTCCGGAGCGTTTGATGTTCCTACAATGTTTGAATCAAAGGATTATATGTTCGGCGTCTCAATGAGGAAGGATGATTACTATGGACTTATCTAAACTATTGGCGGACGTAAACAACTTCGTCTGGGGACCGGTCATGCTGGTCCTGCTGGTCGGTACAGGTATATTCCTGACGATCCGGCTGAAGTTCCTGCCCTGGCGCAATCTCGGCTACGCCATCGGCATGATATTCAAGCATCGCGATAAGCATGACGGCGATATATCGCCATTCCAGTCGCTGATGACGGCGCTGTCGGCTACTGTCGGTACCGGTAATATCGTCGGTGTCGCAACGGCTATGGTTCTGGGCGGACCGGGTGCCTTGGTCTGGATGTGGATATCCGCAGCCTTCGGTTTGTCCACGAAATATGGCGAATCAGTGCTTGCCGTGAAATATCGTGAGACGAACAGCGTCGGCGAGATGGCTGGCGGCCCGATGTACGCCATGAAGAAAGGCATCAAGAACAAATACATCGGCGGCACGCTGGCGTTCCTGTTCGCACTTTTCGTCGTCCTGGCTTCCTTCGGTATCGGCAATATGACGCAGGCCAACTCCATCTCGGCTGCTCTGGGCACGAGCTATGGTGTGCCGACCTGGCTGACCGGTGCCATCATCATGGTCCTGGCACTGTCGGTCCTGCTCCGTGGCATCCGCAGCATCGGCAAGGTGTCGAGCGTCGTTGTCCCGGCTATGGCAGCATTTTATTTTGTCTTCGCCGTCATCGTCATCATTGCTAATTTTTCTGCCGTACCGGCTGGCATAGCGGAGATGTTCCGGATGGCTTTCTCGGTCGACTCGGTAGCCGGTGGTATCGGTGGCTCCATCGTGGCTACGATGTTGACCTCGATGCGCTGGGGCGTGGCCCGCGGCGTATTCTCGAATGAGGCTGGTCTCGGCTCGGCACCGATCGCGGCAGCAGCAGCTCGTACCGACCATGCTTCGCGTCAGGGCTATGTGAATATGACAGGCACGTTCTTCGATACGATGATCGTCTGCATGCTGACCGGTCTGGTCATTGCTTCGTCCGGCGTACTCGGTACCGTAGATCCGGATACGGGCAAGCTCGTATCCGGCGCTCAGCTGACGATAATGGCTTTCTCAACGGTTTTTGGTGATTATGGCAAACTTATCGTATCGATAGCGCTGGCTTTGTTCGCGTTCTCGACGATCCTGGGCTGGGAGTATTATGGTGAGAAAGCGCTCGAGTATCTGATCAAGAAACGTCCGGTCATCATGGCTTATCGCGTTCTGTTCAGCGTCATTACATTCGTAGGCGCTACGACGACACTCGAGGTCGTCTGGAACTTCTCGGATACCATGAACGGCCTGATGGCCATCCCGAACCTGATCTGCCTGCTGTGGCTCAATAAGGACATCGCTGACGAGTGCTTCGAGTTCCAGAAGGAAGTCGTAGAGAAGGAAAAACACGGCGAGCAGATCGATTTTCAGACCATTGAGAGCTGAGACTGACAAATAGCAGAAATGAAAAAATCGCGGTTCATCGAATAGATGAGCCGCTTTTTTCGTTGCCGTGATGTTGCCTGCTAGGAGGATGGAATGTCGTATTACAAGCTGCCCCCTTTGGGGGAAGTGCCGAGCGTAGCGAGGCGATAGGGGTGGCGAGGCGCTATGTAACGTTTAGTAACACATTGATGGTTCGGCTGCTTGGGCTATTTGTAGTGGGCCGTTTATACGATAGTACTCGAATAAGGGTACAAGCTCGCCACCCCCACCACCGCTAGCGCGGTCCTCCTCCCCCAAAGGGGGATGCTTCACTTATCGCTACACCTCATCCACCGCTAGCGCGGTCCCCCTTCTCCTGAGGAGAAGGCTTCGTATTAACAAAAAAGCCAGCGAGTATTCTCGCTGGCTTGACCATTCTGGTCGGGATGACAGGGTTCGAACCTGCGGCCTCATCGTCCCGAACGATGCGCGCTACCAAACTGCGCCACATCCCGTAGCACGAGTATTAGTATACGACTTTGGGAGAAAACTGTCAACCCCTTGGAATAAATATTTTATCCGATGCTAAGGGGCTGACAGCGGCCTGCCATTTAACGCTTGTGCAGGGTTTCTTTCTCCAGGCAGTAGTTGTTGTGCTTCGTGACGTGGGCGCAGTAGCCAGGCAGTACGACGATGGTCGTGGTCGGCTCTTCGATGATGGCCGGGCCGTGTACGACGATGCCATAGTAGAGGCGGTCACCGTGGAATATCGGTGTCATCTTGAGGTCGTCGTATTCCTTGAAGTACACTTTGCGGAACGAGGAACTCAGGCCCTCCTCATAGGCCAGATCGCGATTCTCCGGCAGCTCGGCCTCCGGCAGCACGGCTTCGCGCTCATGCTTGCCGATGGCCTTGACGCGCCAGGCGACGCATTCGATGTACGTATCGTCCTTGATGGAGAATGTGCGCAGGTGCTCCTTGTGGAACAGCTCTTCCATCTGGCCGACGCTGTCGGCCGTGACTTCGTATTTGCCGTTGAGGCATTTCGTGATATTGACCGGCAGCTCGTAGACCTGGAACGGGTAGTGAGCCTCGAGATAGACCTCGATTTCCTGATGCTGCGTATCAATCTTGTTGCGGGCAAAGAAGTTTTCCGCCTGCTTTACCAGTGCCTGCAGTGTCTTGTTAACGCCGGTAAAGTCGAAGTCAGCGGTCGTCGTATAGTGGCTGCTGCTGTACTCGGATACGATGTCGGAGAATATGCCGCCGGCTGCGGAGAGGCCGCCTGCCGTGCGCGGGATCAGGAGCTGGCGCATCTCGAGGCCTTCGGCCAGGGCGATGGCGTGCAGGCCGCAGGCGCCGCCGCCGGCTACCATGGCGTAGGAGCGGGGATCGATGCCCTGCCAGATCGTGATATCCTTTATGGCCGATATCATGTTGACATTGACCGTAGCCCATATCGCGTAGGCCGCATCCATGACGCTGATGCCGAGCGGCTTGGCGACGTATTCCTTGATGGCTTCACGGGCGAGCTCAGGATAGAGCTTCATGCGGCCGTCGTTGAAGAAGTCCGGGTTCAGATAGCCGAGGACGCAGTTGGCATCGGTGACCGTCGGATATTTGCCGCCGCGGTTGTAGCAGGCCGGGCCCGGCTCCGAGCCAGCGCTGCGCGGACCGACACGGATCATGCCGCCGTTGTCGACCCAGGCGATACTGCCGCCGCCGGCACCGATGCTGTGTACGTTGACGCGGGATATGCCCGGTATCTCATCACCGATGATGGCTTCCTTGGAGACGGAGATCTCGCCGTCGATGACGCAGCTGACATCGAAAGTCGTGCCGCCCATGTCGAGGACGACGGCATTCGGCTCGCCGAGGTCATCGATGGCATATTTGCGGCCGGCGACCGGAGCCATGGACGGGCCGGAGTCGACGGAGTAGAGCGGGCGGTTCACGATTTCGCCGGTGCTCATGACGCCGCCAGCCGAGTTCAGCATGCTGACCTTGCCGATGAAGCCGGCCTTGTTGAGGCGGTCATTGAGATTGTTGGCATAGCTCGATATGAGTTTGCGCAACGAGGCGTCCATGGCAGCGGACACCCAGCGACGGTATTCGCGGTTGCTGGGATTGACTTCGGAGCTCAGTACGACCGTGACCTCCGGCCATACTTCGTGGATGATCTCGGCAGCCCGTTTCTCGTGGCTGTCGTTGACGGTCGACCAGAGAAAGCAGACGGCGATGGCTTCGACGTTATAGCTCTTGAGCTTCAGCGTCTGGGCCTTTACGGCCTCCTCATCGAGTGGCGTATCGATGCCACCCTCGGCATTGATGCGCTCTTTCACCGGCAGGGTCAGATAGCGCGGCACGAACGGCTCCGGATATTCGAGGAACATATCGAAAGGATTCTTGTTCGGTCCTTCGCGGAACAGGAAGACATCGCGGAACCCTTCGGTGCAGAGGATGCCGATCTTGCCGCATTTTTTCTCGACGACGGCGTTGGTGGCGATGGTCGAGCCATGAGTGAACATGCCGGCGTTCACGACGCTGATATCTTTCAGGAAGTCCTCGAAGGATTCATCATAGTGTTCGGATGCTACCCGCAATGCGCCCAGGATGCCCTCGGTCCAGTCCTGCGGAGTCGTTGGTGATTTATAGACATTGACAGAGCCGTCTTCATCTACGATGGCGGCATCGGTGAACGTGCCTCCTACGTCAACACAAGCGTATTTAGACATGGTATTACCCTCCTTTTCAGCGAGCGGCCTTTATCTTGGCGCGCAGTTCCTTGGTAGCTGCTGTATCAGGTACGAATTTCTCGGCCGAGTCATCGACGACGACGCCATAGACGTCTTTGGCAAAGGCTTTCGTTATCCAGCCTTCGCGCACGCGATGGCAGACGAGCTCGGGATCGCGATCCAGCGGATCGCCGTAGCCGCCGCCGGACGAGCTTTCCGAGACGATGGCTTCTGCAGCGTTGATGGCTGGCTCCGCAAAAGGCGGCAGGTCGACGCGCGAGCTTTCCCCTTTGGCCAGATCGTATTTCCAGGCGGCTGATTTGTGGCCGTCGAGGCCGCCGGCAGCTCCTTTCGGCGGATTGTCGATACCGTCGCAGCTATAGGCGCAGGTCACCGGATCTTTGCGGGCGGTCATGACGAATTTGCAGGACGGAGCTGAGTCGAATTTGCCGGCGCCGACCGAGTCAGGCAGTACTTCCTCGGAAATCACTTGGAACGGATACTGCTGCTCGAGCACCTCGGTCGAGTTCCAGTTCATGGCGCCGCCCGTGACCGGATACTGATAGGTCACCCAGCCGTCGTAGCCATTGACGCCGGGGCCGCCGGTCATGCCGCAGAATATCTGATTGACATAGGGAGCATCTTTTTTGCGCCAGTCGGTACCGGAGACGACGGCGACAGCCGGACACTGGGTAGCGCCGCCCTCTGCCATGCCTTTCTTGTCGGTGATCTCGTTCATCAGGGCCTGGACACCGGATATGACGCGGTCGGCGAGGTTCGTGGTCGCCATGGATGAGGAATAAGGGGCCTTGGCTTTGCCGATGACGCAGCCTTCGCGCATCTTGACCTTGATTTGGCTCATGGCACCGTCGTTGCAGGGGATATCGCAGGGCATGCGGTTCAGTACGCCGGTCACGGCGCTGGCCAGCGTCGTGGCTTCGCACATGTTGAGGCCGCAGGGGAGCGAGTCGGCGTTCTTCGTGAAGTCGAAAGCGATCGTCCCGTCCTCAGGATGCGTATCGCATTCGATATGGATGTTGATCTCCGGCACGACGCCCTCGATGGCATCCGCCTTGATATCGTATTCATAGTGGCCTTTGGGCAGCTGCTTCAGTTCTTCCTGCATGCGTCTGGCTCCATAGGCCTGATAGGCTTCGCAGAAATCCTTGATCTTCTCATTGCCATATTCGGCGCACAGGGCGGCCAGGCGTTTCTCGCCGACGCGCGAGGAGCCGACGCAGGCCAGGTAGTCGCCATACCACATGTCAGGTACGCGGTTGTGCATTTGTGCGATCTTTATGATATCGGCGACATCCTTGTAGTCGCGCTGGATCTTTATGCAGGGCCAGTCGATGGCGCCCTCCTCGAACATGTCCCGGGCGGTAGGAGCATAGGTGCTTGGTATCGAGTTGCCGATATCAGCCTGATGGCCTTTGGTGACGGCGAAGAACATGAGCTCGCCGTCGTTGAAAACCGGAGCGATGTAGGTGTAGTCGGCATGGTGCGTATTGCCATGATAGGGCGAATTGTTCAGGAACAGGTCGCCGGGCTTTATTCCGTCAGGGTGCTGGAAGCAGGGGCTGACGGTCAGTCCCATGTTGGCACAGTGCACGGGGATGCTCTCGGCCAGGGCGATGACTTTGCCATTGCGGTCGCATATAGCGGTTGACAAGTCATGGCAGACGCTCATCAGCTGCGAACGGGCCGTACGCATAAGCGTATTGGTCATTTCGAGGCCGATGCTGTAAAGACGGCTGGAGAGAACCGACATCAGGTACGGTTCAATCGTCTTACTCATGGTGATACCTCCTTGCTGTTTCAGGGCAGTCAGGCTGTCCTTTTCGTATTTTTAGTACAATATATTGCACATAATAGCGCATATATACTGCACGAACGGCATAAAAAAAATAAAAGTGCAGATACGAAAAAAAGACAATGTGAGTCGTTTTCAGACCACATTGTCTTGTAGTATTGGCGCTTTGTTTTTGTTGAGCCTAATATATCATACGAGCTTCCGCCTGTCAATCAATTCTTAGATGATTTTTCAAAATACATTATAATAATACAGAAAGAACAATATTATGCACATGTAGCAGGCACTGTGCAAAATATTGAATCCTTGCAAGTTTCCGCAGACTTTGCTATAATACAGAGGTAAATAAGATGAACCGATACACTAGGGGAGCCGCGCGAGCGGCTGAGAGGCTTCGGCTAACCCTTCGAACCTGTAGGCCAGTACCTGCGTAGGGAAGTGGACGGACTGACGATATCCAGCCGCCCTTGCGCCATCAGGGGCGGCTTCTTTATGTGCGGGGAGCTCATCGTGATTATTTAATTAGGAGAATGCAGAATGACTCAGATGCAGCAGGCCCGCGAGGGCAAAATTACCGATGAGATGAAGCTCGTAGCCGAGCAGGAGCACATAGCGGCGGAGGAGATCCGCGAGCGCGTGGCGCGCGGCGTGGTGGCTATACCAGCCAATGTGAACCACACCTCGCTGCAGGCCCGCGGCGTAGGCGAGGGACTCAGTGTCAAGGTCAATGCCAATATCGGCACGTCAAGCGATTTCCCGGATATCGAGCCGGAGCTCGACAAGCTCGACGAGGCCGTGCGCTGCGGTGCGGACTCGGTCATGGATCTGTCGACGGGCGATAACATCGATCTGTCGCGGCAGCGCATCATCGAGCATTCGCCGATCATGGTCGGCACGGTGCCGCTCTATCAGGCTACGGTGCGTGCCATCCGCGAGCATGGCGCAGTGGTCGAGATGACGGACGATGATATACTGTCCACGATCGAGAAACAGGCCCGTGACGGCGCTGATTTCATGACGCTTCATTGCGGAGTCACGCGGGCGGCCATCGAGCGCATGCGCCGTCAGGGACGCGTTATGGACATCGTCAGCCGCGGCGGCTCGTTCATCGCTGGCTGGATCCTGCACAACGAGATGGAGAATCCGCTCTATGAGCATTATGACGATATCCTCGATATCTGTGAGAAATACGATGTGACCATCAGCCTCGGGGACGGCATGCGCCCGGGCTGCACGGCTGACGCGACCGATCGCGGCCAGCTCACCGAGCTCATCACGCTCGGCGAACTCGTCGACCGGGCCTGGAAGCGCGGGGTGCAGGTCATGGTCGAGGGACCGGGGCATGTGCCGTATGACCAGATCGCGGCCAATATGAAGCTCGAGAAGCGGCTCTGCCGCCAGGCACCGTTCTATGTGCTCGGCCCCCTCGTCACCGATGTGGCTCCGGGCTATGACCATATCACGGCGGCAATCGGCGGCACGCTGGCGGCCGTCAGCGGTGCTGATTTCCTCTGCTATGTGACACCGTCCGAGCATCTCTGCCTGCCGACGAAGGAGGA
>Ga0256404_1005756_pt1 | contig 21452 bp, 18 predicted proteins | sample RumenRJG_01DNA_FD_185990 | JGI IMG/M metagenome (GOLD analysis project Ga0256404, IMG submission 185990) | Bovine rumen microbial communities from Lethbridge, Alberta, Canada - RJG_01 | ecosystem: Host-associated > Mammals > Digestive system > Stomach > Rumen | place: Canada: Alberta | collected...
ATTGTATTCAGTTTCAAGCGCCTCGCAATCGCAAGACGCAAAAAGGGCGCAGTTAGCCCCTGCTCTGCTCTGCTCTGCTCTGCTCTGCTCTGCTCTGCTCTGCTCTGCTCTGCTCTGCTCTGCTCTGCTCTGCTAAGACTATTTCATTATGATCATGTCTGTCAACTGTAAATCTCCCTTTTGTCATGATACACCTCACATCTACAATACAGACATCATAAAAATCGTCATTATCAATATAAAATATAAGCAAATATCCGAGTTATATGATATTTTGTATAGAAAATCACTTTTCTTGGATTGATCACTCATTTTTATGAATCACTAACTGTTTGAAGGACTTAATGCTTAAGATACGCATTTCATTAAAAGTTGAGCATTAAGTTTTTCAAAAAAAGCGCCCCATCACTGAGCCCTGGCATCCAAGCATTATCTGCGCCATTTTGGTATAGGATCATTTTCTTAACGCATGTATACAATGACAAAATCAGTCAGATATCCTCTTATTTCATAGTATTGTATTCCTTGTTAAGAAAGTCTATAAGCATTTCTCCCATGATCTCACTGTTTGCGATGTAACTGCCATGATCATGCCCCTGGAGTATGACCATGGTAGAATTTGGCAGTTTTTTTGCAATGAGTTCAGTTTCTGAACGAAGAATAAGATCTTTTTCACCAGCCGTTACCAAAACAGTAATGGCTATATTTTTCAGACTATCAGGATCGATATGTGGTTCTGTAAGCATAAGTGTCACCAGCGGATCCGGTTCTTCCTGATTCTTTGCAGAGAATTCTTCAATGAATGATGGATCAAGTCCATCCGGAGACATATTCGTTCCGCTTATCGCCAATACTCCAAGTGTCCCCGGATGACTGATCTCCAACATAAGTCCAATGATTCCGCCATCACTGTGCCCATAAAGCGCAGGCTTATCTAAACCAAGTGTTTCTATAAAGCAGAATATATCCTCTGCCATATCACTGTAGTGATACTCTGAAAGAGGTGCATTTGCTCCGTGTCCTCTGGAATCCGGAGCATAAACTTTATAGCCGGCATCCACCAGTTGCCGGATCTCAGTATCAAATAAGTGATGATCCTCGCCATTTCCATGCACCAATACTATAGGCATACCCTCTCCTGCCACGGCATAATGAAGAGTAATGTTATTAACAGTTATTTTCTCCAGTACTACATCAGAGTCTTTCTTTAGTTGCATATCACACCCCGGAATTCTTTACTTTGCATTTGAGTTGCCTCTTTTTTAATATTTCTCGGCATCTTGAGCATTTTCGAATCAAACAGTTTAATTCAGAATCTCAGATTACTTTGAAATCTATTGCCTCATCAGCATTTAAAGGTTTAGAGAAAAAGTATCCCTGGATAGTATCGGCATTGAATTCGGCAAGTTTTAAATATTGCCATTCTTGTTCAACGCCTTCTATCGTTATGGTCTTACCGATATCGTGAACAAGCGATATAACGTCACGGATAAAATCTTCTTTTCCGTCTGTCAGATAGGTATCAACCAGAGACTTATCAAGTTTAACGTCATCTACAGGAACATAGGTAAGGTATGCCAGTGATGAATAGCCTGTTCCGAAATCATCCAGAAGAAGTTTGATGTTCATCGCCTGAAAACTCTTGAACAGATCTGATGTTCTCGAGGATTCCTCCAGTAAAAGAGATTCTGTGATTTCGATTTGCACATATTTTGGATCCACCTTGTACTGTAGTAAGAGTTTTTTCAGATAATTACAATAACCCAGATCGTGGATCTGCCTGCTTGAGAAATTCAAGGAAACCGGATGAATGGTTTTTCCTTCTTCCTGCCATGCATGTAACTGTTCCACAACAAGCTTTGTAATTAATCTTCCCAGTTTTATCGTCCATCCGCTCTTTTCAATTACGGGTATAAATACACCGGGTCCATAAGGCGAGTCTTTGAGTCTGACCAGAGCTTCATAACCGATTACTTCCTTTGAAGAAGCCGAGATCTTAGGCTGATACATGAGATAGAAACCATCCGAATCAAAGGCTTTAAGGAATGCCGATTTGATATTGGACTCAAGGATGAGCTTGTTCTTCATATCCTCAGCATATACAAAGACCATATTCTTTCCCCTGATCTTTGCTTCATACATGGCTATTTCAGCATTGATTACATGCTGTTCAGGAGTTGTCTCCCCGTCCGAATTGGATATGCCGATACTTGCGGACATGATGACATTCACATTATCAGCGTTAAATGACTGTGAGAACAAGGATACTATTTTCTTTACTGCTGATGATGTCTGATCAAGATTCTTCCCTCTGTAAAGCATCAGAAATTCATCACCGCCATATCTGCCCACAACCATGTTATTGGCCTGAGCATATTTTTTAAGGACATTTGAGATATTGATTAATATCTTATCTCCTATCTGATGACCGTAATTTTCATTAATGTCTTTAAATCCATCAATATCGATCATCAGGATGGAATAAATATCATCAGGCTTCAGATTATTGGTTAAAAATCTGACTATGGATCTTCTGTTCAAAAGTCCAAGCAGTTCATCATGATTTGCAAGATAAAGAAGCTTGTTTTGAGAGCTTACTATCTGTTCCTTGGATTTCTTCAGTATCTTCACCTGATCTTTTTCGTTGATGAAGGCAGAGAGGACTGAAATAATAAATGAAAGCAGAGATGTTGCCATAAGTAATACTATAGGCAGCATATTCTTATATAGCTCATAAAATGTTACAGGTTTTCCGAAATACACAGTATCTTTAGGGAGCTGCTTTTCGGAAATACCGTATTTCTTCATAAGGGGATAATTGAATTCCGTTATTCCAGGGGTGTACATGGAAAGAGAATAGGTATCAATATCCTCGTTTTCATTTAAAACTTCTGATATGACATGTGCGGCCTGTTTTGACTGTTCATAAAAGTCCATATATGTACCGCCCAGAACACCGGCATCTCTTCCCTCGGCATAATTTCTGAAAACAGGAACATCTGTATTGTCAATTATCAGGTTGGTGGAATCATAAACCGAATGAACTTTACCATTGACATCATTGTAACAGGTCATATAGAACAAGAGAGTATCCGGCGGAAGAATACGGAGTCTTTCAACCAGCTCACGTTCAGTGATTGCCTGAAAATCAATATCATCAAAGGTATAGTCTTTATATTGACGGGCCATTTCATAAAACTGTTCATTATCAGCAATTCCCGCAGGCGATTCGTCATGCACTGCAACAAGGTTTTTGGATTCGGGAAACAGATCCATAGCTGTCAGCATGGTCTGATGAAGATAATTCAGCTCGTAAAAGCCTGTAATGTAAGGATTCTGTTGGGCTTCGACAGCAAGCCCCAGATCATTTACACCGAAAAAGACCATAGGCAGGTTATCAAAAAGCTCTTTTTGATGTTTTAAAGCAAAGACCAAAGCATCATCATCGCCCAATAAAACTGCCTCATAGCCCTGTTTGTTACCTTCATATCTTTGTTTGAAAAAGTGATAAAATTCTTTAATATCCTCTTCTGTTCTGAAATTTTTTGTGTCCATATAGACAACATCAAATTCAATCCCGTCAACATACAGCTCATTTTCCAGTCCGGCCATCTGATATCGGTATGTATAGAACATAGGTTCATAAGAACACAGAAAGAGAATCTTATGATTGGTATTCAGAGGTTTCTTGATCCTGAATGCATCCTTTTCATGAAGCTGATAAGCTAACATAATAACAGTAATAAAGAAACATACTATCCCTATAAGAAAAAACAAACTTCTTATTATGATTAAAAATTTTCTTTTGTTCATAAACACGGCCAACAACGCTATTTAAAAAATAAATTACTTTATTTATTATACAATAAATAAGAGTTTCTTTATAATGATTTTTTCTTAAACTCAACTACAACCATTCCTCATACATAACTTAACCGGGAAATCTTTCTCACAATTGAGAATAAAAAAAACACCTGCAAATGTCGTTCCAGTTACCGGTGTTAAAACTCATTAAGCACCGGCATAAACAGAGGCATCACTAGCTTCTATCTTATTAACCGACATTTGTGGTGTTTTTTATTAGTTTTTTAATTAAAGTGCAGCCTTGTAGATCTTTTCTACATCTTTGGCTGAAAGAGGACGTATCCTTGAAAGCTTCATGGTATCCTGCATGGTTGCATCCATTGCAAGCTCTGTGATGTCACTGCCTGAAGGGTTTACGCCCATCTCAGTGATTCTGACAGGCATTCCGATGCTCTTGAAGAACTCTTCTGTTCTGTCGATTCCCAGAACAGCAGCCTTTTCATCATCGGCTTCTTCAATCTTCCATACATTTCTTGCATATCTTGCGAATCTCGGAACTGCATCCTTGTAGAGCTCCCTTGCCCATGATGCCCATACCGCAGCAAGTGAAGCACCATGAGTCACATCATACTTTGCGGATAATGCATGGCCTATCTTATGAACAGAGAAATCCTTTCCTCTTCCGCACTCTGTCAGATTGTTATGTGAAAGGCTTGATGCCCAGAACACTTCACACATAGCATCATAATCAGAAGGGTCCTGAAGAACCAGTTCACCGTTCTTTATAACTGTACGAAGGAGGCCTTCGGCTATTTCATCTGTCATATCAGCCTTGATATCAGGGATAAAATATCTCTCCATGGTGTGCATCATGATATCAGTCACACCTGCAGCTATCTGATTTTTGGGAAGTGTTGCAGCAAGAGCCGGATTTACAATGGCAAAGCTGCATCTGTTCATATCTGTATTGATACCTGCCTTCTTGCCTATAGCTTCGTTTGTAAGAACAGCAGAATCACTCATTTCGCTTCCTGCAGCTGCTATGGTGAGTACTGTACCTACCGGTATAGATTTTACGAGATCCACCTTTCTTGTCCAGATATCCCAGAGATTCTTATCCGGATTTGCGGTTCCGTGTGCAATGGCCTTGGCAGTATCAATTGTACTTCCGCCTCCTACACCGATTATCATATCTGCACCGAATGAAAGAGCTTCCTTAACACCCTCTTCAGCATGGGCAAGTGTAGGATTTGGCTTTGCTCCTCCGAAATCCTTATACTGTACATCGGCTTTCTCCAGGGATGCCTTGACCCTGTCCAAAAGTCCGCTCTTTATTACGCTGCCCTTTCCGTATACCAGCAATGCCTTTGATCCGTACTTTTTTGCGGTATCTCCGGTCTTGTTCTCCGCATCTTTTCCGAAGACTACCTCTGTTGGTGTGAAATACCTGAAATCATTCATTTGTTTGTATCCCCTTCCAAAATATTTATGAAATAATCATAATATATTTGCGGTTTTTAAATCAATCCTCAGGTACAAAAAATTCCTGGATTTTTTGGATGGCGTAATCCATATACTTTGGATTGGAAAAAGGATGGTCTGCATTTTCCACTTTTATAAGTTCTATGACATTGTTCTCTGAAAACTCTTCTGCCTCCTCTATAGGTGCCATCTCATCCTTTGTGCCGTGTATCATGATGATATCATCTGCAAAGTCCATGTAATCATAGGAGCTCACATCATTGTTTTTCAGATCCTGCAAAAATGCCAGAGAGATCTTTATCTTTCTGTCGTATCCCCGGAGAATTTCCTTACCCTTATTCAGGTTGTTCCAGTCCTCCTCTGTTACATGAGCTGTCATGGAATCATACATTTTTATAGCCGGACAGCGGAATGCTGTCTTTCTGAAAGGATTTTCGTGGTCATGGAGGTAACAGAGTGTCACATAGGCTCCGAAACTTGATGAATAATTATACAGAGCTTCTGCACCCATTTCCTTCTTAATATGATTGATGACCAGCTCCATATAAGTCAGGCACTCGTCGAGGATCAGCTTGTTACGGGCATCCTTTCCGTGACATGGCCAGTCAAAGCAGACCACACCGAAGCCTTTGTACTTTGTGGTTATCCTCTCTGCGAACTTTTCGATGGCTTTATTATCTTTATTTCCGCCGAAGCCATAGGTGGCGAGAACTATGTGTTTTAAATTATGAATGTCCTTTTCAAAATAGACCTTACATCTGATACTGAAACCCTGTTCATTAATGTCGAAATACTTTTCCATCATTCTGCCTTTCCTGTTGTCATCTATTGAAAGTGAATGTCGTGATTTTTTCACTTTATATCACTGTCTTTTGAGCGAAGATTATAGCATAAATCTTATTGGAGTGCTAAACTTTAATCTGTCTTTACTATTTTAAGGAGGTAATATTATGGCTGACGAGATGTCAAAGGATTTTGATGCGGTAAAGGAACTTGGACTTTGTGTACTTCATGTAGGTATCAATGCTGACGGTGAGGAGGATGCTCTTCGCATCGCAGACGAATTTCATACACTGATGGCTTTCATTCCAAGAGTTGGAAACAGTTCGATTTTTGCTTCTGATCTTATCGAGATCATGAAGAAGGACGGTCCCGGAGAAAAGGGCCACATCGCCATCGGTGCTCATGATGTAGCTAAGGCAGCTGAATTCTTCGAGAAGAGAGGCATGGGTTTAAAGAAGGAAACTGCCCAGTATAACGAGGACGGCAGCATGAAGTTCATCTATCTTGATAAGATGATCGCAGGATTCGCTATTCACCTTAAGCAGTATTGATTATCAGGATAATCATTAGCCTGTATCCGGCTTCTGCTATTAAATAAGGTACTTTAAAAGCACTCATACGGAGATCTGAAGGAATCTCTGAATGAGTGCTTTTTGTATGGTTTTATCTGTTTACTTCGATTCCGAATTCCTGAGGCATGAATCTGGGGCAGACATTATCGGTGGTTGAAATAACCGAGTTGGCCAGTCTGGTACCGATCTGGCAGGCCTCACCGAGGGACTTTCCGTAGGTGAGACCGATGGCAACACCTGAGAAGAAAGCGTCTCCTGCACCTGTTGTGTCGATAACACCGACGGGGATACTTGGACAGAATCCCGGTTCTCCGTCCATTGATGCGTACACAGCTCCCTTTGCACCCATGGTAACGACCATACGTGGATACTTTGCAGACTTCACCTGTCTGTCGAGAATATGCATAAACTCTTCAGGCATCATGTTGCAGTAGTCATCGGAGAAAAGCATGCCCGCTTCCTGCTCATTACATACTATTACGCCGGTACGCTTAAGAAGATCCCGTCTCTGCATGGCGATGGACATGTTGGAAACGACTGCATAAACCTCTTTATCATATTTTTCAGCCAGCTCAAATATCTGCTTCAGGATAGATGAATCCATATCTATCTCAACAACAACGCTGTCAGCATTGCCGATGATCTCATCTCCCTGCTCGGTGAGGATGTTGGAAACCTCACTGAGATCAGGTCTTCTGGAAATAGATGCTATGACATCACCATCGTTTGAGAAAATGGCGAGCCATGTTCCGAGACCGCCTTCGACTCTGCGGATATATTTTGTGTTTATCTTATGACGAATGAGCTTGTTGACAACATCGGTACTGGTTCCGCTGTTATCCACGATGCTGACAAATGTAGGCTTAAGCTCAACATTGGCGATATCCTCAGCCACATTACGGCATACACCGCCGTGAACTTCCATCACTGTACCGGCATTTCTTCCGTTTGGAACATATACCTCCAGGGGATAGCCCTTGATATCTACGAATGTTGCTCCTATAACTACGATTCCGTTTGTCATGATACTATGTCCTTCTTCGAAAAAGTTTTCATAAATAAAAGAATTACCGACATCGACTTGTTGCATCCATTCTATGTTTGATTTTTAATCAGTAAAAAATGAATGGGGTGAATTGAAAATCCGGTTATTCTTTTTTAGAAATGTTTTTGCATTATACAACCATGTGAGGGCAGAGACAAGACACCGCCATTTAAAACATTGTATTTTTCTGAGTTTTTCAGAGATATTTTACGAATTTTTTCTATAAGTGAGCATTATTTCAGTTCTGAAGGAAGCTTAAACACAGCATCAGCCATTAGTAGTCTGTGCCAATTTTCCGGAAGCATCAAAAAAGTAATTCTGTCCATCGAGATAAAGGTAGCCTGTTTTCATGGTTCCGTCAGGATTTAAATAGTATCTGTCTCCGGTAGCCGTATCCACGTACCAGCCTGTATCCATTACTCCGTTAGTGAAATGATACCAGTCGCCGTCCTTTAGCTTCAGCCATCCGCTTGTCATATTCGGAAGTGAGGACTTCAAAACGGAAGCATTGGCAGTATCATAACCGGGCTTGGTACGGGCGATGGCAGCAGCAGTAACAGGATCCACTCTTTGGATAATATCCATTTTTTCTATGGAGTATTTTCCGAAAACGGTCTTCGGATGTTCTCCGATATACTTATCTTCTATCTTATGTAATCTGCCAATGTCTATGTACGCTGCATCTGAAACCTGAGTGTCGTTTTCCTTAAGTCCTGTGACTGTGAAGATGTAATTCCCCACGCCTTCTGAGATTACAAGCTTTGTGAAATCATAATAATCCCTGTTTGTTACAGTGACCGTGCTTCCTACCTTGTTTTCAACTGAAACAGCATTCTTGTAAAGCTGTAATTTGTATCTTTGGTCATCCTCTGACTGATCCCAGTATGCCATCATCACGTCATCGTCTGTATCCCATTGAAGAGAGGCAAAGCTGTAATCCTTTCCCTCGGAAGATGCTGCATAGGCTGCAACTGTTCCTGTTTTTATCATTGCGGTAAAGCACATAAATGCAATAATGATCATTCCTGCTGTTCTCGCATTCAGAATCAGTTTTGATTTATAATTATTTCCGTTTCCAAATTTCATGTGATGCTCCTTTTTTATGTCGGTTTCATGAAGCTTTATTCATATCCGGTGATACAGGTCTAGGATTCCGTTTGAGCTTTTTATAATGTAAGTTTCATGAAGCTTTATTTATCCTTCCACAGGAAGCAGAATCTCATATTCTGTGCTGTGATCGGTTTCCGATCTTTCTCTTAAATGAATGAGACCTCCGTGGGCCTCTACGATTTTCTTTGAAATGGCAAGCCCGAGTCCGGATCCCTTTCCCGACTTTCTGGATTCATCTCCTGTCACAAAGGGATCAAATATGCTCTTTCTTACATCATCCGGTATCCCCACACCGTCATCTCCGAAAAGAATTCTGATCATAGGTGAAGCTTCTGCAAGTGTTCTATATTTTTCACCCGTCTGTCCATCGGAATAAGTGGATGTTTTTTTATTTACTAAAAGGACATCCGGCTTTTCCAGCTCCACGTATATGGTAGTGCCCTTGGGATTGTGCCTTATGGTATTATTGATAAGATTTTCAAATACTCTTTTAAGTTCCAGCTGATCGAAAACCGCATATATGTTTGCATCCGGGATGTTTACTTCAAGCTCAAAGCCTGCGATGGCAAGCTCATCATAACGGTTCGCTATATATTCCCGCAGATATTCACTGATATCTCCTCTTTTCTTTTTGAGGGCAAAATCAGGATGTTCCAGACGACTGTACTCATGGAAGGTATTTATAAGCTCTGAAAGGACCTGGGATTTCTTAAATATAGTCTCCACATAGGTCATAAGGTTCTCGGTAGGGATAGTGCCGTCCAGAATAGCATTGGCATACCCCTGGATAACGGTGACAGGCGTTTTCAGGTCATGAGAAATGCCTGCAAGCATACGCTCACGTCCCTCTTCAAGACGTTTTCTTTCCTCATCACTCTTTCTGAGGGCCGAAGCCATGTCGTTGTAGGACTCACATATTTCCTCAAGCTCCTTTGCTCCGGAGTAGCTTATAGGCTCAAGCCGGTCTGCCTTGTCATTATATTTTTCCATTGCATTTTTCAGGAGATTGACCGGACGGAGAACAGATTTGTTTATTCTGAAAACGAAGAACATCATGAGAAGTATCTCCCCCGCAACAAGAAATACTGCTGTTGCTGTATCGATACTGGTCTTCATTTCCCTGTATTTTCTGAACATGGATACATAGTTGGAATCATCCTGGGATTCGTCTATTAGTTTTTTGAATTCCTCCAGACTTAAATCTGAGTTTGAATACAGAATATTGCCTTTATCATCAAGAATTGTCATGTATTTTATGGAAGAATCGGAATATCCGTCTTCGTTTTCAGTATAACGGTACTCTACCATGAAGGTATTTTTTTTACCGTCTTCTGTCAGAAAATCCTCTTCATAGGCATAATGATCGTAATATGTGTTGATGAGATATTTTTCATCAATCTTTTGGGTGGCCAGATAATTACCGAAATAGAGGCAGAGTATCAAAAGTACGGTTCCAGAGATGAAGCCGAGATAACCTCTCATGATCAGGAAATACAGGCTCCCGCTTTTATTGTTAAGTACAAATGTTTTCATTGTTTTCTCCGGTGTTTATATATAGATATTCACAGACTCTATACTAAGGGTTTATGAATATTAAGATGTGAAAGATGTATTTCAGAGCGGTTTTTTTTCCATCTTATAGCCCAGTCCTCTTATGGTCTTAAGATACTCGGGCATCCTGGGATCCTTTTCGATTTTTTCACGGAGATTTGACATGTGGACCATGATGGTATTTTCATCATTTTCCACGTATTCTCCGCTGGCGTGCTGGTATATCTGAATCTTGGTAAATACCTTTCCCGGGTTCTGCATGAGGAGATTCAGGATCTTAAATTCCATAGGTGTGAGGGATATCTCTCTGTCTCCCTTTTTAAGTAACATACTGTTGGTATCCAGAGTAAGTTCACCTACATGAAGCTGTCCGTCATCCTCCTGTGTTCTCTCATTAAGATGATAATATCTCCTGAGATTTGATTTCACTCTTGCCACCACTTCAAGGGGATTGAAGGGCTTTGCGATGTAATCGTCCGCCCCGAGGTCAAGCCCCAGTATCTTATCGCTGTCTTCTGTCTTGGCAGAAATGATGATGACAGGAAGATTGTGATGTTCCCTTAACTTACGGATAAGCTGGTATCCGTTCATTTCAGGCATCATGATGTCCATGATAACCAGATCTATATCATTTTCTCTTTCGAGACATTCCCATGCGAGAAGTCCGTTTTCGGCAGTCAGGACATCGAAACCTGCATTTTCCAGATATAATTCCAGCAGGTCAATGATATCCTTGTCGTCTTCTGCGATAAGTATTCTGTATCTGTTCTCTTTCATACTATTTCTCCCTGGTGTGGTATATCATGATTTGAGGTGAGTAAAATCTCTCTCCCGCTTTTATAAAGCACAGGTGTGAGAGATGCTTATGTTTACTTTATCAGATCATTCGTATCTCAATGCTTCTATAGGGTTCATTTTCGCGGCCTTGTTTGCCGGGTAATATCCGAAGAAAAGACCGAAGGCCATGGAAAAGAGCACACAGGCAAGGATTCCGGAAACAGATGCGGTTCCATGATACCCCATGACCTTTGTTGCCGCCATGCCGAACAGGAGTCCTGTAATTATACCGATAATTCCTCCGAGAAGACATATGACCATTGCCTCAATGATGAACTGAAGGCGTATGTCATTGTTTGTGGCTCCCAGAGCTTTACGGGTTCCTATCTCTCTGGTTCTTTCCGTTATGGACACAATCATGATGTTCATGACACCGATGCCCCCTACCAGAAGTGCTATGGCTCCTATGGCCATAAAGGCATTTTTCTGTGTGTTCAGCATGGAATTCATTTCCTTCAACTGAGCCTTCATACTGTAGGCATAGCTCTCATAGGCATCATTTTCTCCGTAATACTTTGTATTGATATAATCCTGCACCGAAAAGCAAAGGGTATCCGGATCTGTGCCCTCTCCGGCCTTCAGTGAAAACTCATCATAGAGATCCCCCTTTTCCACCTGCATTCTGGCCACCGCAAAGGGGATATAGACATTGGTGGAAATATCATTTTGGGAGAATCCGGCAGACATTCCGCCGTCCATATACTGATAAACCCCAACTATAGTGTAGGTGTAATACTTGTTGTCTACAAGAACTTCGATATCTCCCCCCAGTGCGGCCTTCTCGTCTCCGTCGTAAATCTTTTCTACGTATTTATCCGACACCAGCGCGATTTTTGATAATGCTTCTTCATCTTTTTCGTTTATGCTGCGTCCCTTCAGTATCGTAAGATTTTCTGACTTAAGAGCTGTGGGATTCAGACCTTTAAGCTGGATGTTGGCATAGTTTTTTCCCTTTTCCACACGGGAAGAGCCTATATCCTTTGAAAGAGCTATGCCTGCGATCCTGTTTCCGAATCTCTCTTTCAGATCCTCAAGCATTTCGTCATTGAAGTAATCTTTGGTTTTCATGTCTCTGCTCGTGGATTCATCGTAGCCTTTCTGAGTGATAAAAACCTCGATTTTATCAGCTCCCATGCTTCCCATGGAACTCATGACAGAACTGTTCATGGCATCGCTCACGGTCATTATGGCTATCATCGCTGCTATACCTATGATGATTCCAAGCATGGTGAGAAATGTCCTTATCTTGTTAGCCATGAGTCCTGTGATGCAGAGTTTAATGTTTTCAACCAGCATATCTCTGTCCGGCCCTTTCTGCTGTGATTCGTCCGTCTTTCAATGTCACTACCCTTTCTGTTTCCTCAGCAAGCTCGTTGGAGTGAGTGATGAGGACTATGGTGATTCCGTTTTCTTTATGAAGCTTATGGAAAAGATCCATGACTATGCGGCCGGTGGCGGAATCAAGTGCACCGGTAGGCTCATCCGCAAGTATCATTGAGGGATGATTCACCAGAGATCTTGCGATTGCTACACGCTGTTTCTGCCCTCCTGAAAGTTCGTCCGGTGTATGGTTCATTCTTTCCTTCATACCCACCAGTTCCAGAAGCATTTCCGCACGCTCTCTTCTTTCTCTTTCAGGGACTCTTCTATAAAGCATGGGGAGCTCGACATTTTTTAAGGCACTTGTTCTCGGAATAAGATTATAGGTTTGAAATACAAATCCTATCTCACGGTTCCTGATGTGGCTTAATTCATCGTCTGAAGACCTGCTCACATCCAGGTTGTTAAGTGTATAGTCACCGGAAGTCGGCCTGTCTAAAAGCCCCAGAATATTCATAAAGGTTGATTTTCCGGAACCGCTGGAGCCTACTATGGAAACAAATTCACCTTTATGAACATCAAGATCTATTCCATGCAGTATTTCCAGTTCATTATCGGTTCCGATATTATAGCTTTTTCTGATATTTCTGGCACTCATTATGATATTATCCAAGGTAAGCACCTCCATCTGTTACATTATCTCCCCCGAAGTCAAATGAAGAGGTTCCGATAATGGTATCACCCTCCTTTAGTTCATCGGATTTCACCTCGACATAGTAATCTGTTTTCAATCCCGTCTCTACCCTGACATCGCGCTTAGAGCCATCAGCATCCTTTACATATACCACATTTTCCCCTGACTCATCAGTCATGATATATGAGGAAGGAACTGCCATAACATCCTTTGCTTCATTCTCTATGATTTTTATCTTTGCTGTCATTCCTATGCGAAGCCGGCTGCTTGGATCCTTTATAGTCACCTCTATCGGATAGTTTCCGGAGGATGATTTGGATGTTGAAGCAGAATCCTTAGATGTATTGGTGATTCCCGGTATCGGTGAAACAAATGTAACTTCCCCTGTCATTTCCGTATCTCCGGTTGTTTTAGTGCTGATGGAGGCCTTCATATTTTTAGCAATATCGCTAATATCTATCTGATCCGCCTCGGCACTTGCCTTAAAGCCTTTATTATTCTGAACTACGGCTATCACATCACCTTTGTATATCTCACCTGCAGAGACATTGAGATTGGTAACGATTCCGTCTATAGGTGAGATGATCACAGCCTCGTTTATCTGATCTTTTATCTTTTCCACATCATTCTGCGCGTTCTTCTCATTGTATTCGGCATTTCGCTTAGCCATCTCTATATTGGATTGTCCGTCCTGAATGGTTTTCTGATTATTTAAACTGGTCTCGCTGAGTGTGAGCTGTGATTTCTGAAGGCTCTGTTTACAGCTTTCAATGCTTTCTTTCGCAGTCTCAAGCTTACTCTCAGCTTCTTTTCTTTTGGACTGTGCCTCTGAAAGACTGGTCTTCAGTTCACTTATGTGGGTCTGTCTGTCACTTTGAGAATTGGTGATCTGATCGATATCCAGCTGGAGCTTTGTGGTACTGCTGTCTCCGGACTCATCCCCATCATCCTCCCCATTCTGCATTCTGGTGAGCTTTCTCTGTTTGTTTCTGAGTACAGCCTGTTCTGAATCGTATATATCCTGGCAGCTGTCTATCTCCGTCTGAAGACCTGACTCTTCAAGTATGTACTTCTGAATATCCTGCTGGGCATTCAGGAGATCGGTTTCACTTTTATGGAGCTTTTCTGTTGTTGTGTTAATGTCTGCAGCAGCCTGAGCATTCTGACTGTTCATGGAATTCTCTGCATTAACAAGAGAACGTCCAGCCTCATCGATATCCAGTTTGTTTTTCCGGACAGTATTATCCAATTGTGTATTTGCAAGTTCCAGTTGTTTTTCAAGCTTATCTGTACTGAGGACAGCGATTATATCACCTTTTTTGACCGTATCTCCGACATTGACATTGACAGTCTTTACTTCTGCATCGCTGATGGTGGAACTTAAGCTCTTGCTTTCCGAACTGATTATGGTTCCGTTAAGAGTTATACTCTTCTGGAGGTCCATTTTCTCAACAACAGCTGTATCCTCCACAGGTTCCGTTATGGCAGCAGCGGCATTTATCTTATTATGGACCAGTACTCCCGCTATAGTCACAACAAGAGCTGCGGCAGCTATGATTTTGAATTTGGCCTTACGACCTGATTTTTTATATGAATCTGCTCTCTTTATAAACATTAAAAAGCCTCCATGACTGAACATTTTCGATGTTCACATCATAGAGGCCTAACCTTTATTGTCTGATAAAGTATTCTAAAGATTTCTTTAGATAGAAAATTATCAATTTATCGGCAATATTTAATTGCTGCATATGACGATAGGATCAGACTAAATCCATCAATAATTATCGGAGTTACTAAATCGGAAATCACTTAAGCTGCTTTAAACAAAGCGTATGATACTAGTTTGCTTTTTCAAATTCTCCCGCCACGTCCTTTAGAAGCTTTCTTATGGGAAGATGCTGCGGGCATACCCTTTCACAGCCGCCGCAGGATATACAGTCGCTCGCCTTACCGTGATTGGCAGTTAGTACATCCTCGTAATAGTAATCTTCGTTCCAGCTGTGGAATATCTGTTTCTTATTCATACAGGAGAACATGTCCGGAATAAGTATGTCCTTAGGGCAATGATTCTCCTCAACGCAGTACCTGCATCCTGTGCATGGAATGGAATGGAGCTTTCTATAGATTTCCTTGACCTTTCTCACTGCATCGAACTCGGACTCTGTAAGAGGCTTGAAATCCTTCATGGTACTGATGTTGTCCTCAATCTGCTCCATGTTGCTCATGCCTGAAAGGACCATCTCCATACCATCAAAGCTTGCGGCAAATCTAATGGCGAAGCTCGCATTGGAGCCGTTTTTCATGCCTTTCAAAAGCTCCGATGCTTCATCAGGAAGGTTCACAAGATGTCCGCCCTTCACAGGCTCCATTACAAGAAGGGGCTTGCCGTGCTTTCTGGCAACCTCATATACCTTCTTTGACTGTACTGAGTCATCATCATAGTCGATATAGTTGAACTGTATCTGAACTATCTCTATTTCCGGATACTCCGTGAGTATCTGATCAAGGACCGCAGCCTTATCATGGAAGGAAAGTCCTACATGGCGTATCTTTCCCTCCTTCTTTAATTCAAATGCTGTTTCATAGGCACGGCAGGCCTTGAAATGTTTGAAATTGCCTGCATTCTGGGAATGCATGAGGTAGAAATCGAAATAGTCCACTCCGCAGGCTTCAAGCTGACTTGCAAAGAATGGCCTGATATCCGCTTCTGTTTTGAAATACTGCCCCGTCAGCTTATTTGTAAGAAGATACTCCTCTCTTTTATGTCTCCTGGTGAGACATTCCCTGACCGCCAGCTCAGACAGTCCGTTAATGTATCCGTGTGCGGTATCAAAATAATTAAAGCCGTTTTCAAGGAACAGATCCACCATCCTGTTTACCTGTTCTGTGTCAACTGCAGCGCCATTCATAGGAAGACGCATCATACCAAAACCCAGATGCTTCTTCATTTCCGGAAATATTCGATTCTCCATGTCCCCTGACCCTTTCAAAGATAAAATGCCTGTACAGTAGCTCTGTACGATTATTCAAAACTTAGTTCTATCAAGCATTAATATATCATACAGGAAATACGGTTATCAAATCTTACACTTCTGCATAAATAGAAAAAGAGTCAGGCAGACTTACCTGTCCGCCTGACCCTTAAATATAAGAGTTTAATTAATTAGTTTTTAGATGCAATAAAACATAAAAGTTAAATTAATTTGTTTAGATGTGATCAGCCTTCGAAATTCATCTGATTGTCAGTATCGTCAGTGATTACCTCTTCATCCTTCATTTCTTCCTCTGTAGGAACATAAACGAACTCTGAGAGATAAGCACTTTCATCAAGACCGCTGAGAAGAGCAGGAAGATTGATGATGATTCCGTCCATACTGTAAGGAAGTGTCAGACCTACCTGAAGTCTGGACGGCTCCTGGCCCTTTTCCTTTGTGACAAGAAGCTGCATCTTGAAACTCTGTCCCATGGTATCAACCATGCCACGTTCGCCGGATTTAAGCTTGGCAACAGTTTTGTCCTGAACGATGACATCAATCTTATAAGGAACACTGACCTCTGTTCCCACATTTTCAGGCATCTTATTATCAAAATATACTGTATGACCACGTCCGATAACGAACATGGCTGCGGCTATCAGAAGAACAACAACTAAAGCTGCAATACGATATATAAATCTTCGCTTCTTTGATTTATCCATTTGCTTCCTCCTGATCCTGTTCAAGTGCAAGCTGTGCTCCGAACTTACTCTTGTTCTTTCTCTTATTGGTCTCATACATGATGAGTGCAACTGTGATTACGGCATAGGAAACAAATACTCTGAAGTATTCACCTATCATGGAATCACCGGTGATCACTGTTCCTGCCTTAGGAGCAACGATGAACATGGTATGGAAAAGGACGATTCCGAGGAATACATTTCCAATGGATGCCTTGTCAACCGAAGCACCTCCAACAAGAAGTGCGGCTATACAGAACATACCTATCTGTGAATGAGAACTGTAGGTAGCGATATTACCCATGTTCTGAAGGTAAATGATCATTCCTATTCCGGCAAAGACTGTGGACAGAATCATTGAAATGATTCTGGTACGTTCAACATCGATACCGGCATCCTTTGAAACTTCCATGTCCTGACCGACCGCTCTCATATCCTGACCAAGCTTGGTCTTTCTGAACCAGATGATAACGAGACAGAGTAAAAAGATAACGATAAATGTTGCGACAGGAATCTTTACGCCCATGATATTAAGAGGAATCAGATTATCAAGGTGCTGACGCATATTTAAAAGAGAAACTGTGTTTCTTATGCCATAACCTCTCGGAAGCTTGATGGTGCTGTGTGCGATAGGGATAACAGGTCCCATAAGATAAAGAACCACCAGCTGATAGATACCATTGATAAAGAAACTGATGATATAGCTGGTTATCATCTCTCTACCCTTTGCCATATTAAGCACTTTTCCGCAGAAAAGTCCGAGAAGAATGGAAATAGGTATGGAAACGATCATTGCAAGCACCATTCCGGGAATACCTACTATCTGCCAGTCACTGACTAGAATGAGACCTATCTCTCCTGCCATGGCTCCCAGTGTCATACTGAAATTAAGACCCATACCTGCCATGATAGGGATAAGGAGACTTAAAATAAGAAATGCGTTTCTGCCGATTCTGGTAACGATCTCGTTGATAAGGTAATTCGGTGAAAGACCTGAGATCGGTGCACAGATAAGGCAGATAATCACAAACATGATAGGAACGGAAAACCTTCTCAGGTAATCACCTATAGATTTATTTTTCATCTTGTTCCCTCCGTTTTTCTTGTAAGTGCATAAAGGATCATTCCGTTAGAAACAATGATTCTTATAACCTCACTCATATCGAGATGTATAAGGTTGTTCATAACTGTCGGGGTCATGGTAACGATTCCCTGGAACAGAATAGTTCCTACAACTACATTCATGATTGTGGCCTTGTTTACAGTTGCACCTCCGATAAGGATAGCAGAAACTGCAGGAAGGGCCATATAAAAAGGCGCCATGTAAAGCTGTACAAAACCGAATCCCTGCTCGTAAACAAGAATTCCGATAGCTGCAAGCCATGTAGACATTACAACTGAAGTAAGACGTATCTTGTCAACATTGATTCCCGCTGATCTTGCGAAATCAGGATTCGAACCTACTGCTGTCATGGCTGTACCGGTCTTTGTGTGAAGGAATGCCCACATACCGAAAGAAAGCAGCGCAAAAAACAGGAGTGCTCCCGTAGGGATAGACAGGTTACCTATGTTTATCTGCATAAAGTTTGCAAGAGCCTGAGTATAGTATCCTTCCAGAGAAATGGTTGTTCTGAGACCCTTTCCTGCCATACCCCATACCATGTTCGGGCTGTGGTAAGGAAGAAGAAGCCACATCATACACATCATGGAAACAGATGAAAAACCTACGTAAGTAGCGATCATCATCTCACCACCTTTGATCTTGTTCAGAAGCCATCCGTATACGGAACCGAATACAAGGGCAAAAGGTGTAGCAAGAAGTGCTGCCATAATGAAGGATACAGGACCCTGAAAGCCGAGCTCTATGGATAAAGTAGCTCCCAGAAGACCTGAAATGATACCTAACGGAAGACCGAAATTAAGTCCGCATCCGGAATGAATCATAGGCACCATTGCAAGTACCAGGATTCCGTTCCAGCTGAAACGGTTAATAATGTTTGAAATCTGTGTAGGAAGGTCGGCTCCTACGAAAGGTGAAAGCACCAGAAGCAACACAAGAAATCCTGTGATGATAAGTCTGGGCAGTCCAAAGCTTTCGACTATGCCTTTGATTTTATCTTTTAATGTTAATGTTTGTTCGTTCATTTCTAATGCTCCTTTTGAACGGATATCAGCAATTCATAAGCATAAGCTCACCGAATTTCTCAAGCTGCTCACCTGCAGGTAAGATACCTGAAACTTTTCCGCCGGAAATAATTGCAATACGATCACAAGTCTGTCTGAGTTCTTCGAGCTCGGAAGAAACCATGACGATGGTCACACCCTGCTCTTTATTCAGTTTCTTAAGTGCATCGAGTACAAGAGCCTTTGCACCAACGTCGATTCCACGTGTAGGCTCACTTACAAAAAGAAGCTTCGGCTCCAGTGCAAATGCCTTTGCCAGACATATCTTCTGCTGATTTCCTCCGGAGAGTTCCTTTGCCTTCTGCTTTGTGCTGGTACACTTTATCTTCAGTTCATCTATATATTTCTCTGTAATCTTTTTGATGGCTTCATCGTCTCTCCACTTGATGAGACCTCCCAAAAACTTTTTCAAAAACTTATCCTGTACCTGCATAGCCGCAAAGGAAACATTCCACTCCAGTGACTCATCAAGCAACAAACCTACATTTCGTCTGTCTTCCGAAACGAAAGCAAAAGAAGCATCGAGACATTTTCTCGGGCTGTTAAGCGGGATAGTGTTTCCATCGAAGTTTATCTCACCACCGGCATTGCAGAGTCCCATGATACCGTTAGGTATACCAAGCTTTCCCTGTCCTGCAAGACCGCCTATACCGAGGATTTCTCCTTCTCTTATATCGAGATTAACATTTTTCACTGTCTCTCCGGCCATATCGACCCAGAGCTTACGGATAGACATGATGACTTTTTTATCCTTGCCGATATCTTCTGTTACATAATTAACTCCGGCCTTCTCAACATTTCTTCCCACCATCCAGCTGGTTATTTCCGGAACAGAAGTTTCGGAAGCCAGAGATTCATTAACTATGTAACCATCTCTCATGGTGACTACTCTGTCACACACGGAAAGGATCTCACCCAGTCTGTGGGTAATGAATATAACGGCGATACCTCTTTTGGACATGCCTCTTATAGCCTCAAGAAGTGCCTCGGCCTCTTTTTCCGTAAGTACTGCTGTGGGCTCGTCAAGAATCAATATCTTTAACTGCTTCTTGGAAAGCTCTCTTGCGATCTCTGTAAACTGTTTATGACCTACAGGCATGTCATTGATGACCATGTCTTTATCTATGTTCACGCCCATCTGCTGTATAGCATCCTGAGCGATTCTATTCATTTCATTACGGTCAAGTGTGTCAAGTCTGTCTGAGAACAGATCTGAAAGCACACTTTTCTTCTTTGATTCTCTGTTAAGCAGGATATTCTCAGTGGCCTTGAAACCCGGTATCAGTGAGAACTCCTGATGTACCATACCTATTCCTGCAGCTATGGCATCAAAGGGGGATTGAAAAGAAACTTTTTCGTTGTTTATGAGGATATCTCCGCCGTATCCTCCTGTTTCCCTGATGACATCCGCGCCAAACAGGATCTTCATCAAGGTCGATTTACCGGCACCGTTTTCTCCGCAAAGTCCGATGACTTCACCTTCTCTTAAAGTGATATTGATATCTGTGAGAACCTGATTACCATTGAAATCTTTTTTAATATTACGCATTTCAAGCAGTGGCGCTTTTTCCATTGTAAAACCTTTCTCCCATGTTGGAACATCAGCCTGTTCAAGAACTGACGTTACAAGATAAACGTGGGGAGATCCTTTCTCCCCACGATGGTAAATCAATTATTTTGTTGTGAAATACTTCTCAGGAACCTCAACCTCTGTTGAACCCATGTACTTTCCGGGATCGCCCATGATATATGTATCCTGATATACAAGGAATGTATTGTCAGACTTTACACCTGTATCAACATTTGTATACTGTGAACCATTCCATGAAGCCTTTGGTGAGAACTCTTCATAAGCCTTTGAAATATCATCGATGTCTGTGAGCTCGCTCTTTCCGTCGATAACGTTCATAGCGTGCTGTGCAAGACCTGCTGAAACAGTGTAGCCATATGAATAAGCCCATGTTCCGAATCTTCCTGCACCGCCTTTTTCTACTACAGCGCTCTCAACCTTTGAAAGGATCTTCTCGAAGTCTCCTGCTTCCTCTGTAAGATCGATTCCAAGTGCTCCCGGATATCCCATAAGAGGTGATGGAAGATCTGCTTCGATGAAGTAACCGCCGTTCTCAAGAAGACCTCTTAAAAGCGGCTCTGTGTGAGCATCGTTAGTACAGAAATATGCTGAATCCTTTCCATACTTCTCAATCCACTCAGGAACATGCTCGGCGATATATGCCTGTGCGCCCGGAACACCAACGTCTGTTGTAGGATCCGGTGCAGACTCCATAACGAAATTCATTCCGAACTCCTCACATGCAGCCTTCATGATAGCAACACGACGGCTCATGGTCTCATAGG
>Ga0256404_1005757_pt1 | contig 21451 bp, 18 predicted proteins | sample RumenRJG_01DNA_FD_185990 | JGI IMG/M metagenome (GOLD analysis project Ga0256404, IMG submission 185990) | Bovine rumen microbial communities from Lethbridge, Alberta, Canada - RJG_01 | ecosystem: Host-associated > Mammals > Digestive system > Stomach > Rumen | place: Canada: Alberta | collected...
CCAAGCGTAAATCTCAAGGCCTTTACTATCCTGACAATACTTTAGCGAGTCAACGATGATATGCTTATAGAGTGGCCGCGTGAAAACGTCCATCCAATCAATGATTGTTGATGTGGTGAAGTAGAGTTCTTTTGTAAAACTTAATGTTGCCATAGGTTTGGTTTATTGTGCATTATAAATGCTAATACTCAATGCGGTCGGATTACAAATCCGCCCGAGCAGGTGTATTCTCCATAATAAACTTTATTTACCATATTAATACTACATTTTAAATAGTGTTCTTTATCATTTCAAATCTTCATTTTTTATGGCAACTGCCTAACTGGTGAACTTCTTAAAGTCACGCAGAATATAGAGTCCTTTTGTAAAACTTAATGTTGCCATAGGTTTGGTTTATCGTGCATTACAAATGCTGATACTCAATGTGGGCAGATTACAAATCCGCCCGGGCGGAAGTTGACGCATATAATTCATGAAATATGTTAAAGACATTCCTCATTTCAGTTCATATTCTGTGTATTTTGCCATTTTGAAATGTTCTGATTTATATATTTCAAATCTATCTGGGATATATGGAATATACAATTTGTTTTTCCATATAATATATGGATGGTAGTAACTATATTCTATTCTATAAGTTATTTCTTTATTTATGTCAATCAATTTGTAATAATCAGTCCAGGGACCCATTTCGACACTCTCTAAATGGTAAATAGAACTGTCTATAGAATCTACAAACAGTATTTCATCTATTATCATATGACTTGATGACTCTGTGTACAAAAACGACCTTACGCTATCTGGAAGTTCCTCATATGACAACTCCTTATGTGGAAGCCGTTTAATCTTATAGTCATAGCCAAAATCTAAAGAACAACTTGTTATGCTCAACATAACAAATAAATAATACATATATCTCATAATCATTTTCATCTTGTATTTTTAATCCAATCTTGTACACGACCCGCTCGGGCGGATTTGTAATCCGACCGCATTGAGTATCAGCATTTGCAATGCTTAGAACGAAATTTAGCAGGGTTATGCTTCTCCATTGGTTATAAATGAAATAACTTTTTTTGCGGTCAAATCTATGTCTGCTTCGGCATGAATAGGACCACCGTCTTGCATATCGTAAACATCTTGCTTCAAAGCAGTATAGGCAATACTCTTGTTTAAATAAATATATTTATTTAGAGTTATTCTTACATATAAATGCCCTTTCTCAGTATATGATACATATTGACGGATGTATTGATCAAGCGGATAGGCATCATTATTACCATGATTTTTTTCAAGCGATCCATCAGTCATGTATTGTCGTAACAATTCTCTAGCCTGAATCATTTCAGCCTTCGTAAGACTATGATAAAACTTTTCTTCTTTTAATTCTTCATTGAGATATTTAAAGTAATCCCAAACCAAAAATGATTTAACAATCACATCTAAAGAGTCTTTAGAGATATTAGATACATTGCAAGTTTCTGGGGGGAATGGCCCATTATTAAAGTCGAGCACTTTTTTATAGGTTATCTCTTTATCAAATCCGGAAATATTCGATAATGTTAACACGCTATCATGAAGTTCCTTGATAATGCATATAGATGGATGATTTAAACCATCAGTCAACAACAATGTGTCGCCGTTAACCGCAACTTTCTTGAAATAGAATATGGTATCATTGACAACAGGGTCAATCCAATTATAATCTTCTTTGTCCAGTATAAGTTTATTGTATTGTGGTCCATCCTCCGAAGATTGTTTTTGCATAACCCATACTCCATAAATGTCTTCTGAAACTATTTCTTTTTTGCATGAAGAAAGAAACAGAATACATATAAGTAAAATAATATATGAACTGAATTTCGTTTGTTTTACTCTTAGACAACCCGGATGTTTAAGCGGATTTGCAATTCGCTTAAAAGGAGTATAAGCATCTCTGAATGCGATGAACGAGCGTTTTGTTTTCATAGGTCATAGGTAATTTAGCATTTAGAATACAATCTCGAAGCCGTCATCATCGTCCTCGATGTCTTCCTTTTGCTTTGGCTGTGGCGGGTTCTTGAGGTTGCCCTTGTCGTCGAACATGCCGTAGGTGGTCCGCAGGACGATGAACTCGGTGCGGCGGTTGAGTTGGTTGCATATTTCCTGCTCTTTCTCGTCGCGGCTCTTGATGAACTCCTCGCTTAGCACGTCGCCCTCCTTGAGCCATTTGTATTTCTCGGTGAGTTTCTTGCGTATGGTTTTGGGCTTCTCCTTGCCATATCCCATCGGTGTGAGACGGTCTTTGGGAATGCCGTGTGCTATGAGGTAGTTGACCACCGATTCTGCCCTTCGTTGTGACAGGTTCTTGTTGTATGCCGCCGAACCGCGGTAGTCGCAGTGGGCGCTAAGTTCGATGGTTACGTTGGGGTTTTCGTTCAGCAGTTTCACGAGGTCGTCGAGCGCCACTGTCGATTCAGGGCGCAGCGTTGCCTTGTCGAAGTCGTAGAAAATGTTGTCTATGAGCACCGGCACGCGAATGGATGCGAGGGGGAACTGCAGGGTGTATTCTTCCGACTCCTCAACGGGTCCCACCATCAGTTCTTCTTTGTGGTTGAGGAATCCTTTGCACGTGGCAAGCATGATGTAGTTGACGCCAGGCTCTATCACTTCGGTGAACGACCCGTCGCCCTTGACGCTCAGTTTCTTGTTTGTTCCGTCGTTACCCACGAGATATACCTGTGCTGCGGGCAGTTCGTAACCGTCCATTTCATATACCCATCCTTTTACCGTCTGCACTATCTCTGGTTTCTCGAAACTGTAGATGTGGTCCCATCCGCGGCCGTCGCCACGGTTAGAAGAGAAGTATCCGCGATTGTGCGGTCCCTCGAATGTCATGCCGAAGTCGTCGCCTTGTGAGTTGAGAGGATAGCCTGGGTGTTCCAGAACAATCTTTCCGTTCTTCATCGTTGCGATGAAGATGTCGAGTCCGCCCATTCCCACGTGTCCGTTAGACGAGAAATAGAAGTCGCCGTTGGGACGGAATGTGGGGAACATCTCGTCGCCTTCGGTGTTGATGGGTTCTCCCAGATTTTCCACTCCTCCGAGTCCTGCCGGTGTGATGCGCACTCGCCAGATGTCGAAGCCTCCCTTGCCTCCGGGCATGTCGCTGGTGAAATAGAGCCACCGCTCATCGGGCGACACGGCAGGGTGGGCGAAACTTGACAGCGTGTCGCGTGTCACGTTGAGCACTGTGGGTTTTCCCCATGCTGCGTCCGAGCGGTTGCTTGTCACGATGGTGGCATAGCGGGGATAGGAAGGGTCAACGGCGCATTGTGTGAGGTACATCACGCGCTGGTCGGGCGAGAAGCAGCATGCTCCTTCCTCGAAAGCGCTGTTCAGTCCTCCCGACACGGGTTCCGGCTTGGTCCATTTGCCCTTGTCGTCCTTTTTAGAGAAGAATATGTCGGCGGGTTTTGTTCCTGTGATACCGCTCAGTTCGTCGCCCTCAGCCTCGTTGCGTGTCGATGTGAAGTAAAGATACTCGTTGTCGTCGCCCAGCAGCATCGGACTGTATTCTGCGCGGCGCGAGTTGAACACATCCATCTTCTTCACCGTGTAACGCGAGCCTCGTTTCTTGGTGTCGGCTGCTGTCTGCGCACTCTTCAGACCGCTCCTTGCCAGTTGGTTGTCTGGCATGGAGTCGAGCACAATCTGGTATTCCTGCGCCGCCTCTTTATAGTTGCCGTTGGTGAGCAACTGTTGCGCCAGGTTGAGGTGAGTCTGCAGGTCGTCCTGCTTGTAACGTATCACGTTGCGGTAAGCAGCGATGGCTTTCTGCGAACTGTTGATTCGGTCGTTAGACGTTGCCAGTTTTCTTGATATCTGTCCTCGTTTCTCGCGCTCCTTGGGAGGTGTCATCTGGTAGGCGCGTTTATATTGTGTCGCTGCATCGTAGTACTCTCCGAGTGCAAAGTATTTGTCTCCTTTCTTCAGCGCACGGTCGGCTCCGCAGGATGCCAGCATGCCGCATCCAGCACCCAACACCATGCACCACAACAGCACAGCGATGCTTCTCCTTATTATATTATTAATGTAATCCATTATCTAATAAACGCACAAAACGGCGGTTTATTACATTGGACAATCAGAAAGGTTTGCGGAACTGGCACGGTTGCTGCGGGTCGTTCCACCGTGAGCAGCCGTAGGCGGTCTTGCCCTTAATCACTTTTCCCTTGCCGCATAGCGGACACTTTGAGCCAACGCGGATGCGCTTTACTTCCTGTTCTGCGGGTTTCTCGCTCTTTGCCGTGTTGCCCTTTTTCTGCTGCTCGGCAGGTGCCACCGCCACATGGCGGTTGCTGTTGTCCGTAAGCACTTGATGAACAATCTGCTTCACCTGTTCTTTCAGTCCGTTGATGAACTCCTCCGGCGAATCTCCGTTGCGCTCGATGTCGCGCAGGCGTTTCTCCCAGATTCCCGTCAGTTCAGGACTTTTCAGCAGTTCCTCGTGAATGATGTCAATGAGTTCGATGCCCGTTGGCGTTGCCACGAGGTTCTTCTTCTCCCTGCGTATGTAATGCCTCTTGAAAAGGGTCTCTATGATTCCGGCGCGCGACGACGGGCGTCCGATGCCGTTCTCCTTCATGGCGGAGCGCAGTTCCTCGTCTTCGACGAATTTTCCTGCCGTCTCCATGGCTCGAAGCAGCGATGCCTCGGTGTAATGCTTTGGCGGGGTTGTCATCTTCTCGGTGAGTGTCGGCGTGTGCGGTCCACTCTCGCCCTTGGTGAACAGTGGCAGTTGACCTTCCTCCTCCTGTCTTGTGCCGTCGTTGCTGTTGTCGTTTTCCTTCTGCGACGGGGTAGGGGTGGGCATCACCACATGCCATCCCGGGTCGAGAATCACCTTGCCCGAAACCTTGAACTCGATGTCCTCCACCTTTCCGAGCACTGTGGTCGTGGCGAACTTGCAGTCGGGATAGAACACGGCGATGAAGCGGCGTGCCACGAGGTCGAACACATGCTGTTCGGCATCGGTGAGACCGCGCGGCGGCACACCTGTGGGAATGATGGCATGGTGGTCGGTCACCTTTGCCGTGTCGAACACTCGTTTCGACTTCTTCAGCGGCTTGCCTCCTAATGGTCTCACGAGTTCGGCATAGGGCTTTTGTCCTGCGAAGGCGGTCTGGAAGAGTCCGTTCATTATCTGCGGGCACTTGGGATAGACGTCGTCGGGCAGATACTGCGTATCGACACGCGGGTAGGTGGTGAACTTCTTTTCGTAAAGACTCTGAATGAGGTTCAGCGACATCTCGGCAGAATAGCCGTACTTGCGGTTCAAATCCACCTGAAGCGATGTGAGGTCGTAGAGTTGTCGCGGTGCTTCGGTGCCGTTCTTCTTCTGCACGTCTGTCACGGTGAAGGGCTTGTCGGCAATGGTCTGGAATGCCTTCTCGCCCTCTTCCTTCGATGTGAACTTTCCGCTGGTGGCGGTGAACTGCGTGTCGCGGTATATGGTGGCAAGCACCCAGTAAGGCTCAGGCTTGAAGTTGTCTATCTCTTTCTGCCTGTTCACTATCATTGCCAGCGTGGGTGTCTGCACCCTTCCGATGCTCAGCACCTGACGGTTTTGCCCGTATTTCACGGTGTATAGTCGTGTCGCATTGATGCCAAGGAGCCAGTCGCCGATGGCGCGTGACAGTCCTGCGAGGTAAAGCGACTTATACTCTTCCTGGTCTTTCAGCGTTGCAAACCCTTCGCGTATCGCCTCGTCGGTCATCGACGATATCCATAGTCGTTTCACGGGGCATTTGGCTCCCGCCTTCTGCATCACCCAGCGCTGTATCAGTTCTCCCTCCTGGCCTGCGTCGCCGCAGTTCACTATGCTGTCGGCAGACTGCATCAGTTGCTGTATCACGGCGAACTGCTTCTTAATGCTGTCTTGCTCTATTAGTTTTATGCCGAAGCGTTGCGGTATGATGGGCAGCGAGGCGAGACTCCATGTCTTCCACATCGGCGAGTAGTCGTCGGGCATCTTCAGTTCGCACAGGTGTCCGAAGGTCCAGGTCACCTGGTAGCCGTTGCCTTCCATGTAACCCTGCTTTTGTGCCGTTGCGCCTATGATGCGTGCTATGTCGCGCGCCACGCTTGGTTTCTCTGCTATACAAACAATCATATTTTTTAGTTGACAAGTTGACGAGTTGACAAGTTGACAAGTTGACAAGTTGACGAGTTTACAAGTTGACGAGTTGACAAGTAAACGAGTTAACAAGTTACGAGTTCTTGAGTCAGCACGTTGCTTGTGTGTTTGTTCGTAAACTATTCACCTGCAAAGGTAACATTTTTTACTGGAATATGAATAAAAAAATAAGTAAAAGCATTGCGGTATAAAAAATATTTTCTATCTTTGCAGAGTTAACTTTAATTAGAAATCCTTTTTGTTAAATAATAACAACTTATATAATATTCAAATTCAACATTATGAAAGTAGGTTTGTTCATACCCTGTTATGTCGATGCCGTATTCCCTGAAGTTGGAGTGGCAACATACAAGTTGCTGAAGCATCTTGGTGTCGATGTGACCTATCCGCTTAATCAGACATGTTGCGGACAGCCCATGGCCAATGCTGGTTTCGAGAATATGGCAGTGCCATTGGCAGAGAAATTCGAAATGATGTTCAAGGGGTTTGACTATGTTGTGGCACCTTCTGTCAGTTGCACGGCATTCGTCAAACTAAACTATCCCCGGCTGCTGAAGGGTCGCCATGAGTGTCTTACGGCAGACATGGTGATGGACGTGGTGGAGTTCCTGCACGATGTGCTTAAGGTGAACCAGCCTCTCGGAAAGTTCGAGGCAAAGGTGAGTCTTCACAACTCATGTCACGGTGTGCGCGAACTGGGTCTTTCGTCTCCATCAGAGCAAAACGAACCCAAGTTCAACAAGATTAAAGACCTCCTCTCGCTCGTCGAGGGCCTGGAGGTGGTAGAGCCTGAGCGTCCCGACGAGTGCTGCGGCTTCGGCGGAATGTTCTCTGTGGAGGAAACCGCTGTCAGCGAGCAGATGGGCTACGAGAAGGCCAAGCGTCATCAGGAGACCGGTGCGCGCTATGTCACAGGTCCCGACTGTTCGTGCCTCATGCACATGGCTGGCATCGCAAAGAAGCGTGCCATGCCTATTCAGTTTAAACACGTAGTAGAAATTTTAGCAGCAGGACTATGATATTTGACGATTTTACTATTTGATAATTAGAAAATCGTAAAATCGTGAAATCGTTCAATTTTAAAAATAGTCCAACCGTAAAATCGTAAAATTGTGAAATAAACCTATGAGTACATCACATTCATTAGCAGCAGAGCAGTTTCTGAAGAATCAGAAATATGCAGCGTGGCACGACGCAACATTCTGGTCGGTGCGCACAAAGAGAGACAACATGGCAATGGGACTCGATGAATGGGAACAACTGCGTGAGAAGGCTTCGCAGATAAAACGGCACACCATAACCCATCTGGACGAATACCTCGACCAGTTTGCCACCAACGCCGAGAAGAACGGATGCATCGTTCACTGGGCGAAGGACGCACGCGAGTTCAACGAGATAGTGTATGGCATACTGAGCGAGCACGGCGTGAAGAAACTGGTGAAGTCGAAGTCGATGCTCACCGAGGAGTGCGAGATGAACCCATATCTTGAAAAGCACGGCATCGAGGTGGTGGAGACCGACCTCGGAGAGCGCATCATACAGTTGAAGGGACAGAAGCCCAGCCACATCGTGATGCCCGCTATCCACCTCAACCACGACGACGTGGGAGAACTCTTCGAGAAGAAACTGAACACCGAGCCAGGAAACCACGACCCAACATACCTTACATACATGGCGCGACTGAGCCTGCGCAACGAGTTCCTCACCGCTGACGCCGGCATGACAGGAGCAAACTTCGGCGTTGCCGAGACAGGCGACATCGTGGTGTGTACCAACGAGGGTAACGCCGACATGAGCACATCGTGCCCGAAACTGCATATCGCTGCCATCGGACTGGAGAAGGTGATTCCCAACTACGATTGCCTCGCTGTGTTCCAGCGCATGCTGTGCCGTGCGGGAACAGGTCAGCCAACAACCACTTACACCAGCCACTTCCGCAAGGCACGTCCTACGGCGCAGCAGATGCACATCGTGCTCGTTGACAACGGACGCTCGGAGTGGATTGCCGACCCAGAGCACTGGGAGGTGCTGAAGTGCATACGCTGCGGCTCGTGCATGAACACCTGTCCTGTATATCGCCGCTCGGGAGGCTACAGTTACAGTTACTTCATCCCCGGACCTATCGGCATCAACCTCGGCATGCTGCGCAACAAGCAGTTGCACTCGGGCAATGTATCTGCCTGCACGCTGTGTCTCAGTTGCCAGACCGTATGCCCAGTGAAGGTGAACCTCGGCGACCAGGTATATCAGTGGCGCCAGCACCTCGACGAGTACGGCACAGCCAACAAGGAGAAGAAACTGATGTGCAAGGCCATGTCGTTCCTCTATGGCAGCACGGGCATCTATAACACAGCGCTGAAATTCGCACCGATAGCCAACTATGTGCCGTCGTTCATACTCGAGTGCGGTCTCAATCCGTGGGCTAAGGGCCACAAGATGATGACCTTCCCGAAGAAGTCGTTCCACGACATGTTCAAGAGTGGAATGATTAAATAGGTGTGTGTGACTATTGACTAAAAACATTAAACTTAAATACTCACAAGTTTATGAGCAAGAAAGAAGACATTCTGTCACGTTACAGAGCAAACATAAAGCAGCAGTTCGACATGCCGAGTCTCGACGACATCAAGGGCATCACCTATCCCGACCCGCTGGTGCAGTTCATCTCGATGACCCAGAACGTGGGAGGAAAGGTAGTGGAACTGGAAGAAGGACAGGACATCAACGAACTCGTGCGCGAACTCTATCCTGACGCAAAGGAGATTGCAAGCAACCTGCCCGAGATAACCATCGCCACGCGTAACCCCGACACCATCGGTTCGCCACAGGCACTCAACAACACCGACGTGGGCGTGATACGCGGCGTGTTCGGAGTGGCAGAAAACGCATGTGTATGGATACCGCAGCAGATGGTGGAGAAAGCCGTGTGCTTCATATCGGAAAACCTCGTCATTCTGCTGAAGAAGAGCGAGATAGTGAACAACATGCACGAGGCTTACAAGCGCATAGAGTTCAACGACTACGGCTACGGCACATTCATTAGCGGCCCGTCGAAGACCGCAGACATCGCGCAGGTGCTCGTGATGGGAGCACAGGCAGCACGCAGTGCCACCGTAGTGCTGGTGCCTTAGCAAACTAACAACAGGCGCAGGTTGCGCAGACACGGCTCAAGCCACAACGACATTAATGTCGCCTCGTGGCTGTAGGCCCTCGTCAGCGAAACCTGCGCACGTTTTTTTTATTTCCCGAAAGCGCTCTTTTTCTTTTTGAATAGCCATAAGCAGGAATGCCATAAATTGTCGTATGAAAAGTAAAATAGCCTATATTACTGACCAAAATAGCCTATATTACTCAGTAAAATAGCCTATTTTACTTTAAATGATGTCATGACGGCAATGCTATGTAGGAAATTCATTCTTGTGAAGTGTGCAGATTGGAGACAGTGGAACGGTTTTTAGTGAAAAAATAAAAAAAGTTTGTTTCCCGATGCAAGATTTCGCGAGGTGATGTGTTATTATAGTGAGAGTCTGCCAGAAAAGACATGACTCACCACTAAAGAATAGGTAAGATGAGAACGAAATACAGTGTAAAGTGCATTATGCTGCTAATGGGTGTGCTGCTGTGCGGATGTTCGCCAGAAAACAATAATGACACGCCTGTATCAGATGCGCAGGAGGGCATCTATTCAGACGCTGAACATAAAGGCGAACTTAAGAAAAACGGATACTGGATTATTGACGGCACAAAAGTAGGCGAGTGCCTTGTGATGTTCAATGACTTCAGAGCATCGTTCAGTGGTGACGGCACCATAAAACCTGTGTCAGACAATTCCAACGGGATAGATTTGGGAGCAACATTCTCATACGTGCCGTGGGATGAGATAGTGCTTAGACTGATGACGGACGAAGCACTTGAGGGCGCCGTATTGCTGCATGACGCTAACAACATGGTGGAGGCATCTGCCAGCCTGAACACTATGCCCGTGGGCTTCTCGAACAATAACTTTACGGTGTATTACGATTTTGTTCCGACCTACCACGATTTCAGAGTCGCCATTGACGGCGAGACACACGACATAAAGGCAGGCATGACAGGCACAATGCTTGTGACGAGCAGGCCAGGATGGACAATCACGGCAAACCTGACGATTGCAGAAATTGCTGACAACGGAGTGAAGAAAGCGCTCTCCTCGCCACTGAAACTTGTGTGCGTGGCGCAATAAGAAACAAGGAACCCCTTAAAAAAACATTGGCGGCATACAAGGCGTGGGCATAGAAGAGCAAATCCTGCAAGACATAAAAAACGGCAAGAAAGAGGCGAAGAGACGACTCTACGACCGTTACTCGGGCATGGCGATGTCCGTGTGCATGCGATATATGGGCAACCGTGACGATGCTGCCGACGTGTTGCAGGATGTCTTCATTAAGGTGCTGACACGTGTGGGCGAGATAGGTTATCGTGGCGAGGGAACGCTGCGCAGTTGGATATTGCGCGTGGCTGTCAACGAGTCGCTTAACGCCTTGCGCCATCAGATGCATTTCGACGATGCCGAGTTGCTGACAGATGTGCACGAGGAAGAGGAACCCGACGTGGGGAAAGTGCCGTTGGACGTGCTGATGAACTTCATAGCGCGGCTCCCCGACGGCTACAGAACGGTGTTCAACATGTTTGTGATGGAGCGGATGGGGCATAAGGAGATAGCCAGGCAACTGGGCATAGGTGTGAGTTCGTCGGCATCGCAACTGCTTAGGGCAAAAAGAATATTGGCAAGGGAGATTAACGAATATATAAAACAAACTGAAGGATGAAGCAGGAAGACTGGACATCAAGACTGAGAGAGAGGCTGGAAGGGCATGAGACTCCGGCCCCTGAGGGCTTGTGGCAGCAGATAGAGCAGTCGCTTCCTGCTGAACGTAAGTCCAGGGTGAGACCGCTGAAGCGATGGCTTGCCGCCGCCGCTGCCGCGATGCTTGTAGGCGGCGTGGGGCTGGGACTGCTATGGAAGAGTGGTGCGGACAATGCTTTGCAGACGAGCGAAGACTCGCGTGACTCCTATAATATAAATAATGTGGCTGCCGACGACACCCGCAAGCAGATGGCTGAGGATGAGCCTGCTGACATGAGCGATGCTTTGGTGGCTCAGACGCTGACTAATGGCACTGAGGATATACACATCAGCGTGGGCAATAAGAACATTATTGTGACGAGGCAGGTGGTTGACGGCGAGGCCGTAGGATATTCTATCAAGGTGGAGGAGAAGATAAAGGAAGACGTGCCTGCGACAAACGAGCCGATGAGAACAGAGATGCGCGGCGAGACATCGCTGAGGCCGAGTAGAGCGCAGACATCAGAGACACGCCAGCAGATGTATGTCAGGAAACCACGCTTCTATCAACGCTTCTCGGCAGGTCTTATGGCGAGCAGTCTTGCAATGGCCAACAGCAAGAGCACGATGGGCGTGCTGGCACCGCAGGTGAGGTTCAGTCCTGCCCGAGCAGACGGTTTCAGCAACGACGTGAGCATGGTAAACCGCGCGCCGGAGTATGTGACTGGTTTTGAGGAACGCACCGAGCATAAGGCACCGCTGACGTTCGGTCTGAAACTGGGGTACAGCATCACGCAGAGACTCTGGGTGGAGTCGGGTGTGCAGTACAGCAAGTTGTCGTCAACCTTTGTGCGTGATATGCGGGGCAGTGAACTCACTTCCGAGCAGGCGCTGCACTATGTTGGTGTTCCCTTGGGCGTGGGCTACAGGATTTTTGATGTCGGTCCGCTGTCGTTCTATGGCGTTGCCGGAGCACAGGCCGACTTCAACGTGAAGGCAAAGAGCAGCACCGAGGGCGTGGAGACCACTGCGGTGAAGGACGACGTGCAGTTTTCTGCGAATGCCGCTCTTGGCGCTCAGGTGAAGTTGACTCCGCATCTGGGCATTTATGTTGAGCCTGGTGCGCGTTATTATTTTGATAACGGCAGCGATGTTCAGAACTATTTCAAGGACAAGAAACTGAACTTCAACCTTCAGGTTGGTGCGCGCTGGAATATCGGTGGGAAATAAAAAGACGGGGAGAATGTTTTTATTAATTTGACATTCTCCCCATTTACTATCAATCAGGTAGTTTATTCGTCGTGGAAACGTATTCTCTTGCGGTCGGCTCGATATTTGGTGAGTCCGCTGCGCATTCTGGAGATTTTGCCGCTGTACTGGCTTGCTGTTCCGGCATTGACAAGTGCCTGATTGATGATGTTGAGTTGTTGTTCCATCTCGCTGACGGAGGCGTCGGCATAGCGGACCATCTTTGCGAGGTCGCGTGTTGACTGCCGTTTCTGCCGGTAGTGGTTGATGGTGGACTGTGCATTGCCGATGAGTGTGCTGTATTCGGTCATTCCGTGATTGTGGAGTGTTTTCCTTGCTATTGCGAGTTCGCCAGCCATGGTGTTGACATGATTGTCGAGGTTGTTGATGAGGTTCTCGATGTCGGCATAGTCGACGTCCTCATACTTTACACCTGAGACGGAGCCTCCACCTTCGCTATCGTCGCTCATGCTTATGGAGCCTCCGCGACGGCTGTTCCTGTCCACATCATCCTCTTGTCTTGCGCGTTTGTTTTGCGCGTCGTATTGTTGCATCTCGAGATCCTGGAGTCTTCTCTTGATTTCTTCTCTGGCCTGCTGGCTGGCTTTGGAGAGTTCGCCTTTGGGGACGGTTCCTTTCTTCATCCAGTCTTTGTCGGGAGAGCCGAGCCATGACTTTACTTCTTGTTTTTGTGGTTTGTCACGTCCCAGGAAGTTGCCTGTGTCATCTTTCCAGATGTAGCACTTGCGCTCGTTGTCGTACTCTTTGTGCACGGAACTGCTTTTCTTGTCGCCGTCGAAGAAAACGTTTTTGTCTATGTCGTGAATGGGCTTCATGTTCTCGTCGCGGCAGATGTAACTTCCCATGCTGTTTTTCCATACGTAGCCTCCGTACTTGGAGTCGTATTCCTTGTGAACGCCAGGAGCCTTGGTGTTAACATATACGGTGCCTCCATCGTCACTTTGACTGAGCAGGTTCTCGTTGTATCCTTGTGCGAGCATGGTGATGGAAAAAAGTAAAAAGGTAAAGGGGTAAAAACGTAAAAGTAGGAGTTTAGGAGTTTGTGAGTTCATGAGTTCGTGAGTTTTGGAAAAAAGTAAAAAGGTAAAAGGGAAAAAAGTAAAAGTAGGAGTTTAGGAGTTTTGTCGTTTTGTGTTATTCGTCGTCGGCCCATGTGGCTGTGCGGAAGGTTTCTCCCGACATGTATGTCAGTGAGGAGTTGGGCTTGAGACTGTAGATGACGTATTTCACCGTTTTCTCTTTTTTGCTTACGACGCCATCAGGGGTTCTTATGCTTGTTGTATGTACCAACACGACAAAGTCTTCGTCGCGGTCGAGTTTCCACTGTCCGCTAATGAGTGCTTTCTTTCCATCGCTGGTCTGTGTGTAGTTCTCATAGTCGCCGTTTCCATAGAAGCACTCTATGCCCTCTGGCCATGGGGACTGCTTGCCGTCGCGGGAGTCTTGATAGTGCCATGAACCGATGAGCCAGTAGTCCCATGTGGAATCTTTGGCGACGGACTGCTCTGGACTCTTCTTGTGAAGCAGGAAACATGAGCACATCAGTAGTGAGCCGAATGTAATCAGGATGATATTCATGGATTTCATCCGACTTTTTCTTTGTCTCGGCATAGCCAAACGAGTTTGGGACTCTGCTCTCGGGTGCATGAAAACGTTCATAATGATTGTTGTTGTTTAGTATGTTGTGCAAATATAGTAAAATAATTGGAATTGCGGACTATCAAAAATTGAAAATCGACTCTCAATTCTTGAATTGGGAGTCGATTATTTCTTTGAACTTTGAACTTTGTTGGTGGGCTTGAGGAGCACGTAGTTTTCGCTTCGCCATATTTCTTTGTATGTTGAGAATGTGGAAAGAACGTTGCGGATGTGACGGAAGCAGTCGGTCTCGCTCTCTTCGTCAACGAGCAAGAATGGCAGTTGCTTGCCGTCTCGGCTTCGCTCGTATGCTGCATGCAGGTATTGTTCTGCGCGTTCAGGAGTAGAGTAGCCGTCGGCGAAAATGGCGTAGGGGCGGCACTCTAATACTGAAATCATGGTTATCGAGAAGTTGCAGATGAGATGGCTGCCCTGAGGTATCAGTGGCTTAACCTCGCGCACCATGCGGTTGTGCAGTGCTGCATTGTCCTCATTGGTCAGCAAAGGACCCGTGGCATGGCTGTCGATGGTGTATCTGCACTGCAGTCGGTTGCCGTCTTCCATCATCGGGCGAAGCACGTTTGTGACGGTCATTCCTATGCAAATGGCGGCTATGATGTATATCCCTGCCAATTTTGAACTTTGAACTTTGAACTTTGAACTTTGAACTTTGAGCGATGAGCCTCTCATTAGTGTGGCTACGGCGAGTGGCATTGCTAAGATGCAGAGCATCTGACCGTAGAACTGGTTGGTGCCGTTGCTCCCGAATGGGAAAACGAGTGGTATGAACATGGCGAGGGTGTAGAGCAGGGGGACGCCCACCTGACCTCCCCGAGGGGAGGTGAGTTTGTGACCAAGACTGAATCTTGGGTTATTGGAGAAAAAATCAAGCAGGAATAGCGATAGACAGAAGCCGACAGTGATGTTGCCCGCCTTGCCATCTTGCCATACAACATAGATTATGACTGCCGAGAGCAGTGCGTATGCGAGGTGTATGAGTTTTCTGCTCGCCTGAGTACGTGCTATAATGAAACCATAGATTACGAAAGCGATGAAGAGCGACATCTTCACTTCTGCCAGTACATCATAGAGATAGAACCTCACAATCATGCCGAAACTATGCTTGTCTGCGCTGTCGGTGCTTATCGACACGAGGTCGCTGAATGTCTGTTGCAGCACGCCGAACGTTCCGTCTGCCCACGCTATGCCCAAGATGAGTGCGGAGGAAACAACAGCACCCAGGAAGAAACATACCAACTGTCGCCACCAGGACACTTGTCTTTTATAGTATAAGCACACGATGATGGCAAAGAAAGGGAGGGCGAGGAATGTGAGATTGACCAATCGCAGGAAGATGGAGATGCCTATGAGAAATCCAGAGAGGAAAACCCACACCAACCCTCCCTTGGGAGAGGAGTAGTTGGTCGTTTGGTCGTTTGGTTGTTTTGCTTGGGTTATTGCTTTATGGTAAAGCAGGATGGCGCAGACGAGAAGGAATATGGAAAGGTCGTTGTAATTGATTTCGCTGTAAGCGCCATATTGCGCCAGCGTTGTCATAGCCATGCCTCCTATGATGTATTTTGTCTTAATGCTCTTGCGCAGATATAGATAGATGATGGTCTGGAAAACAAGCAGGAACAGTGTTCGCAGGATGCGCAGGCCGAGGAAGGTGTCGATGCCCAGAGCGTTGCAAACAAAACCTAAGAAACGGAAGGTGAGATACCATTGCGCCAAGAAGTAAGACACGAATGGGTCGTCGTTGAAGTGCTGATAGCCAGAAAGATAGAAGCCGATGTCATAGTAAGAAATGCCTTGCAACGATGTTACAGTGAGAAACACCGCTGCCACTACGAGATATGTTGCGAACCATCTCGTTCCATGCCTTTCCTCATTGGCGCTTGTGTTGTTGTTGAAAAGTCTCAGCATCGTTTCTTTCCTCCTTAAAATTTCGTTATTACGTAATCACGGCATAGTGATATCTATTTGGCGCAAAAGCCGTTGATCGCTGCCACCACTTTCTCCATCTCCTCGTCAGTCATTGCCTGGTTGCAGGGCAGACTGAGTTCCTCGCGGTGGATTCTTTCTGTTATGGGCAGGCGCTGGTCGTTCCACTCGCTATAGCATTGCTGGCGATGTGGCGGGATGGGGTAGTGTATCATCGTCATCACGCCTTGTTCCTTCAGCCATTGCTGCAGCGTGTCGCGCTCTTGGCAGAGAACAGGGAAAATATGGTGCACGCTGCGCTCACAATATTCGCGTGACGGGAGGTTTACCGTCTCGTTGTTGATGTTCTCTTGATAGAAAAGCGCTATCTCGCGCCTGCGTTTGTTTTCTTCGTCGAGATAATGTAGTTTCACACTGAGCACCGCAGCCTGTATCTCGTCCATGCGGCTGTTTCTGCCTTTATATCTGAACACGTATTTCTCGGACGAACCATAGTTGCCAAGCGCCCTTACAATGTCGGCAAGAACATCGTCGTTTGTAGTTACTGCACCGGCGTCACCTAGTGCGCCGAGATTCTTTCCAGGGTAGAAACTAAAGGCGGAGGCAGAAGGAAAAGATGTGAGAGGTGCGGTTCTCTTCAGTCCGTGAGACTGGGCGCAGTCCTCGATAAGCGCCAAACCATAACGCTGGCAGATGTCTCCTATCTTGCTGGTGTAGGCGGGATGACCATAGAGATTCACTATCATGACGGCGCGAGTGCGCTCGGTGATGGCCTGTTCTATCTGCTCATCGTTTATCTGGAATGTGTCGATGCGCGGTTCCACGAGCACAGGGCGCAGCCGGTTTTCTGTTATCGCGAGGATGGAAGCGATGTATGTGTTTGCCGGGACAATCACTTCGTCGCCCTCGTTCATCACTCCCATCTCGATGTAGGCACGCAGTATCAAGGTCAGTGCGTCCAGTCCGTTAGCCACGCCGATGCAGTGGCGGCATCCCATATACTGCGAGAAGTCGTGCTCAAATTGCCTTACGCTCTCGCCTTTCAGATACCATCCGCTCTCAACAACATGTCTCACAGCCTGTTGTATCTCGTCTTGGTGCATCGCAGTGATGCGCTTCAGTGATAAGTATTCTATCATTGTCCTCTTATTATTTTGTCGTAGTCAATTCCGTCCATTATGATGCGCTTGCGTTTCCTGTCGTATTTCTCGTTCAGAGGGTCATCTTCAGGGCGGTAGAAATCGGTAGAGATGCCTCCGAGAGAGACCATCATTTGGTCTATGTTGTCGGTCATAAACGGCAGGTTGCGTGCCTTCTTTATCTTCTCGAACAGTTCTGCGTGCTGCTCTTTAAACATCGGCGAGCACCAAATCCAGAAAGGAATCTCGAATTGCTGAGTTATCTCGTTGCGTGTCTTCGGATTCAGATTGCGTGCATACTGGTCGCAGTTGTCATACACCATCTCGCCATGGTCGGGCATGAAGATGACAATAGCGTCACGGTCGGCAAAGCGTTTCACTATCTCTGCCAGTACCTTGTCGTTGTAGAGCACCGCATTGTCGTAGTGCGAAAGGTTGTCCACATCGAACTCGCTCAGGTCTGGACGCTTGTAATGGCGCGGATAGAAGCGTCGCTCGTTATTTGGATAGCGCACGTCATACATGAAATGCAGTCCGTATGTGTGAAACACCGTGAGGTTATGGTTTGTCTCAAACTGCTTCAGCGAGTCGTAATCCTCCAGCAGTCCCATGTCGTAAGGGTGCTTATTGGTGTTGCGATGCGAAAACTGCCGCTCGCTCAGTTCGGGAGTGTTCAGGAAACGGCTGCCGTTATAGTCCCATATCACTGCCTTGATGTCTTTCACATACTGGTTAGTGATAAACGTCACGTTATATCCCGACTGCTTGAATAATTGCAGCAGCAAAGGATAACTCTCCCATTGCCCCTCGCAGCCCGTGGCGTAGAGTGAGAATGCGAGGTGGAACGACTGTGAAGTGTTGTTGGCAGGGCTAATGACATTGGTGAAGGCAATCAGTTCGTCTTTCTTTGCCAACTCTTCCTGAAGGGGAGTAGTCTTCAGCGGATAACCGTAAAGAGATGAGTGGTGTCGATTGTACGACTCGCCCACAACAAGCACGATATTCGGAACGGTGTAGGCACATCGTCCCACCTTCACTCGCGAGGAATTGTCTATCAGTCGGCGAATCTTCAGTTCGTCGATGTTCATTGCTTTGGCTGCATAGAGGAAGCGGTAAATGGGAAGATAAAAACCACCGTCGTATGGCAACTGAGCCTGCCTTTCCATGTCATCGCCGTCGTAGGCCAGCATGTTCCTGATGATGAACCACTCGTTCTTAATGCTCAACGCACCAGAGAAGAGCAATAGCGGAGCAAGACACAGCAATATGACGTTGTTTATTCTATGCGGTATCCGAAACTCCTTTATGCGGTATGAAAGCAGATGCAATGCAAGGATAACCAGGAACAGAAGCACCGGCGACATCACAGTGTCCCATGTAACATAAGATTGTATTGCCTCGCTTGCCTCTTGCTTGTTGGTCTGCAGGCAGAGTCTGAGAAAGGCAGGACCGAGTGGGAAGTCAAGCCGGCAGAACACGAACATGTCAACAATGCCCAGTACATAGGCCAGCACGTAGCACACACCTTTTGTGATGTTGCCGAGAAAACGCGGGAAACAACTCACCAGTGCCGTAAGAAGATAGGTCTCAAAGAACAACTCGAAAACGCTGATGTGCCGCATGCCACGATGAACCACCATCACCGACAACAGTCCGATGCAGAGCATGACGATGAAAAACCTGCTGTTCTTTAGCAGGGGCTTCAGCAACACTGCAGATATCTTCTTTGTTCTCTCAACAATGGTCATAGGCATTTATGGTTCCCATTCATATTGGTCGAAGCAGATACAGCGCCCGCCAAAGCCTTCTTTCTGGAACACCAGCGATTCGTTAATATCATTGGTATGTCCTTTTGCCGATGTTCCAAACTCAAAATAGGGGTATCTGCTATAGTCATGATTGATGATGCGGTCATAGATAACGTCAATGGCACCTAACTCTTTTCCCAGTGGTGTTGCCGAACTATACTGTGCTCTGACAACCTGCGAAGAAACGTATATCACAATGCCTGCAAGTATCTCATCGCCCTTCTTCGAGACATAAAGGACAATGTTGTCGGGGAAACGTGAATGCAATAGTTCCATTTCCTGTAGTGTGTGTACAGGCTTTGAGCCATATTTCGCTTCAAGGTTGTCTTCGAGAACACGCCAGAAACCAGCAAAGTCTTCCGACTTCTCCACCACAAGGCCTGCTTCTTCGGCCCTTTTCAGGGCGCGTCGTCTCACACGCTCCCATCTAATGGCGTTTCGTTGTATTATCACGGTGCCTAAGTCGCGGCTGGCGAGACGGGCATTGCATGTTCTTGACATGGCGTATATGTCTTCCTCGGCAGCCATCTGATGGTAAATCCATGGCACGCACTTATAAAGCACGCAGCGGAAACCTTGCTGACGCAGATATTCGTTCAGTTCTTCAAATAAGGTTACAGTCAGGGCAGCGGTTGTCTTTGCATCCATAACCAGACCTCCATAGGTCAGTCCCATGTGCGATTGCAGCATGTCCTCTTTTCTGTTTGCCGGCAGCAAAGCATAAAGCCTGCCGTGCAAATAGAACATTAGGGAATAGTCCTCGAAGCGGTCGCTATGATAGTCCATGTAATTGCGGTCAAAGAGAAACGTCCCGTTCTTTGACCGCGCTACAAATGCATTCCATTCGCAGGCCATGTCGCCTGTATATCTTATTATGTCAAACACTCTTTTTCAGCCTTATGAACTCTTCGTAATCATAAATATACTCCTCTTCGTCAAAGAACTCAGAGGCCAGAACCAGACAAACGGCACCGCTGGAGAAGTCTTCAAGCGTGCGCCACACTCCTGTTCCTACATACAGTCCCTGGTAGGGATGATTCATGTGGAACGTTTCTTTATTGCCCTTGCCGTCATCAAGTATGACGTCAAACGAACCGCTGACGGCAATAATAAGTTCCTCGCAGGTACGGTGAGCATGACCGCCGCGCCGTTCTCCAGAAGGCACGTCGTAGGTCCAGTAAACACGCGCTATGTCGAATGGCACATTTTTCATCTGTTCCGTAACGGTCAGATTTCCGCGCGGGTCAACAATCTTTGGCAGGTCGATAATTGTTCCTATCATTTCTTCATATACGGATCAGTTCCCAGCACTGTCTTTGCCAGGCGTTTTGCCTTGTCGCGAAGTGCTGTGGTGTCGTCGTTAACATCGCCGTAGCACAGCACCACTCCCATGCGTCGGCCGAAGTGAGCCTCGGGCTTTCCGAAGATACGGATGCGGGTGCGGTCTTCCTTCAGGGCATCTTCCATATTGTATTGAAGCGATGGCATCTCTTCACACGATACGTCCTTCGGCGAGAGGATAACGGCAGATGCGCCAGCATGCTCCAGATGGATGCCTGCGATGGGCAGTCCCATCACAGCACGGAAGTGCAGTTCAAACTCCGAGAGGTTGGTGGTGTGTCCCAGTGTCACCATTCCCGTGTCGTGAGGACGCGGCGACAGTTCAGAGAATATCACCTCTCCCTGTTTGGTAAGGAAGAACTCCACTCCCCAGATGCCATATCCCGTCAGGGCGCGTGTCACCTCGTCGGCCATGTGCTGAGCCTGTTTCAGTGCCTCGTCGCTTATCTTGTATGGCTGCCATGACTCGCGGTAGTCGCCTCCCTTCTGCACATGACCGATAGGCGGGCAGAAGATGGTGGGAGCGTTCTTCTGAGTCACGGTGAGAAGGGTAAACTCCGACTCGAAGTCTATGAACTCCTCGATAATCACCTCCTTGACATCGCCGCGGCTTCCTTCCATTGCCTCGCGGAAAGCCTGCTCCAGTTCGTCATCGTTGTGCACGTAACTCTGTCCGTGGCCAGATGATGACATCAGCGGTTTAACCACGCAGGGGAACCCTATCTCGTCGGCAGCCTTCTTGAACTCCTCGAAGGTCTTGGCATAGAAATACTTCGCCGTGCGCAGACCCAGTTCTTTCGATGCGAGGTCGCGGATGGCGCGGCGGTTCATAGTGAAGTTAACGGCGCGAGCGCTCGGCACAACCTGCACACCTTCCTTCTCGAAGTCGAAAAGGCGCTCGGTGCGGATAGCCTCAATCTCTGGAACAATGATGTCTGGCTTGTGCTTACGCACCACAGCCTCCAGAGCATCGCCGTCGAGCATAGAGAACACCTCACGCTCGTCAGCCACCTGCATGGCGGGAGCGTTGTCGTAACGGTCACACGCCACCACATACGCACCGGCACGTTTGGCGGCAATAACAAATTCCTTGCCCAGTTCGCCTGAGCCTAATAAAAGTATTTTTTTCATCTCCAATTAAATTTTTTACCTAAATGATATTTCAATGACTGGAAGCCCATAAACTCCAATCTTCCCAGACATGGAACAGGCTGAAACGCGGTTTTCAGTTCCTCATAATTCCTGTACATCGGTTCAGACACAGAAACTGCCAGTCTATGATTCTTAACGAGCCAAATAGAATTCTCGT
>Ga0256404_1005759_pt1 | contig 21449 bp, 13 predicted proteins | sample RumenRJG_01DNA_FD_185990 | JGI IMG/M metagenome (GOLD analysis project Ga0256404, IMG submission 185990) | Bovine rumen microbial communities from Lethbridge, Alberta, Canada - RJG_01 | ecosystem: Host-associated > Mammals > Digestive system > Stomach > Rumen | place: Canada: Alberta | collected...
GCGACGTATACTTCATTTTCTAGTCTCTTTAACACTACAAAGATACAAATAAAATGTTAAATAGCCAAGCAAAAACGATATTATTTTCTGATTATCAGAACGTTACATTTATTCAGTGAACACTAACTATATTCTCTTATTACCATAAAGCTACCTTGCTACCTTTGCCTAAGTCTAATGTAGCTTTGTCAAATCCAAGAGCTTTGAACACTTTACTTATGGTGGGTAGTGTAATGATGCTTCTTCCTTTCTCCAATTTGGAGATTTGAGATTTTTTTACGCCAATCTTTTCTCCTAACTCTTCTTGAGTGAGATTCTGCTTGAGTCGCTCTTTTTTGATAGTCTCGCCTAAGAGATAAGCATTTACCTCTTCTTTAACCTGCTCTTCCATCTTGTCACGTTCGGGAGAGCCTATCTTTCCCCATACTTCATCTATATAATCATCTGCAGGTGTAAAATTCATCTTTGCCATATCGCTATTTATTATTAAAGTATTCTTTTCTAATTGATTCAGCCTTAGCTATCTCTTTTGTGGGTGTTTTTTTTGTTTTCTTTACTATCCCGTGGGTAGCTACTATTAGAGTCTCATTGTCTGTATCCCAGAAAGAAAACAGACGATAGTAAGATCCATCAAAAAGAGTCCTTATTTCCCAAATGTTGGATCCACCTAATTTCTCAAAGAGCTCTTTGTCTTTTATTCCGCTTTCCAATTTGCGAATATTAAAAGCTATCTTCTTTTGAACCTTGAAGGGTTGCTCTTTTAGAAAGGCTATAGCCTCATTACTTAAAATGACCTTTATCTGGTTCATTAATGCCGTTATGTATTTATTTTCTTTGATGCAAATATAATAAAAAGTTTCTACACAAGCAAACTTCATCCTCTTTTTTTGCGTAATAAAGTGATGTTGCAGACAGTGTTAGGCAGTAAGCAATTCAGATCATAGGAGCGGGTGGCGAAGATGTTCTAAAATAATAACAAGAAAGCCGGACTCATGATGAAGTCCGGCTTTCTTGTTTTCTTTCGGTAATGCTTCCCGTGATATGGGTTGTCAAGGTCATTCCCCATGCAGAACTTCTCTGCACTTCTCCAGGGTCCAAGCGAACCAGAGCATGCCGACGACGCGGGCGGTGAAACTCAAGTTGGCAGGAAACACGGCAACGATGAGCGACACTTGCGCGCAGACGAGCCAAAGTGTCTGACGGCGGTTCAGTTTCTGCTCAATCAGGCCTGAATAGTATTCGCCCAACCAGTCAACGGGTTCCATCAGCCAGTTGGCTATTCTTTTTACCGTCTCTTTCTTGCTGTCGACTCTCTTGTTCTGAGCATTAATCGTTATTTGCTGTTCCATAATCGTGAATGGGATTAGTTTCTTATTCTGATTGCAAAATTAATCCTTATTAGTGTAATAATATTTCACTAGCGGAGAATTATTGTTAACTTTTCATTGAATCATGGAATTTTGTGCCTCTCGGGTAGCGTCCGGTTCCCGTTAGGGCGGATGCTGAATCTCCATTCTCGGTAAAAAGCAGTCAGCCTTTGCGCCTGTCCTCTGTAGTAACTGCAAGGGAGCGAGCGCAAAGGCTGAAAATAGGGTGGGGCAGGCCCAAGGATAGAAGCTGCAGCTTACGGCGTCAGAAAGGCCAGATGAGTGGCAGCACGAAGGACATCACTATGCCGATGATAACTTGCAGGGGCAAACCTACCTTAATATAGTCGATGAACGTGTAGTGGCCGGCCTTCATCACCAGTGCATTGGGTGGGGTGGAGAAGGGCGAGGCGAAGCACATGCTGGCTCCCAGCGTCACCGCAATCAGGAAGGAATAGGGACTCACGCCCAGCTGTTGTGCCGCCACCATGGCTATGGGCGCCATCAGCACAGCCGTTGCCGTGTTGCTGATGAACATGGTCATCAACGACGTAGTGAAGTAGATGCCCGCCAGCAGTGCGTAGGGACCGAATCCGCCCAGGGTCTCCACGAGCGAGGAAGACACCATGGACGACACGCCCGTCTTTTCCAGCGCTGTCGACAGGGGCATCATGGCGGCGATGAGGATGATGCTTTCCCAGTTGATGGTCTTGTAGGCATCCTCCACCTTGCGGAAACAGCCGGTGAGGACGGTCAGCAGGGCGGCTATCAGCACGGCCGTTACGGGTGCGGCCCAGCCCGTAACCATCAGCACAATCATCAGCAGCATGATGGCGGCTGCGGTGGAGCCTTTGTAGTCGAGCGTGGCCTTGGTGATGGTGTTGCGCGGATGACCCAGCACCACCCAGTTGTCGTCGTCTGAGTTCAGCGAGAGCAGGTCGTCCCATTGCGCCTGCACGAGCAGTACGTCGCCGCCATTGAGCTTCATGTCGCCGAGATTGTCGAAGATGTACTCGTCACCACGCCGAATGCCCAGCACGTTGACCTTGTTTTTCTCCTTCAGTCTGGAGTCGCGGATTCTTGTCTTGGCGAGTTTCGAGTTGGGCAGCACGACAATCTCCGCCAGACCGATGTCGTAGAAGTCGAGCGAGGCGCCCTTCTCCCGGCGCAGACTGTAGCTTTCGGCCATCCATTTCATGTCCTCCCGCTTCCCGATGAAGTAGAGAATGTCGCCGTTCTCAACGACGGTGTCGCCCGAGACGATGCTCTGACTGATGTCGCGCATGATGCCCAGTGCATTCTTTTTCTCGCTCCGTATCTCTAGAATGGTGGCGCCGAAACGGTTTTTCAGGTCGAGCTCACTCACCTTCTTTCCCACGATAGGGCTGCCCGCGGGCACGCGATAGCGGTAGAGGTTGTCGTTGAGCTGATATTCCTCCACGAGGTCGTCGAGCGATTTGGCTTTGTTCTTCCCCTTGCGGCTCTTCTGTTTCTTGATCAGCGTCTTGCTCATGGGTAGCAGGAAGGCGATGCCGATGGCAATCACGGTCAGACCCACGGGCAGGAAGGAGAAGAACGAGAGTCCCTGAAGACCATTCCGCTCGAGCTCCTCACTGACCACAAGGTTGGGCGGTGTTCCTATGAGCGTGAGCATGCCGCCCAGACTGCCTGCGAAGGCCAGCGGCATCAGGAGCCGCGAACTGCTGAAGCCGCCCTGCGCGGCCATGCTGACGATGATGGGCATCATGAGCGCCACGGTGCCGGTGTTGCTGACGAAGGCGCCGATGAAGGATGTCGTGAGCATGACGAGGAGGAAGGCCTTGGTCTCGTTGCCCTTTGCCATGCCCATCATCCGGTTGCCGGCAGCGCGGGCAAGACCGGTCTGCAGTATGGCACCGCCCACTACAAACAGTCCGGCCATCATGACCACGACCGACGAGGAGAATCCCGCCAGTGCTTCGGTGGGTGTCAGAATGCCGGAGACAATCAGCACGACGAGTGCCGAGAGTGCCACAATGTCGCTTCTTATCCGTCCCCAGATGAAGAAGATGATGGTGAGTGCCAGTGTGATGAGGGTTATCGTCATATATGAATTGTAGAATTGGTTGATATGTAAATGTGTTGCGATTGGAGATGGTATCTGTCTCGGTGGCCTGTAAAGAACTGGTTATCGGACAGGTACTTTTACAAATATAACAATAATTTCCCACGTCAGCAAATTACCCTATTCCCTTTTTCAGAGATATAACGAATCTTTGGTATTGTTAACGAGTAGGGCGCTCGCTGATGATAGATTGCCGGCTAGTTGCTTTCCGATGAACGTCGGGCGATTATTAGACGACCGTCAGAAAGCATCGATAATCGCGTTTATATATAAATATGTCGCGACCGTCGCTTCACAATGATCCGTGACGAACGTCACCTTACCAAGAAAGAAAATCGATTGTAATTAGGAGGGTCGTCATTCCTCACGACCAAGAAAAAAAACTATTATAATTAGGAAGGACAGCAGTCCTGCCGTCCACGAAAAAGATTGGATTGCGCTTCAGAAGTAAGTTATTCGGCGACAGGAATACCGCCGCTTCTACTACACACTGCACATAACTCCTGTGTGAAACAAGTGTTGGCTCATCCTCGGCAAGTACAATCTGCGCATGCTCGTCCTCACCTGTGGTGTCAACGGCAGTTACGTCTTTGCTCCCGGCGAGAAGAGTTTCCAGCCCACGCCTCATGTGGATGTGGTCGACACCGTTGGCGCCGGCGACAGCTTCACCGGCAGCTTTGCCGCAGCCATCCTCTCCGGCATGCCCATCACCGAAGCTCACCGTCTGGCCGTGGAGGTCAGCGCCTGCGTCTGCACGCAGGAGGGCGCCATGCCCCAACTGCCACAGGAACTTCTGGACAAGGTTAAGTAATAATATATCAGGTTATAGAGAACTTCAATAGGATTAATGATAATGGCCTCCCGTCGTCACGCTCTGTGATGGCTGGGAGGCCTTCTTTTTCGAATGAGACATTTCCATTGCTAAAATTCAAGACAATTTACGCTGAACTTATAACCTAAGCCCCTGCCGTCTTGCTTATAAGAAGTAGATGATATGGCGCGAGCCTTCCTTCTTCAGGCGACCGCTCTCAACGAAGTGTTCGGCCCATTGCTTGGCCTTGTATTCGCTGAGGCCGAACTCGGAGCGCATTGCCTCTCGGGTGATGTCGCGGTGGGTGGAGAGGTAGGCCTTCATCTTGCCCCAAAGCTCCTCTTCGCCATACTGAACTGAGACGCTGGAGTCGCCCGACTTGATGAAACTTACTTTGCGTCTCAACTCGGTAAGCATCTTCTTTTCAGGATGGAAGTTGATGTTGCGCAGACAGATGTCCTTTCCCGTAATCGTTCCGTTGGGCTTTCTGGAGAGCGGTGTGTTGCTCACGCTCAGCGACAGATAGCCTATCTCGGGCAGATAGAATCTTTTTCCCTCCGACAATTCACGAATGGCGATGTCCCGGATTTCGGTCATCACGGCTTTCACGTCCGAGACCTTCAACGTGCAGGAGTCTTGAATTTCACGGAATAGGTCCTCTGTTGTCAGAGCCTTCTTGTTTCTCAGCTGCACGAACACGCGGCTTTTGCCCGTGCCCTGTGCGTTTTTGATTTTGTGAAGTTCGTATTTTATTTCCATAGTATTAAATGTTGTGTTTTCAATCGCCAGATTACCATGCAATGAGTGGAATCGATTTATCACTGCAAAGATAATCGATATTCAGCCCAGAGGCAAATATTAGCAGGCTACATCTCTGGATATATTTCGTAATAACAAGGTCTTGATGTCTCGTGACATTTGTCACGAATGAACGTGACATTTGTCACGAGCGAACGTGTCATTTGTCACGAACGAGCGTGACATTTGTCACGAACAAAAGTGACATTTGTCACGCGTGATTGTTCCTCACTAAAATAATGATTGTTCCCCGCTTCCGAGAGTAAATATTTCCGGTGCGGCTCTTGCAGCTATCCAAAATCGACGGACGCGATATAATATCCCGGCAATTTTTCAGTTAACATTATAAAGACAAGACATCGATGCTGGAAAGTCACTATTATATAAATAAGGTAGAGGCGGGCTGCGACGAGGCCGGCCGGGGCTGTCTGGCAGGAAGCGTGTTTGCCGCAGCCGTCATCCTTCCGCCCGGCTACGACAATCCCCGTCTCAACGACTCCAAGAAGCTCACTCCCCATCAGCGCTATGCCCTGCGCGAAGAGATTGAGCGCGACGCCGTGGCGTGGGCGGTGGGGGAGGTGACACCCGAGGAAATCGACAAGGTGAACATCCTGCATGCCTCTTTCCTCGCCATGCACCGGGCGTTGGACCAGCTCAGCGTGCGGCCCGAGGCGCTCATCATCGACGGCAACCGCTTCGATCCTTACCGCGACCTGCCTTATACCACTATTATAAAGGGCGACGGAAAATACCAACCGATTGCCGCCGCCAGCATCCTGGCCAAAACCTTCCGCGACGACTATATGGACCGGCTGGCCGAAGAATACCCGATGTACGACTGGCACAGCAACAAGGGCTATCCCACCCGAAAGCACCGCGAGGGCATCCGACGATACGGCCCCTCGCCCTATCATCGCCGGTCGTTCCGGCTGCTCGACAATGAGCCTATGCTGCCTTTCCCTGAATTCTCTAAATAACAATCTATACAAGCCTATGAGCCTACAATCACCTGCCAACCTACTACGAATCATCAGCCGCCTCACCAGTCCCGCGGGAACAACAGTCGACGAACTGGTGCACCTGCTGGGTACTACGCGGCGCACCGTGTTCTATTATTTCGAACTGTTGCGCAACAACGGATTCACCCTCCTGCATCGCGGCGACCATTACCTCGTCGGCTCCGATTCTGAGTTCATCAGCAACCTGGTGAGCAACGTCAGTTTTACCGAGTCCGAAGCCGTCTACCTCTATCGTCTGGCGAGTGGCGCCGAGCGCTCTGAGCTTTCAGAGGCTGTGCGTGCCAAACTCGAACGCTTCTACGACATCAGCGCCTTTGCCGACCGGCCCCTCCACGACCGACTGGCCCACAACCTTGAGCGGCTCTCCTATGCCATCGAGCACAAGAAGGCTGCGATGCTCGTGGACTACATGTCGGCCCACAGCCGCACGGTGCAAAACCGTCTTGTGGAGCCTTATGCCCTCTCCAGCAACGACACCGACGTGGAATGCTTTGAGGTGACGACCCATCGCAACAAGACCTTCAAGGTGGCCCGCATGCGCGATGTCATCGTCTCCGACCATCTGAAGTGGGGCAACGAGCAAGACCATCACCGCCCCTACACCGACGTGTTCAACTTCAGTGGTGAGGTGCGCCATCATATCGTGTTGATTCTCGGTGTGCTCTCGTCCAACCTTCTGCGCGAGGAATATCCGCGTGCCGCCAGTGCCCTGCGCCGCATCGACGGACGCCACTGGCGCTTCGAGACCGACGTGACGAGCTACATCGGTATCGGCCGCTTCGCCATCGGCCTGATGAACGACATTGAGGTGATTGCCGACGATGGTCTGCGCCTGTACCTCAGGGAGCGAGCAGCAAATATCCTCAGGGATGTGGCCGAGAGCGAAGAGGGATAGCTGCTATGGGGGGGCGATAGGGGCTATAGTTACTATAGTTTCTATAGCCCCTATGGCTACCGCCCCTAGAGGGCTTCGGCTCCGCAGAATTGCAAATAAATATTAAATGTTTCATTTGATGCCGTTAATTTGCTAATTATTAGTAATTTTGCCCATGATACGGTGTATTAGACATCACACGCTGAAACCTCATTAGGCATTACGACCCTAAGGCCCATAAATAGAAATTATAAACTAAAGACCTATAATTAACATGAACAGAAAGTTTACCCTTCTGGCAACAGCACTGATGTTCGCCACGGCTGGTATGGCACAACGTACGCCCACCCATCCTCTAGACATCAAAGATGCCAACTTCTCTGATCTCGTCACCAATTTCACCAATTGGGTGGCAGGCCAGCCCTTTGGCGGTTTGTCAACTATCGACGAGCAGTTCTACATCTCCCGTCAGCGCCCCTTGGCCCGCATCAGCGGCAACAACGACTATAAGGCCGACGGCGAGGGCGACGCAGCCCGCAACATGTGTCTGTGGGTGCCGCTCGACGACCCCACGTCAACATGGAAGGCGCTGCCGCGCTACTGCTTCGAAGGTGACAACTTCAGCAACTGGTCCTACGTCACCATCCACGGCAACTGGACCGGTCCGTGGTTCCGCGTCACGGCCGGCCTGAGCGACGTGGCGCATAAGAACGGCGTGGCCGTGGGCTGCGTCATGTCCATTCCCTGGGCTGCGTATGTCTATGCCGACGAGTACGGCTCCAACGACTATTCCCGCATCTTCGGTATGCTGACCAAGACCGACGACGAAGGCAACTATGTCAATGCCGAGAAGTTCGTCCGTTTCCTTCAATATTATGGTATCGACGGCGTGGGCGTCAACTCTGAGTTCTACTCCGACTACACCACAATGGAAGCCATCCAGGGCTTCTTCGCCCAGTGCCACAAGGAGGCCGAGAAGATTGGCTGGCGTTTCCAGCTCCACTGGTACGACGGCACCAACGACTACGGAGGCATCACCTTCGACCGCGGACTCTACAGCGGCAACTCCAAGATGTTCGGCGACAGCACCAACGTCGTCACCGACATGATGTTCGGCAACTACAACTGGACCAGAAGCATCCTCAAGAGCACCGAGAGAACGGCCGCCAGCCTGGGCCGCAGCAGCTACGACTACTATGCCGGCTTCGACATCCAGGGCCGTGCGCTGAAGAACGCCAACTGGCAGGCGCTGAAAGACAGCAAGGTGTCGGTCGGCTTCTGGGGCGCGCACTCGCAGAGCCTTATCCACCAGAGCTCAACCGACAACGGTACCTCTGACGTGGCTATCCAGCAGACCTATCTCAACAAGCAGGAACTCATCTTCAGCGGCGGTCACCGCAATCCCGCCAATGCTCCAGCCATCAATACCAACTGCGACCTGAGCAATGCCAGCCTCGCCAATTTCCACGGCCTGTCGCAGTTCCTCACGGCCAAGTCCACGATCCAGCAGGTGCCCTTCGTGTCGCGCTTCAACCTCGGCAACGGACTCAAGTTCCGCAACGACGGTCAGGTCACCTTCGACCACAAGTGGCACAACATCGCCACGCAGGACATCATGCCCACCTGGCGCTGGTGGATTGTCGACGGCAATGAGAAGGCCGACCAGGGCCAGCTCGTAGCCGCCAACCTCACCTGGGACGACGCCTGGTTTGGCGGATCGTGCCTCCGGCTGAGCGGCGCCACCGAACTCTCTCGCGTAAAACTCTTCAAGACTGCCATCACCGCACAGCCTGGCTACACCCTCTCCATTACTTATAAGACAACCAACGACCTCAATCCCCACGCCAAGTTCTTCGTGGCCAAGCGCGACGGACTGACCGACTATAAGGAAGTCAGCATTCCCGCTGCCGAGAAGTTCGGCGAGTGGTCCACCTTCAGCGTCACCCTCGGTGAGCTCGGACTCTCTGCCGGCGACGAACTCTCGATGATTGGCCTCACCGTGGAGAACACGGCTGCCGACTACAACCTGCTCGTGGGCGAGATTGCCCTCCGCGATCCTGCCCAGACCTTCGCCCCCGTGGCTCCCGCTATTAAAGAGGTAGAGCTCCTCCGCGGCAAAGGCTCAACGCTCGACTTCAAGATGCGCTATGCCGCCCGTGAAGAGACTGGCTACACGAAGACCTACAACGACGAGGTCGACACCTGGTATTATGAGATTTGGATGCAGCAGGAGAACCAGCCCGAACAACTGCTCACCGCCACGACGTCGTGGGCTGCCTACGTGATCGACGCTCCCCTCGTGAGCGGTTATGAGGGTCGCCGCTGCCGCTTCGGTGTGCGCGCCGTGGCTCCCGACGGTCGTCAGAAGTCGGAAATCTCCTGGAGCGAGATGATGGACGTGCCCTACAACGCACCTTCCAATGAGGTCGTGATCGACAAACCCGTGATTAAGCCCAACGAGACCTTCACCGTGGGTCTTGAGGATGCCATGGCCAATGCCGCGCAGAAGTGGACACTGACCAATGCCGAGACGGGTGAGACCGTGTTTGATACCGAGAACGTCAAGTCGTTCACTACCTCACTGCCCAATGTGGGCAACTACGACCTCACCGTGGTCGACGCCGAGGGCACCTCGACAACGCTCCGCGGCAAGGTGATTGTGTCGCCCGAGGAGACCGGTGCCGTGCCCGCTATCGACAACTTTGCCGTAGACAAGGACAAGGCTGAGACCGGTGAGGACGTTACCTACAGCTACACCTACCGCAAGGGCGAGGGCAGCGTGTCGCGCGCGCTCACCGTGAAGGATCCCGACATGCTCATGATTCCCGGCGACGTGCAGCAGGGCAAGACCTACAGCTACGCGCTCTGGGTGAAGGTGGACAGCTATGCCCACGACAAGCAGGGTACCAACCTCATCAGCAAGAATACCATCGCCGACAAGTGGCCCCACAACAACTGGGGTGACCTGTGGGTACAGATACGTCCTGAGACCGACAGCGACAAGGGCTTCAATGCCGACGGCCGTGGCGCCCACCACGCAGCCAACGAGGTGTCGTTCAACACCTTCGGCTGGACCCACCACGACTATCCCTGGGACAAGATGATGTCGACCGGCTACAGTCTCAATCCAGGCGTGTGGAACCACATCGTCGTCACTGAGGACGGCAATTTGCAGACCATGTATTTCAACGGCAAGCAAGTGGCTCAGGCCAATTGCACAGTGTCGTCGCGCCGTGAGAACTCTGACGATGCCCGTATCGACCAGAACGCCGTGGCCAACATCTTCATTGGCGGTGGCGGTGTCTACAAGGCTGGTCTCAATGGCTGGATCGACGAGGTTCAGGTTTGGGACAAGGCCCTCAGCCAGGAGGAAGTGCTTCAGGCCATGAAGGGCTACAGCGACGGCAACATTCCCGCCGGACTGCAGGCTTACTATACTTTTGAGGACTTCAATCCCGCCGACTCCACCTTCGCCAACCACGGTCTTGCCGGTGCACAGTACACCGCACGCGTGGTGCGCACAACGGGTTCGGGTGGTGAGTCCACTGCCTCCGCAGCCTATCAGACGCAGGGCGCCGACAATGGCGTGACGGGCTATCCCGGTATCTCCGGTACGCTCGACATCAAGACCGCGAAGACGCTCACCGTCACCGGCGCGCGCATCTCCTCTGAGAACGATGAGGCTGCCGTGGTGACCTATGCCACTCCAGGCACCTACAGCGCCACACTGCGACTCGTCAACGACTGGGGCGAGACCGCACAGACGCTCACCGATTGCATCACCGTGGATGTGCCCAATGCCATCAGCACCGTGGAGACGGGCCGTGGCGACGGCGTAGAGACTACAGTGGCTCAGGGAAGCGTCAACTTCCGCTTCAGCGCTGCCGGCCATTACACCGTGCGCGTGATTGCTGCCGACGGCAAGCCGCTCCAGACCAACAGCTTCGACGCAACCGACGGACAGGTGGTCAACGTGGCGCTCAAGGGTCATCCCGGACTCTGCCTCGTAAAGGTGGAGAAGGACGGAAAGACCTGCAAGACCGTGAAAGTAGTTAAAAACTAATAACCAAACTAATAACAGAACATGAATAAGAAATCCACCAGCCGCCGAAATGCGGCTGCTAAGACCACTCTACTGCTCCTCGCTACCGCTCTGCCTGCGCCCTTCGTGCAGGCAGCCGCGGCGCCGGAGGTAAGCATCGTGCAGCAGCAGGGCTCGGTCACGGGCACCGTCATCGATGAGAACGGCGAGCCGCTTATCGGTGTGAGCGTTGTTATTAAAGGCAGCAACGCCAACGGTACCATTACCGACATCGATGGCAACTTCAACCTAAATCTTCCCAACGGAAAGACTACACTTATCTTTTCCTATATTGGCTACACCACTCAGGAAGTGGCGGTGAACGGCCAGCAGCGCATCGGCGTGAAGATGCAGCCCGAGAGCAACAACCTCAAGGAGGTGGTCGTCACCGCCATGGGTATCCGCCGTAAGGAGGAGTCGTTGACCTATGCCACGCAGCAGGTGCGTTCGTCGGACCTGAACCGCGTGCAGGACCCCAACCTCGCCAACTCGCTCGAAGGTAAGGTGTCGGGTATCACCATCACGCCCAGTGCCGGTGGCGCTGGCGGTGCGTCGAAGATCATTCTGCGAGGCAACAAGTCTATTCTCGGTTCCAGCCAGCCGCTCATCGTGGTGGATGGTGTGCCGATGACCAACTCTCAGCATGGTCAGGTGGGCTCCAACGGTATGCTCGCCATCAGCCAGAGTGAGGGCGCCGATGCCCTGTCGATGATCAATCCCGAGGACATCGAGTCGATCAACGTGCTCAAGGGCGCCAATGCCGCAGCCCTCTATGGCTCGGTGGCTGCCAACGGTGTGCTGATGATTACCACCAAGAAAGGCCAGAAGGGACGCATGCGCATCAACGTGTCGTCGAACGTCACCTTCGACTCGCCGCTCACCAAGCCCGAGATTCAGAATGTCTACGGTTCGGCCGTCAATGAGGTGAACGGCATCGGAACCGTGGGACTCTACAGCTGGGGCGACAAACTCTCCTCGCGCAGCAACGACCAGCTGCTGGTGAACGTGCCGCTCGACCGCGACGTCTTCAGCTATACCGGCGAGGATGGCAAGACCGTCAGACAGTACAACCAGGTGCACCTGCGCAATTCGGCCGGCGACGACCTCGACGACTTCTACCGCACGGGCGTCACGACCAACAACTCTATCGCCCTCTCGGGCGGTACCGACGTGATGAGCACCTACTTCTCTTTCGGCAACTCCCACGCCAACGGTATGCTGGAGAACAACTCCTACAACCGCAACACCCTCTCGTTCCGTCAGATGTTCCGCTTCTTCGACCGCGCCACCATCAACGTGTCGATGAACTACATCTCCACGAAGACCAAGAACCGTCCCGGCGGTGGTATTAACATGAACCCCATCTATCACATGTACACCATGCCGCGCAATATCGACATCGCCTACTACCGCGACAACTACGTGACGCAGAACGGCCGCTGGAACAGTGGACTGCAATACTATTATGACAAGCAGACCAATGGCTCCTACCGCTGGCGCCAGAAGCGCGTGGCCCTCACCGGACCGATGCAGAACTGGGCCTTCCTCATGCCCGGACAGAACAACCCCTACTGGCTGCTCAACCAGAACAGCGGCACGCAGTGGGAAGACCGCTTCTTCGGCAATATCACTGGCACCGTCGACATCTACGACGGACTGAGCTTCCAGGCCCGACTGGGTATCGACTTCGGAAAGTATGAGACCGACTCGCGCCGCTATGCCACCACGTGGGTGCCCGACGCCATGGAGGCTTATGGACGCTACTGGTGGAACTACTCCAAGACCACGGAGTTCTACACCGACTATATGCTCAACTACAACAAGACGTTCGGCGACTGGGATGTTTCGGCCACTGCCGGTTTCGTGGGCCACACCATCAAGGGCAAGACCAAGGCTGTCGACACGGGTTCGGCTACTTATGTGGATCCCGACCGTCAGTATCTCTCCGACCTGATCAACTGGTTTTCCGTTTCGGCTGGCGGCGCAGGCAACACTACGCAGAGCCGCACTTCAGACTGGAACAAGGGCGCCGTGTTCACCGCTCAGGTGGGCTGGAAGGACATGGTCTATGTCGACGGTTCCTATCGTCGCGACTGGTACCGCGCCTTCCGTCAGTTCAAGAGCAAGGGCACGCCCGAGGACTACGGCTACTTCGGCTTCGGTGCCAACGGCATCATCAGCAACATGGTGAAGCTGCCCTCATGGTGGAACTACCTGAAGTACCGCGTGTCTTACTCTGAGGTGGGTAACTCCATTCCCAATCAGGTCTACGGCTCGATCAGCGTGAACTGGCGCAACAAGACCTACACCACCAACCAGTGGGCCGACTTCAGCGACCCGCGTCCTGAGAAGTCACACTCGTTCGAGACCGGTTTCGAGGCCCTCTTCCTCAACAACCGTCTGAGTTTCGACCTTACCTATTATAATGCCACCACATCCAACCTCTACCTCGTGGGCACCAATGCCTCGGGTAAGAGCATCCCCATGAACTCGGCAAAGATCCGCAACCAGGGTATCGAGGGAACCGTGGGCTACAACTTCCAGCTTGCCCGCGACCTCGCATGGCGCACGAGCTACAACTTCTCCTACAACAGCAACAAGATTCTGCGCACGGCCTACGACCCCGAGACCGGTGAGGAGAACATCATCGCCACCAACGTGGGCGGTGTGCGCGTGCTCTACAAGGAAGGCGGCTCAGTGGGCGACATGTACACCACCGACCTGCGCCGCTATACCGAGGACGGTACCGACGCCAACGGCAATGCCGTGAAGGCAGGATGGTACGTGCTCAACTCGCAGGGCGGCGTACAGATGGAGAGCGAGTCGGACAAGACGATGAAGAAGTATCTTGGCAACATGAACGCCAAGTGGACCATGGGCTGGAGCAACCAGTTCACCTATAAGGACTTCACCCTGTCGTTCCTCATCAACGGCCGCATCGGCGGCAAGGTGCTTTCGATGACCGAATCCTTCCTCGACGGCTACGGACTGTCGCAGCGCAGTGCCGACGCCCGCCTCTATGCCGAGCAGAACAACATCATAGCTACCGACTATCCCGGCAACAAGGCCGGCATGGTGCTCGACGACGGTTCTGGCCGCATCGTGCCTGTTGAGGCCTACTATCAGTCGGCCGGCGGCGTGAGCCCGCAGGACATTGCCCGCTACCTCTACAGCGGCACCAACTTCCGTCTGCGTGAGCTCTCCATTGGCTACACCTTCCGCGATCTCCTCGGCCCGAACCGCAACCTCTCGCTGTCGTTCATCGGCCGCAACCTGTTCTTCTTCTATAAGGACGCACCCGTTGATCCCGACGTGTCGCTCTCTACGGGCAATGGCCTCGGAGCTTTCGAGGTGTTCAACATGCCTGCTTCGCGTTCCTTCGGATTCTCGATGAACATCAACTTCTAAATCAACATTCAGCAAACCATTATGAGAAAGACCTTTTTTATACTCCTCGCCCTGACTGCGCTCACCACGTTGTCGCTGACCTCATGCTTGCAGTATGACGAGCCGGGCGATGAGTTCGAGATGGGACAGCTTCGTCCCGGCGACTCTGCCGTGACTGCCAAGCCTGCGGTGCCGCAACCCGTTTTCGGAGAGTGAACTTCACCTGAATATACAGACCTAAATTAAACAAACAAAACCAAAAATGAAAATCAGAAAATCAGCAAGGTATGTACTTGCCGTGGCTGCGCTGGCGATGAATCTGGGAGCCGTCGCGCAGACCGAGAAGACGGTGCTGTTTGAAAACTTCGACCCCAACGGCGAGAAGTTCTCAGAGACAGCCACCATCGACTGGAACACCCAGAAAGTGTATGCGAAAATCGAGACTGCTGCAGGCAGCGTCGCAAACGAGAACATCCTCTCTGTGGGAACTCAGATCGACACCTGGAGCAATGGCTCGCATTTCCATTTCTACTACAACTACGGAACGTTGAAGTGCGACTATCTCACCAGTGGCTCGAAGATTTTTGCCAACGACTATAACGGCTTTGCCAACACGACCCTCCAGATTGAGATCTCCAAGGAGAAAGGCCTGGTGGTGAACGGTGAGGCCAGAAATGGTTCGGATATGACCGATCCCGCCACTTATTATTCTGATCTGTGGAACGAAACCTCCATCACTGTAGGTTCGCTCGAGGGCAACGGCCGCAGCTATCAGCACGTCTCTGAGATCAGCATCGTGCCCGCAGAGTGGGAACCGGATCCCCTGGATCCCGATCCCGAGCCCACCGACACGCTGTCGCCGACCGCTACCAGTGAGGTCTACGACTTCAGTGGCTTTGAGGACACCGAGATGCTCATGCTCTTCAAGAACGCCCTCGACCAGGGCCGCGACTACCCGACGGAGGCTGAGTTTGCCGCTGCTGGTATTCAGCAGAGCGACATCGCCTTCATTCGTTCTCACGTCCGCAACAAGGGCATCCTCAGCCGTGCCGACCGCTTGATTCCCGAGACCTACGAGACCCGTAATCTCTGGATGAACACCCCGATGAACTCCGGTAAGGACAACACCGGCGGACAGCCCACAGGCTCCTTCGCCAGCGACGTGTTCTCGATGTGGAACTACACCAACCTTTACGGCGCATGGAACCACTCGCTCTTCACGGCTGCAGGCGCATGGACCGACGCTGCTCACAAGAACGGTACCGACATGATGAGCGGTATCAAGTTCTTCGACACCACAGGCGGCCGCACCGGTGGCAGTGAGACTTGGGTCGACTTCATCGTACAGAAGGATGACCAGGGCAACTACCTCTATGCCGAACCGCTCATCAACATCATGATGTACTTTGGCTTCGACGGTATCAACTACAACTGGGAGACTTCCGGCTACAACGATGAGGATGTTGTCGGCTTCCACAAGCAGCTCTACAAGATTGCCGCAGAGAAAGGCTTCAACAACTTCCACAGCGGTATCTACACATTCTCTAACATGCTTACCGCAATGAATGCTGATGCCCTCTTCGGCGGCGAGGACGGCCGTACCCACGACCTCATGCTCAACTACAATGATGGTGACTTCACCTCATCCAATGCTTTGAAGATGAGTGCACAGGCAGCCGAGAATGCTATGGGAACAACCGACGGACTTTATACCGGCGTTTGGATTGTCACCATGGACCGTACATGGACCAAACTCAACAGCAGCGATGAGGCCAAAAAGATTGGCGTCTGCCTCTGGGGCGAACACTCACAGAGCCGCTTCTGGAGCTACAACACCGGCGCCAACAACTATGAGCAGCAGACCAACTATCAGGCCTTGCTCGAGCGTGCTTGGTCGGGCGGCAACCGCAACCCGCTGCTGCGTCCCGAAGTGAGCAACACTGGCAACAACTGGGAGCAGGAAGGCGACAAAAAGCCTCTGCAGACCTTCGCCGGTCTGGCTACTTGGATTCCCGAGCGTTCCTCTATCATGGGCAACCTGCCCTTTGCCACAGGCTTCAACCTCGGCAACGGCGACCGCTACAGCTATAAGGGTAAGCGCACAGCCGGACAGTGGTACAACATGGCCGCACAGGACATCGTGCCCACCTATCGTTGGCTCGTCGTAGTGCCCGAGACACAGACCCCCAGCACCGACATTCAGCCTGAGTTCACCTCTCTCGACCAGTACACGGGCGGTACCTCTCTGCTGCTCACCGGTAAGGCCACAACAGCAGGCACCGACATCGTGCTCTACAAGACCGACCTCAACGTGAGCGCCGGCAATCCCTATGCCAAGTTGGCCGTGAAGTCGGGCAAGGAAGGCACCAATCCTTCCAACCTCTACCTCATCCTGAAGAAGAGCGACGACACCTGGGTGGAGACTCCTTACGGCGACGTGAGCGGCAGCACCTGGGAAGAGAAGCAGATTGCCCTCACCGGCGTCAGCCAGGGCGACGTGATCAAGGCCATCGGTCTGCGCGTGAAAGGCTCCGACGACAACTATAAGCTCTACGTGGGCAAGCTCGAGATCAACGACGACATTGTGGCTACTCCCGCCAGCATCACCGACCTCAACGCTGAGGTGAAGGAGGAGACGAAGAGCTCACTCTCTGCCAAGCTCTGGTGGAACACCACCGCTTCGGCTCAGAGCCGCGCCAACTGGGATCTCGTCTACAACGACGAGGCCAACATCGACCACTTCGAGATTCTCTATAAGAATGGTGAGGAGGGTCGCGTGTCTGAGATTGGCCGCACCAGCCAGTGGTCAGCCTTCGTGCCCAACATCCTCTTCGAGAGCGAGAACGACGATCCCTACATCGGCGTGCGCGCCGTTTCTACCGACCTGAAGAACTATTCTCCCATTGAGTGGATCCGCATTCCGCGTGCCGCTCAGGACAGTCTGCCCACCCGCAGAGACGACTCTTACGGCATCAGCCAGATCGACCCCAGTGCCGACGGCTATGAGGTGGCTTGCCAGCTGCGCTACGTCACCGACGCCACCACTACCGGTGCCGACCAGGATCTCGCCTTCCACAATGGTGGTCCTGTAGAAGACGGTACCAACTACCGCGACGCTACCGACCACGTGCTGAAGGTGCACCAGGGCCAGACCTTCCAGCTCTGGATCAAACCTTACGACACCAGCAACCTGCCCAGCCACGACGGTCTGCGCTTCTGCTTCGGCCGCGGATGGATCGACCTCAACGGCGACCACCAGTTTGATCCCAACGACATCACCGAGGATCCCGCCAACGGCGAGTGCCTCTTCACCGTGGGTGAGCTGCGCAAGGGTCATCCCGAGATGGAGACCGACGGTATCACCGTGAACGTCACTATTCCCGAGGATGCACGCACCGGCAAGAGCCGTATGCGTATCGTCTTCGCCGACGCTTGGTTTGCCGGAACGCTCATGCCTACCGGTCTCACCAGCAAGGGCTTCACCATCGACTTCGGTGTGGAGATCACCGGCGACAACGCTGAGCGTCCTATGCCTGTCGACGATCACGATCAGGGCGAGGCCGACGAGCCCGAGAACCTGAATGGCGTGCCCAGCTCTGTGGTCAATATCGACGGTAAGGTTTCTACCGTAAGCGTGGGTGACAACACCATCGACTTCCAGAATGTCGACAAGGCTTGGATCTACACCGCATCGGGTATGCTCGCCCGCTATCTCAACGCTCCTAAGAGCATTGACAAGGCTTCGCTTGGCCGTGGCGTCTACCTCGTGAAGATGCAGAGTGGCAACATCCTGCGCACGCAGAAGGTCGTCATCCGATAAGCTGGCTACATCTCTCTGATATATGGTTGATGGTGGAATGGCCTGACCGCAGCGATAGCGGCCGGAGCTTCCGCCATCAACTTTCAATCTTTCAAAGGCCCTCTGCCTCGAGTGGCCGTAAACCTAACCATTAATTATCATTAATTTCAAAAATCATGAACATCCTTGCATCCAAAGTCTTGCTGGCCGGCGCTGCCTTTTGCTTCAGTCTCGGCGCTTCGGCTCAGGCCGTGAACAACAACAAGGCTGATCAAATTGACTACAACAAGGAGATCTCGCAGACCGAGTATACCACCTCTTACAATGCCCTGCGTGTGCAGATTGGTCAGGCCCTGAGCGGTCTCTACGGTCTGCGCGGTGGCAAGAACGGCGAGATGCCCGGTCCGCACGCCTATCAGTATGAGTTCTGTCTCGGACCCGACAACTACTGCCAGTATAGTTGCGTGCCCCATTCCGACTTCCCTTATGGCAATTTTACGCTGCGCTCCACCTACGATCTCTGCAAAGGTTCCATCAGCGGACCCAAGGCCGGCTACGACTACGTGCGTCAGGGCGTTGTACCCATCCTGAACGACGACAATATCAACAACATCCCCGAGCTCAAGGCTGCCTACCTGCTCTTCTACGATTATGCAGCCATCGAGAACGTCGACCTCTTCGGCCCCGTGCCCTACACCGACTTCAAGAACAACCGCGACGCCTCGCCCTTCACCTACGAGAGCATGAAGACCGTCTACTACACCGTGGAGGCCAACATCCGCGACATCGTGGCTTGCTTCAAGAACTTCTCCAACCGTCCCGACTGGTACAAGAAGAACCTGAACAGCGTGTTCAGCGGTCAGCTGCCTTTCTATAAGAACGTCAACTATCAGAAGAATGGCATGGACGTCCTGGCCCGCTTCGCCAACTCGCTGAAGCTGCGCATGGCCATCCACATTGCTTCCGTTGAGCCCGAGACCGCAAAGAAGTGGGCCGAGGAGGCCGTGGCCAGTGGCGTGATTGAGGACGCTTCTCAGGAGGTGGCTCTCTTCACCTCGACGATGGGCTTCAGCCACCCGCTGATTCAGGTTTCCGAGTGGGGCGACTCTCGCCTGAGTGCTTCTTTCGAGAGCCTGCTCATGAGTCTCGACCATCCCTACAGCAAGTATCTCTTCCGCTACAACTCTGATCCTATCACCAAGACCGGCACCGAGGGTACCGCTCCTGCCATGACGCAGCCCGACGAGCGCCTCGTGGGTATGCGCGACGGTACGGTGCCCGGCATCGGACAGGCTGTGGGTGCCAACTCCTACATCGCCTTCAGTAAGCTCGATAATGAATATCTGGGCGAGATGATGCCTCCCTGCTACATCATGAAGCTCAGCGAGGTGCAGTTCCTTCGTGCCGAGGGCGCGCTTCGTGGATGGAACATGGGCGGAACGGCTCAGGAGTTCTATGAGGCTGGTATCCGTAATGCCTTCCTCGAGGACCGAGACATGGACGGCAACCGCTACAACGAATATGTAGACGACTACATGAACATCGAGAAGCCTCTCGACTACACTTATGTAGACCCCACCGGCAACACACCCGATATGCCCAGCGTGACGAAGATTGGCGTGAAGTGGAACGAGAGCCTCGACCGCGAGACCAAACTCGAGATGATCATCACCCAGAAGTACATCGCTTCCTTCCCCTACAGCTTCGAGGCTTGGGTTGACCTGCGCCGTACGGGCTATCCCAAACTCTTCCCCGTTCTCAACGTTGCCGACGGCGACGGTTCGCTGAAGCAGGGCGACCAGATGCGTCGTATCCCCTGGGCTTCCGACGATCCCCAGACCATCAAGGACCTCAACACAACGGGTATTCCCGCCCTCGGTGGTCCCGACCTGATGGCCACTCGTCTGTGGTGGGACACTGGCGTGAACTTCCCCGATGCAACCGCCATCAATACGGTCAACAACAATAAGTCTGAAGCCACCGTACGTACAGCCGACGGTCTGCTCTTCATCGAGGGTGCCGACCACGCATGGGTCTACGACACAGCCGGCCGTCTCGTCAACGAGTCTGCTAATCCATCAACCGTCCGCCTTGCCAAGGGCATCTACGTGGTGAAAACCCAGAGCAATGGTGTGAAGGCCAGCCAGAAGGTGGTGGTGAGATAAGCCATTAGAACATAAATTACGATAACTAGCAACGAAGCCGACGAGCATCTCAATGATGTCTCGTCGGCTTTTGTCGTCTTTATACCTATCTTATATATTATACCTATATATAGTTGTCTGAACCTAGCTTTTATATAGTTGTCTGAACCTAGCTTTGCCGCGCCAGCCTAATTATGAATTATGAATTGTGAATTATGAATTATTTGATGGTTGCTGACAATTGACAGCAGAACTGCTGACAGCTGAGAGCAGATCTGCTGACAGCTGTCAGCAGTTCTGCCGACAGCTGTCAGCAATCATCTAACTGCTGTATTTGGTGTAGTTTAACGCTTTTGGTTGACTACTTTTTTGGTTCATTCCTGTTTAAATTCCCCATTATCCTTTAATAAAGTGAAATGCGATGCTTAAAATAAGTAAATACGTCGTCCCTGCCCATCGGCGCGCCGCCTTCACGAGATAGAGTAGGGGAGGGCCCCGGCCAACCTTTCAACGAATCATCACAATTCAAAGCCCAATCGTCCGTTGTCATCCGCGGATCGTCTCCCATTCTCCCCATCTACCCCATAACCCCCATCTCCCCCCCCCCAACTTCTAATCTGAAACCTCCTCCAAGCCCCTTGCCCACAACTATTTTAGCAATACTCAACGCTATCTTAGTTAAATTATGTTTAATTCATAAATCGGCAGTGTTAATAATTTGTTACGTTAACAAAATTATACTATATTTGCAAAGTGGAACTAAATCAAAATGAAAGCCTAAAAAGTGTAAGTTAACACTCAGAAAGCCGACAGTTTGTTGAATGTTTCCGTGAGAACTAAGTCTTGGCTCATTTCTTGTGGCCGGGGCGCAATTTAGAGAGACTTTTTTGACGGCATCATTGCTTTGCGAAGCCCAATGCTGGAGAAGATATAAACATATTAATCAATGCTGACAATAATTTATTAATGAGCAACAGCTATAATTCTATGGAGAGAAGACTAACTTTGATTTTGAGCTTCCTGTTCCTTTGTGTGGGGATGGCATTGGCTCAAACGAAAATTTCC
>Ga0256404_1005762_pt1 | contig 21444 bp, 20 predicted proteins | sample RumenRJG_01DNA_FD_185990 | JGI IMG/M metagenome (GOLD analysis project Ga0256404, IMG submission 185990) | Bovine rumen microbial communities from Lethbridge, Alberta, Canada - RJG_01 | ecosystem: Host-associated > Mammals > Digestive system > Stomach > Rumen | place: Canada: Alberta | collected...
CGTTCCCGCATTTGCGACCCCCGCTCCCACCGGCTCCATCACCGTTATGGAACCCGCCGACGGAGTTACCTACACCGCCTATCAGATCTTCACCGTTGAAAACAACAACGGCGATTTGACCTACACAGCAGAAGACCCCTGGAAAACCGCCATCATCGACGCGCTTGAAGCGGGCGAGCTCTCCGGCCTGCAGATAGCCGATGACGGGACCGTTACCAAGCTCCCCTACTTCAAGGCTGCGGACTTCGCCGCATGGGCAAAGGAAAACGTTCCCTCCGGCGCGACCGCGATAGACCTTGAAGAGGATACCGACGGCAAGATGACCACCGGCCCCATCGATCCCGGCTACTATCTCGTGGTCCCCTCCACCGGCGATCTTGCATCCCTGTGCACCGTGCTTGACACGGAGATCGCTATCCAGGATAAGAACGACATGCCCTTCGACAAAGAGGTCGAGCTCGAGAACGGCGATTGGGGCAAGGAGTCCGGCGTCAACGTTGGCGACACCCTGAACTTCAGGATCACCGGCAAAGTTCCCACCCTCGATGCCGATCAGGCTTCCTACTTCTACCTTGTAAACGATTACCTGACCTCCGGTCTCGATCTCGTTCCCGATTCCGTTGAAGTTACCATCGGCGACACCACCATCACCCTCGATCCCATCTACGATCCCGAGGCCGAGCTTACCGGCAACCAGATCCGCTACAACTACATCGACGAAAACGATCCCGCAACTCCCGACGATCCTTCCGATGACCGTCTCTGCGGCTTCGACCTCTCCCTCGACATGATCCGGATGAACGAGGACGGCCTTGCCGGCGAGGATATCATCATCACCTACTCCGCAACCGTTAATGAAAACGCGATCGCAGTGATCAGCGAGAACAACGCGGGTCTTGACTATGGCGATGAGAACTCTCAGCACCATAAGGACAGCATGACCAAGCACTACACCTCCACCATCATCATCGACAAATTTGAGACCGGTTCCCCCGAAACCAAGGTTCCCGGCGCAAAGTTCGTGCTGATGAACGCGGATGGCAAGTACTATTCTAAGGGTACGAACAACGCGGTCATCTGGGTCGATGACATTGCCGATGCATACGTTGCCGTGACCGATGCAGAGGGCGCTGCCGAGTTTGGCGGCCTTGCGGACGGCACGTACTCCCTCGTTGAAACCGAGGCTCCCGCGGGCTACACCATGCTAACCGAACCCATCGAGGTGGTTGTGGACGGCTCCGATGCCACCGCGATCGGTCTCAATGAGTCCGAGCTCTTCCTGGCTCTCTCCGAGTTCGTTCGCGTTTCCAATACCCCCGGCACCAACCTCCCCTCCACCGGTGGTATCGGTACCTACATCTTCTACATCCTCGGCGGCGTTCTCGTTGCGGCTGCGGCTGTGGTTATCGTAATGCTCTCCCGTGAGCGCAAAAAGTCCTGACGGGTGATCGCTTGATGAACTAAGCCCCATTCCGAAGGCTGAAAGCTTCGGATGCGGCAAGTGATCTCTGTTCATCGTGGGGGAGGGCTCTCCCCTCCCCCGCAAAAGCTTTGGAGGGTTATGTATGAAAAAGTTTGTGCTTGCAATTCTTGCAATCTTGATACTGCTTGCGGGGCTTTCGCTCATACTCTACCCCACCCTGAGCGATTATTATAACCGCATTCATCAATCGGGCGCGATCGTGGATTATGCCGAAAAGATAAACGGCTTTGATGACGAAACCTTCAAAAGAATGTGGGATGAGGCCGTGCTTTACAACGAGCAGCTTTTCAACCTCACTCGCGGCATCGAAACGCCCGAAAGCGAAAGACTCGATTATTACAAGGTTCTGAACGTTACCAATAACGGTATGATGTCCTATATCGACATACCGAGCATAAACTGCCATCTTCCGCTCTGTCACGGCACCGACGAAGGCACTCTCCAGTCCAATGCCGGACACGTGGAAACAAGCTCGCTGCCCGTTGGCGGTGAAAACACCCACTGCATTATCTCCGGGCACACGGGACTTCCGAGCGCAAAGCTGTTTACCTATCTTGACGCAGTGCATGAAGGCGATATCTTCACGCTCAGCACCCTCGGCGTGGTGCTCACCTATGAGGTGGATCAGGTGCTCGTGGTGCTTCCGCATGAGGCGGATGCGCTCGGCATAGTGCCCGGTATGGACTACTGCACCCTCGTGACCTGCACGCCCTATGGAGTGAACTCCCACAGGCTGCTCGTTCGCGGCCATCGTATCGAGACCCCCGAAACAGTCGAGGAGGAGGTCAAGGCGAAGGTCGAGGAGGCGCAGAAACAAACGAGCGAGCCCTTCTACATCGCGCTTGCCGTTGCGATCGGCCTGCTGATACTCATAATCATTCTCGTTATAGCAAGAGCGATCGCGCATAGGAAGGCCAAGAACAGGGCCAAGGAAATAGACGCGCTCGGCGATGATGAAACGCCGAAGCGAAACTGAATTTGCAAAAAATACCGATGAAAGGGGGAGTTTGAATGAAAAAAACGCGGCCTGTGCCGATACTCATGCTGGCGCTTGTTATTGCCGCGCTCCCCGTTTTCCGCTCGATCGCCGCGGAACAAACCGTTTCGCTGACGATACGCTTCGTCAGCGGCGAAACGGCGCTGTCGGGCGCAAGGTTCGATATATATTACGTTGCGGAATTCGATCTCTCCGCGGGCTATACCCTTTCCCCCGCCTTTGCAAGCGTTTTTTCGATCGAAGGCTCTGAGGATCACGTCGGTTGGGATGCGCTCGCCCAAGCGATGAGCGATTTTGCCGAAGAGCACGGCGTTTCGCCCATGGAAACGGGCTTCACCGATGCAAGCGGCAGGGTCGTTTTCCCTGGAGCGGGAAGTCCGCAGCTTGAGGAGGGGCTCTATCTCGTTGTTGGGCACCCCGTTGAATCCTCGGGCAGCATCTACACCTGCCTGCCCTTCCTCGTTCTTCTCCCGAGCTGGGATGAGGAGAGCTCCGCATGGGTATACGGCGTTGTGGCTTCGCCTAAATCCGGCTCCGTCACGCCGCAGCCCACTCCCGCGCCCACCGAGGCACCCACGCCCCCGCCGGAGCTCACGCCGTCTCCAACTCCCGGCATAAGCCCGTCGCCCACGCCGGAATACAGTCCAACCCCGATGCCGCCCGAGAGTCCTTCGCCCAAGCCCACAACTCCCCCGTCACCGCCCACGGGCGCCGCTTCCGTAGCGGCAGTCGGCGCTGCGGCTGTTCTGAGTGCGATAATGCTGATCTGCCTTGGCAGGAAGAAGTGTTCCGTTTGATCCTCCGGAATAATTGCGATGGAAACGATCCAAGCTACCGTTCATAAACAAGCAGTGCGCCGAGCTTGCACTGCTTGTTTCATTTTGCTTTCGTGAAGCTTCCTCCTTTTGCTGTTCGCCCGGTTTACCGTATGCCGAAAAATATATATGCAAAAAACAGTTTTTAAGGTTGAACCAAATTGTTTTTAGCGTTATAATCCATGTATGGAAGAATGCTTCCAAAGAAAATACAAACCAAATTCAAAGGAGTATTTGCAATGAAATACGGTCGTGTTTACAACTTCTCCGCAGGCCCCTCCATCCTTCCCGAAGAGGTGCTTGAAAGCGTCCGCGACAACCTTCTCAACTACGAAGGCTCCGGCATGTGCGTAATGGAAATGAGCCACAGGTCTAAGGTCTTCCAGCAGATCATCGACGAGGCCGAGCAGGATCTTCGCGATCTTATGAACATTCCCGACAACTACAAGGTAATGTTCATCCAGGGCGGCGCTACCCTCCAGTTCGCAATGCTCCCCATGAACCTTATGAAGAACGGCGTTGCCGACTACATCGTTACCGGCAGCTGGTCCCAGAAGGCCTATAAGGAAGCTCAGAAGTACGGCAAGATCAACCTCGTTGCCACCAGCAAGGATAAGAACTTCAGCTACATTCCCGATTGCTCCGATCTGCCCATCAGCGAGGACGCGGACTACGTTTACATCTGCGAGAACGAGACCATCCACGGCACCACCTATCAGCAGCTTCCGAACACCAAGGGCAAGATCCTGGTTTCCGACCAGAGCTCCATGTTCCTCTCCAAGCCCTGCAACGTGTCCGACTACGGCGTGATCTACGGCGGCGTTCAGAAGAACATCGGCCCCGCAGGTATGGTTATCGTTATCATGCGTGAGGACCTCATCCGCGAGGATCTTCCCGAGTACGTTCCCACCTACATGAGCTACAAGACCCATGCGGACAACGGCTCCATGTACAACACCCCCAACTGCTGGAGCATCTACGTTTGCGGCCAGGTATTCAAGTACCTCAAGAAGATCGGCGGCCTCGAGGCTATGGCGAAGCTCAACGAGGACAAGGCGAAGGTCCTTTACGACTTCCTCGACGAGTCCAAGATGTTCAAGGGCACCGTTGAGAAGGAGTTCCGCTCCCTCATGAACATCCCCTTCGTTACCGAATCCGCAGAGCTTGATGCAGAAGTTGTTGCCGCCACCAAGAAGGCGGGCTTCGACAACCTCAAGGGACACAAGAGCGTTGGCGGCCTCCGCGCCTCCACCTACAACGCAATGCCCAAGGAAGGCGTTGTTGCGCTCGTTGATTTCCTCCGTCAGTACGAGAAGGAAAACTATAAGGGCTAAGAAAAAGTCTATCGCGGAGCGGGGTGCTTCTGTATCCCGCTCCTATCACTGTTAAACAGAACAATTAAAACATTTTTTAAAGGAGTTACTTATTATGCGTATTCTTGCATCCGACGGTATGGAGAAAAATGCCGTGGCCGCCCTTCAGGCACAGGGTCACGAGGTAGTTGAGCAGTTCTATGAGCCCGCAGAGCTTGCGGAGCAGGTCAAGAACTACGACGTTCTCGTTGTTCGCAGCGCCACCAAGGTGCGCGAGCCCATCATCGATGCGGCTCTTGAGACCGGCAAGCTGAAGCTCATCATCCGCGGCGGCGTTGGCATCGACAATATCGACCACAAGTATGCCGAGGAAAAGGGCATCGCAGTCCGCAACACTCCCCGCGCTTCCAGCGATGCGGTTGCGGAGCTTGCCCTCGCGCACATGCTCTCCTGCGCTCGTTTCGTCAGCCATGCCGGTCACTCCATGCGCGAAGGCAAGTGGGAGAAGAAGGCCTATGCAAAGGGCATCGAGGTCGGCGGCAAGACCCTCGGCGTTATCGGCTACGGCCGTATCGGTCAGAGCCTCGGCAGGATGGCTCAGGCTCTCGGCATGAAGGTCCTTGCGTTCGACATCTACCACGTAGACGGCCTTGAGAACGAGAACATGAAGTACGTTGAGATGGACGAGCTCTTCGCAAAGTCCGACTTCATCTCCATCCACACCCCCGCCATCGATGGCAAGCCCCTCATCAATGCGGAGACCATCGCCAAGATGAAGGACGGCGTTAACCTCATCAACACCAGCCGCGGCGCGAACATCGACGAGGCGGCTCTGCTTGAGGCGCTGAACAGCGGCAAGGTCCGCTCCGCAGGTCTCGATGTTTGGGCGGAGGAGCCCTCCAAGAACGATGCGCTCTACAATCACCCCATGGTAAGCTGCACCCCCCATATCGGCGCAAGCACCGTTGAGGCGCAGAAGCGTATCGGCGCGGAGATCGTTGATATCATCGGCAAGTTCTTTGCGTAATTGATTGGACTTAAACGTGCTGCGCGCCTTGCCGCGCAGCACGTATTTATGAGGAAATATGAATAAACATTTTAAATTTGCATTGATGCAGTTTATCTTTTCGTTTCTCTGCTTCAAGTTTCAGCAGTATGCGGCCGGCGACGGCATGATTTATGTTGATCCCCCGTGGTTCTTTATTATCGCGGTTTGTGCCGCAGTTATTGGCTTGATCGCCGCATTTGTTGGACTTTTCAAGAGAGAGAAATGAGCTTTTGATAGAGCTTGTATTGATAACGGACTTTGAGGCAATCCCCAAAGTCCGTTTGGTTATTCAAATGATATTCTGTTTGCAAAAGGATTTATCTTAATCCGACCGCGCGATATGCCTTATCCAGCGTGATCTGCGCCCTCTCCCCTGCCTGCTCCGCGCCTTTCTTAACGATGCGGTCGAGCTCGGCCTCGTCGTCCATATAGCGCTTATAGGTGGCCTGAATCGGCTCGATCTCGGCGATAACGGCCTCGGCAACGGCGACCTTGAGCTTGCCGTAGCCCGCGCCATCGAATTCCTTTACAGCTTCATCCATATTCTTGCCGGTGCAGGCGCAATAGATGGTAAGCAGGTTGTTGCAGCCGTAGCGCCCCTCAGCATAAGCGATGGTGGGTTCGCAGTCGGTGACGGCCTTTTTAAACTTCTTCATTATAACGGCGGGATCGTCCAGCATGGAGATATAGCCGTTGGGGTTGGTGTCGGTCTTGCTCATCTTATGCTCGGGATCCTGCAAGCCCATGATCCTTGCGCCGAATTTGGGCATGACGGGCTCCGGCACGATGAAGGTTTCGCCGAAGGCGTTGTTGAAGCGGATGGCAATATTACGCGCAAGCTCAACGTGCTGCTTCTGATCGTCGCCAACGGGAACCATGTGCGCACCGTAAATAAGGATATCCGAAGCCATGAGCACGGGATAGGTATAAAGACCCGCATTGATATTATCGGAATGCTTCTGGGATTTATCCTTGAACTGCGTCATGCGGTTCAATTCGCCCATATAGGTGGTGCAGCCGAGCAGCCAGCTCAGCTCCGCGTGCTGATGCACGTGGCTCTGGATGAAGAGCGGCGAGCGCTCGGGATCGATGCCGCAAGCGATGAGCAGCGCCGCCATCGAGCGGGTCTGCTCGCGAAGCTCTTTGGGATCGTTGCGAACGGTCAGCGCGTGCAGATCCGCAACCATGTAATAGCAATACTTGTCGTCCTGCTGCATCTCGCGCCAGTTGCGGAGAGCCCCTATATAATTGCCAAGTGTGGGAATACCCGTCGGCTTGATGCCGCTTAGAATGATCTTCTTTTCCATACAAAGACCCTCCTTCTTAAAAAATAATACGGTAATTATAGCACAAAACAGCGTAGATATGCCACGCTTTCATAAATATATTATCGCGGTTTGGTAGTCTTATATTGAAACGCTTGCGGAATAATTGTATAATCCTTTCCAATATCCGCTTTCAGGGGGTGCAGAATGAGTTTTCTTAACGATTACTATATAAGGATAGATGAGGACGGCAGGCTGCTTTCCAAGCACGGACAAGTCGAATACCTCACCACTATGAAATACATTCACGAGCACCTTGACGGCGTTTGTGAGCCGAGGATACTCGAAGTCGGCGCGGGCACGGGCAGATACAGCGTTACGCTTGCAAAGCAGGGCTTCAGCGTGACCGCGGTGGAATTGGTGGAGCATAATCTTGAAATTTTGAGGGGAAAGCTCGATGGCAGCGAGCCGATAACGGCATTTCAGGGCGATGCGCTCGATCTTTCCGCGCTCTCGGATAACACCTACGACCTCACTATGCTGCTCGGGCCCATGTATCATCTCTACACCCGCGAGGATAAGCTTCGCGCGCTATCCGAGGCTGTTCGCGTTACAAAGCCCGGCGGCGTGATAATGGTTGCATACTGCATGAACGAGGCGACGATCATAAGCTATGTTTTCCGGCAGAAGGGTCTTAACACCGTGCTTGAAAACAATATGCTTACCTCTGATTGGCATGGTATCAGCGAAGCAAAGGATATCTTTGAACTGATCCGCACCGAGGAGATAGCGGAGCTTGACGCGGAGCTGCCCGTTGAAAGGCTGAAGCTTGTTGCAACCGACGGTGCGACGAGATATATGCGCGAATTGATCGATGAAATGGACGAAGCGACCTTTGAAAAATGGATGGAATACCATTTCACGATCTGCGAGAGGCAGGATCTTATCGGAGCATCGCATCATACGCTCGATATTCTGCGCAAAAAATAAAACGGCTAAACTGAGCCGATAAAAGATAAACGAAACCCATCCGAGTCGATGATCGGATGGGTTTTTTCGTAAGAGCTGTCTCGCAGTATTAAAAAGCATTACTCGGCCTCATTCAAGCCTTTGTATCTTTAGCGCCCCACTTCTTGAGCTTCACAGCTAAAATAATGCCCGCAATAAGCAGAATCGCTCCGATGCCGAGTCCAATGTATCCAAACACGGAAAACGCATTTGCCGCAGTATTGGCCATCTCGTTCTGAGTGTTTGAGATCGTATCGCTTCCGAGGAAAAAGCCGCTATTCATGGAGCTTTCGCCGATCTCGGCATCTTTCTTGATGATGTTCACAAAGACAAAACGTATGATAGAGCCAACCAGAAGGAAAGCCAATCCGCTTGCGGCTACGCGCAGCCCGTACAGCCAGCCGAAGCGCTTTACCAGCCTGCCAATGCTATTCGGCAAATGATCCACCCAATCGGGATATGCGATCGAAGGCTCTTCGCGGCGGGCTTCGCTCACGACCGTGGGATCGCAAAGCGGCTCATCGGACTCGGAGAGCAGCCAATCGACGGAGCAGTTGAGGGTGTTTGCAAGCATCGTCAGCTTGCCGATCTCGGGGTTTGCTTCCCCCGTTTCCCATTTTGAAACGGACTGACGGGATACGCCCATCGCATCCGCAAGATCGATCTGAGACATTCCGGCTTTCTTCCTCGCCATGATGATTTTCTCGTTAAGCTTCATTTTTGTTTCTCCTTTTTTATCGGTCGGCCTCCTTGCGTAAAGCTCGGAAGCGACCTTTATTTTGCACCCCTATCATAGCGCATCCCACGGGTGCATAGCAACCAATACGGCGTTTGAAAAGTGTCAACCATCGGTTGCATTTGGCGGTTTTATTGGATTTTTTGCGTAATATACAGATTTATGCTTCCATTATTCAATCATCATTCCAAGCTATCCCCGGACGAATATTTATCAGTTTTCGCCCTATATACCCGACAGTTAATTGCGCTCCTATCCTAATATTTGAGAATATGATTTTTCCCGTCAGCACGGAAACAGTATTAGCTCCGTCACTAATATAAAGCCTGTATCTGCCGAAAACAGTTCTCGTCTTTTTTATCAGCGTTCCTCGAATCTCTTTATAATCATTCATATTGATTATATTCAACAGTCCCCCTTCCGTTTGCTTTGAACGAAAGGGGGGCTGAAAACAGTTTGGTTGAATGGCTCAGATGCCCATTTCCTCTTTAACTTCCTTGAAGCATTTTACCGCGAAATCGAGGTCTTCCTTGGAGTGGCCTGCGGAGACCTGGGTGCGGATCCTCGCCTTGCCCATCGGCACAACGGGATAGAAGAAGCCAACGACGTATACGCCCTTTTCGAGCATACGCTTTGCGAACTCCTGCGCGACCTTAGCATCGTAGAGCATAACGGGCACGATCGGGTGCGTTCCCTCGGGAACGTCGAAGCCGAGCTTGCCGAGCTGCTCGCGGAAGTACTTGGTGTTCTCATGCACCTTGTCACGAAGCGCGGTGGACTCGGTGAGCATATCGAAAACCTTGATCGAAGCCGCGCAGATCGCGGGAGCAAGGGTGTTTGAGAAGAGGTAGGGGCGGGACTTCTGCCTGAGCAGGTCGATGATCTCCTGACGGGCTGCGGTGTAGCCGCCGCTTGCGCCGCCGAGCGCCTTGCCGAGGGTGCCGGTGATGATATCCACGCGATCCATCACGCCGCAGAACTCGGGAGTGCCCTTGCCGTGGTCGCCCATGAAGCCGACAGCGTGGCTGTCGTCCACCATTACGAGCGCGCCGTATTCATCGGCGAGATCGCAGATAGCGGGCAGGTTGGCGATGAAGCCGTCCATAGAGAAAACGCCGTCGGTGGCGATCAGCTTGATGCGGCAATCCTTTGCGGCCTCGAGCTGAGCCTTGAGATCCTCCATGTTGTTGTTCTTATAGCGGAAGCGCTTTGCCTTGCAGAGACGAACGCCGTCGATGATGCTGGCGTGGTTGAGTTCATCGGAGATGATGGCATCGTCCGCGCCGAGGATGGTCTCGAAAAGGCCGCCGTTTGCATCGAAGCAGGAGGTGTAGAGGATGCAGTCGTCCATGCCGAGGAAGTCCGCGATCTTTCTCTCAAGGGTCTTGTGGATCTGCTGGGTGCCGCAGATGAAGCGCACGGAGGAAAGGCCGAAGCCCCACTCGTCGTAGCTTGCCTTCGCAGCCTCGATGATGTCGGGATTGTTGGAAAGGCCGAGGTAGTTATTCGCGCACATATTGAGAACGCCGCGGGTCTTAGTGGTGTCGATACGCGCCTTCTGGGGAGTGGTGATGATGCGCTCGTCCTTATAGGTGCCGGCTTCCTTGATGGAGGCGAGTTCGCCGCGGAAGATTTCGTATGCCTGTTTCATATTATGCTCCTTGTTTTATTCGTATTTTTATAGTTTATTTGGTCCAATCAAGAACGACCTTGCCGCTCTGACCGCTGTTCATCGCCTCAAAGCCCTTTTCAAAATCGCGGTAGTTGAAGCGATGGGTGACGATGGGGCTAAGATCGAGACCTGCCTCGACCATGGCTCCCATCTTGTACCAGGTTTCGTACATTTTGCGGCCGTAGATGCCCTGAAGCGTGAGACCCTTGAAGATGATCTCGTTCCAATCTACGACGGTGCCGGGGCCGGCGATGCCGAGAAGCGCGACCTTGCCGCCGTTGCGCATAGCGCCGATAAGCTGGTTGAGCGCACGGCCGTTGCCGCTCATCTCGAGGCCTACGTCGAAGCCTTCCTTAACGTGGCAGGCCTTCATAACGTCCTCAAGCTTTTCCTTAGCAACGTTTACTGGGGTTGCGCCCATCTTCTTTGCAAGATCGAGGCGGTACTCGTTTACGTCCGTAATGAGCACGTTCCTCGCGCCGTTATGCTTGCAGATAGCCGCCGCCATAATGCCGATGGGGCCTGCGCCGGTGATAAGCACGTCCTCACCCACCACGTCGAACATCAGCGCGGTGTGAGTCGCGTTGCCGTAGGCATCGAAGAAGGAGATGATGTCGTCCGGAATATCGTTATCGTCCATGGGAACGACGTTGGTAGCCGGGATGCAGAGGTATTCCGCAAACGCGCCCTGACGGTCAACGCCAACGCCCTTGGTGTGTACGCACCACTGACCGTTGCCGCTGCGGCAGTTGCGGCAGTGACCGCAAACGATATGGCCCTCGCCCGAAACGCGCTGTCCGACGTAGAGTCCCGTCACGCCGTCGCCGAGCTCTGCGATCTCGCCCACGTACTCATGGCCGACCGCCATCGGGGGCTTGATATGCTGCTCGCTCCAGCTATCCCAGTTGTAGATATGAACGTCCGTTCCGCAGATCGCGGTCTTTCGGATCTTGATAAGCACCTCGCCCATTCCGGGAGTGGGAACGGGGATCTGCATAAGGGTAAGCCCCTTACCAGCCTCGGTCTTGACGAGCGCATCCATCATTTTAGTCATGGTATTTCCTCCGGGATTTATATTCGATTTTGTTTTATCCGTTCTAATTTGCCAAGGAATTTTTCGGCGGCGGCAAGCTTGATGCAGCAGCAGAGCACCTGCATCGCCTTCTCGAGCTCATCGAGCGGCGGGAAGCTGGGCGCTATGCGCAGATTGCTGTCGTCGGGATCATTCTTATAAGGATAGGTCGCGCCCGCATCGGTCATTACAACGCCCGCTTCCTTGCAGAGTGCATGAACTCGCTTTGCGCAGCCGGGTTCAACGAAGAGGCTAACGAAATAGCCGCCCTTCGGCCTATGCCAGTGCGCGATTCCGAGGGGAGCGATCTGCTTATCGAGATATTCAAGCACCATGTCGAACTTGGGCTTCATTATCTCGGCATGCTTTTTCATGTGGTCAAGAACGCCCTGAGCGTTTTTGAAAAAGAGCACGTGGCGAAGATGATTGATCTTATCGAAGCTGATGACCTGTGCGTTCAGCAGCTTTTTCATATAGGCCATATTCGCCTCGGAGCAGGCGAAGCATGCTATGCCCGCGCCGGGGAAGGTTATCTTGGAGGTGGAGGCGAACTCGAATACCATATCGGGATTGCCCGCCTTCTCGCATTCCTCGAGGATATTCTTGAAGGGAACGAACTCGCCGTCGAACTCATGCACGCAGTACGCATTGTCCCAAACGAGAACGAAGTCGGGCGCTGCATGCTTGAGGGAGGCAAGGCGGCGTATGGTTTCATCGGAATAGGTTATGCCATCGGGATTGGAATATTTCGGAACGCACCAGATGCCCTTTACCTCGGGATCTGCGGCGTATTTTTCAACAAGATCCATATCGGGACCTTCTTCGGTCATCGGGATCATGATAAGCTCCATGCCGAAGGAGGATGAGATGGTGAAGTGGCGATCGTAGCCGGGAGCCGGGCAGAGGAACTTGACCTTATCGAGCTTTGACCACGGCTTTTCGGAGTGAAGCAGACCGTTTGTGTACGCTTTAGCTATGAGGTCGTACATAAGGGTCAGGCTTGCGCTGCCTCCCGCGAATACCTGCTCAAACTTAACGCCGAGCAGCTCGGCAAAAAGCCTGCGCGCAGCGGGAAGACCCATCAGCTCGCCGTAGTTGCGGGCCTCGACGCCGTCTACATTGGTTTGCTCCGGGTCGATATGCATATTGAGAAGCTCCATGGAAAGATCGAGCTGTGCTTTGCCGGGCTTGCCGCGGGACATATCGAGCTTGAGACCCTGCGATTTGCAGTTTTCGTATGCCTTGAGCGCCTCGTCATAGAATGCTTCGAGCTGCTTGCGCTCCATTTCCTTGAGAACCATAATCAACCTCCAATATCTGTTTTATTGAAAGAATACGATGCTTTAATTATAGTCCCGAAAGCCATTTATGTCAAACTATATATTGCGCGTTTTTTCCTTATTTCCGCTGTATTTCGGATTGGAAAGCGGGCAGAAAAATGGTATAATATTCGCTGAGCGGTCAGTCCGCTTTTACCCATTTGATTCGAGAGGTGAATACAGGCTTATGGATATGATCGAAAAGATTGAAATACTCAAAAGGATGATCGCCGAGAGCGGCAGAATAGTTTTTCTCGGAGGTGCAGGAGTTTCATGCGAGAGCGGCATTCCGGACTTCAGAAGCAGCAACGGCATCTTCGAGGCGATCAAAAAATATGGTTATCCGCCCGAGGAGCTGCTTTCGCACACCTTTTTCATGCGCAAGACCGAGACCTTCTTTGCATACTATAAGGAGCTTCTGCTTTCGCCGGATGCGAAGCCGAATAAGGCGCATCTTGCGCTTGCGGAGCTTGAAGCGCGCGGCAAGCTGACCGCCGTTATCACGCAGAATATCGACGGGCTGCACCAGCTGGCGGGCAGCAATAAGGTTTACGAGCTGCACGGCTCGATACACCGCAACTACTGCATGAAATGTCATATGTTTTTCGATGCGGAGTACGTCGGCTCTGCGAAGGGCATCCCCTACTGCCCCTGCGGAGGCATCATCAAGCCCGACGTTGTTTTATATGAAGAGCAGCTCGATCACGAATGCTTGAACGGTGCTCTTACGCACGTTATGCGTGCGGATATGATGATAGTGGGCGGCACATCGCTGCAGGTCTACCCCGCTGCCGGACTCATCGACTATTATCGCGGCGACAGGCTCGTGCTTATAAACAAGAGCGCAACGCCGTATGATTCAAGAGCCGATCTTGTGATAAACGAAAGCATAGGAGAGGTGCTCGGAGGAGCGGTGATGAAGCAGTGACTTTATACTGCGGGTTTAATAGAATCACCTTATAAAAGCACAAGCTCCACTTCGGCAATGCGGCGCGAGGCGTCTAACCTGCCGCTTCTTTTGAAGCCCGCAGCAAGGTAAAACGCTTCCGCCGCGCTGTTGTTTTCAAGTATCCAAAGCGTGGGCGTGCCGTCACATTTGCTTATCGCAAATTCAAGCAGCGCGCCGCCATAGCCCTTTCGCTGTTTATCCGGCAGCACGTAAAGATCCTCGATCATGCTGCCGTTCACAGACACAATGCCAACAGGTTCCTTATCCACAAGCATGAAAAGCGCGCTTCCCGCGTCCAGCTTCTTTTGCAGGTATTCCCGCTGATGCTCGGGCGTATGCAGCGAAACAAATTCCTCTGAACAGAACAAGCGGTGCGATTCCCGCCACGATTCGGAATGGATACGCGCCGCCTGATCGATATTTGTTTTGTCTATGGGTATTATCATGACGTTTTACAGCACGGAAATCCGAGCTGTTATCTGCACCTTTCGAAATTCATCGGCATCGAGCACGAAGGTGAGGCCGTCATAGACTTCTCCGCGCACTTTTCTAAAGCCTATCTCCCTATCGACTATCTTGAAGCCAAGGCGCTCGGCGCACTTGACCATACGAATATTTCCGGACCACGTCTGCAGAGCTATATTGAAATGACCGTGCTCAAAATGATGCTCAATATATGCACAAAGCGCATCTTTCCCGATGCCGCTGTTCCAAAAAGAAGGCTCGTTTATCTCTATCCCAAGCGCATAGTAAAATACGCCGTTCATGCCTTCCCTGCCGACCCATTTGACCCATTCGTATTCCTCGTCAATAAGGTACGTGTTTAATGAGCCTATATGCGTTCCGTCACGATGATCAAGCTCGACCTCCCATCGGAAGTCATCATAGGCGCGCCTTTCGGCAGCATCGGCGATCCTTTTCAGCTCCTTTTCCCTGTATGCATCAGGATCGAAACAGGCAAGAGCTTCCTCCATTTCCCAAGGCGCATCCCAAAGCGCCCATTCCGTTTGCTCGGTGTTCCAGCGAATATCGTCCTCAACGTCCGACTCCACCATGTCGCGCAAAACTATATCCTTATAAACGATTTTCCAGGTATCCTGCATGGCTTTATAAACTTTACCTCAATTCTTTCGCAAACGTTCGGTCAGCTTCACCACTGGGACCGGTCATACCCTCAAGATACGGAACTAATCGAACATGGCTTCGATCTCCTCGATCGGCTTTTCAAGCACGACCGAGATCTCGGTGCAGAGGATGTTTTTAGCGTTGGAAAGCATTTTCCTTTCGCCCGAGGAAAGCGTGCGGATGCTGTTTCTTTTGCCAAGGCAGAGCATAACGTCCACAACGATTTTCGGATCGCCCGTGCGAAGCTTATCCATATTATCGCGGTAGCGCTGATTCCAGTTCGCGCTGCCGAGGCAGGGCTGAGCGGTGCGATAGTATTCGAAGAGCTCCTCGCACTCGGCCTTGGTGATGATCCTTCTCAAGCCGACCGCTTCGGCGTTGTCCACCGGAAGCATCGCGGTCAGCTTGGTGTTTATAAGGCGCAGAACATAATACGTGGTGGTCTTTCCAAGAACATCACGCGCTTCTATTGCTTCGATTGTGCCTACACCGTGCAGCGGATAGCACACGGTATCTCCGATCGAAAACATCCTTCCCTCCTTGACGGCCGCAGCTTCAAGCCGATCGGCCGCGCATTCAAGCTCTCTATCAAGCGATATCGAGAGCTATTTCCATCATTTTAGTAAAAGAGTTTTGCCTTTCCTCGGCGGTGCAGTCGTTGCCGGGTGCAAACGGCGTGTCGGATATGGTGCAGATACAGAGCGCATTTTTGCCCGCGCGCGCCGCATTGCAGTAAAGACCAGCGCTCTCCATTTCAACGGCGAGAACGCCCATCTTCTGCCATGAGGCAAGGCTTGCGGAATCGTCGTAGAAAGTGTCCGCAGAGAGCAGATTGCCGACCATGTAGCGAACGCCGAGCTTTTCGGCGCTCTCGGCCGCTTTTTTAACGAGCTCGTAGCTCGCGATCGGCGCGTAGGTGCCCGGCAGAGCGTACTGAGCGGCAAAGTTGGAATTCGTGCAGGCGCCCATGCCGATCACGACGTCGCGGATCTTAAGATCGGGATGTATGGCTCCCGCGGAGCCGATCCTGATTATATTTTCAACTCCGAAGAAATTGAAAAGCTCGTAAGAGTAGATGCCGATGGACGGGATGCCCATGCCGCTTGCCATAACGGAAACGCGCTTGCCCTTATAGGTGCCCGTGTAGCCCTGAACGCCGCGCACGTCGTTTACAAGTACGCGATCCTCAAGGAAGTTTTCGGCAACGAATCTGGCCCTCTTCGGGTCTCCGGGCATGAGAACTGTTTTTGCGAAATCGCCGGGTTTAGCGGCAATATGCGGAGTTGGAGTATTGCTCATAACTGCACCTCTTCCAAATTAATGATTATATTATACCATAGGTCGATGCCTTTTTCAAGCATTGTTCGATGCAGTATATTTTATTTTTGCGCAGCTTTATCGCCTTTTGGTGTTGACTTGAGAAGCAAAAAGCATTATAATTATCACTTGCATGGTTCTTTCCGCTGCGGATGAGCGCATGCTATACCCGAATAAAGAGAGGGGGGAAATTTTTAATGGAAATCCGTGTAGGCGAAAACGAGTCTTTGGAAAGTGCAATAAAGCGTTGGAAGCGTAAATGCGCGCGTTCCGGCATCCTTGCCGACGCAAGGAAGCGCGAGCACTATGAGAAGCCCAGCGTAAAGCGCAAAAAGAAGGCTGAGGCTGCAAGAAAGCGTAAGTATTAAAAAACACTTGGGGCGGTTTCACCGCTCCTTTGTTTTTATTCTGATAATTGACGCAAAAACGCTTTAAAAATGCCGCTTAATATGCTATAATAGCAAAATCGAACATCAATCAGCGGAGGTCGCAATGATAAAAAGCATGACGGGCTTCGGCAGAACTTCCCTTTCGATAGACGGAAGAGAGCTGACCGTTGAGCTCAAGGCTGTCAATCACCGTTTTCTCGATCTGTCCTTCAGGTTCCCCCGTTCCCTGTCCTTCCTTGAGGACACGGTTCGCGGCGAGCTTTCCCGTCTTCTCTCGCGCGGGCATATCGACGCATACGCTTACTACAGGAACACACGAAGCGATGCGAAAAGCATCAGCGTTGACAGATCGCTTGTCTCGGCATATCTTGGCGCTTCAAACGAGCTTGCCGAGGAATTCGCGCTTCAGAACGATATCACCGTATCAAAGCTTCTTCGGATCTCCGATCTTGTGAGCATAAACGATGCGGACGACGATCCCGAGGCACTTAAAGGCCTTATGGTCGAGGCCGTGCGCGCAGCCTGCGCCGAGCTTATCAAGATGCGCGAACTTGAGGGCGAGCGCATAAAATGCGATCTTGAAACGCGCATCGCCGTGCTTTCATCCGTTCGCGATCAGATCGCCGAGCGCGCGCCTTTGGTCGTTGAAGCGTATCGCGCAAAGCTCAATGCAAGGATCGAAGCCATCCTCTCGGAGACCGAGATCGACCGTGCACGCCTTGCGACCGAGATCGCACTTTTTGCGGATAAGGCCAATATCGACGAGGAGCTCGTTCGCCTTGAAAGCCATTTTAAAGGTGCGCTCGAGCTGCTTTCAAGTGATGAGCCCGTTGGCAGGAAGCTTGATTTTCTCGTTCAGGAAATGAACCGCGAGTTCAACACCATCGGCTCGAAGGCGAACGATCAGGCGATAACCGCGCTTGTGATAGACGGCAAGGCGGAGCTTGAGAAACTGCGCGAGCAGGTGCAGAATCTTGAGTGATCGGCAATCTTACTTAAAATATTTATAGATAGATTTTTTTGCTTCGGAGGCTTGTATGCTTATCGACATCGTAAACAAAACCGGCAATCTCATCGTTCTTTCGGGCCCCTCCGGCGTTGGAAAGGGCACGATCGGCGCGCGGCTTCTTGAAAAGCACGACGATCTTTGCTTCTCTGTTTCGGCCACCACGCGCGAAATGCGCGAGGGCGAGCAGGAGGGCGTGAACTACTACTATAAAACCGTTCAGGAATTTCAGGAGATGATCGATAACGACGAATTCCTCGAGTATATGCAGGTTTTCGGCAGGAATTACTACGGCACCCCCCGCAAATTTGTTGAAGAAAAGCTTGCGCAGGGAATCAGCGTTCTTCTGGATATAGACGTTCAGGGCGCAATGGTGGTCAAAAAGAACTATCCCGAGGCCGTGATGATATTCATCGCGCCCCCCACCCTCGCCGAGCTTCACCGCCGCCTCGTTGGCCGCGGCACCGACACCGAGGAAGCCATTGAAAGGCGTTTTGCCGAGGCCAAGACCGAGCTTAAGCTCGTGAACGAATACGACTACGTTGTTGTGAACGACGATCTTGAGCTTGCGGTTGAGGACGTTGAGTGCATCCTTCGCTCATCCCGTCTTGCGGGAAAGGAATATAAGGACGAGCTTTTCCGCACGCTGAATGCCGAGGAAGCCTGACGCGGCGCTTCCTTATCCAAACTATTTGCTTAATAATTTCGGAGGTATACCCATGAAACATCAGATGAACCATCCCCCGGTCGTGGAGCTTGAAAACAAGGCGGGCTGCCGCTATATGCTCGTTACCGCAGTTGCGAGAAGGGCGCGCCAGATCATCGCCAAGAAGCAGCACAGCGAGCTTAAGCCCGTTACCCAGGCTGTGGATGAGCTCTACAACGGCGAGCTCGATCTCAAGTATCCGAGCGAATACTATCAGACTTCGGAAAAATGATCATCGGCCAAGCCGATCTCAAAACAAATTGCATCGATTGGAGAGAGTGAAGCATAATGTTTGCAAGGGTGATAGTTGATATTTCAAACACCAATGTGGACAGGCTTTTTACCTACTCTCTGCCAGAGGAAATAAAGGCTGCCCCCGGTCAGCGTGTTCTCGTGCCCTTTGGGCGCGGAAACAAGCCGATCGAGGGCTTTATCATTGCGCTTTCGGATGAAATGCAGACCTCCCACGAGGTCAAGCCGATATTGAGAACGCTTGAGCCCTATACGGTTCTCACCGATGAGCAGCTCAGGCTTTCGGAATGGATATGCACCGCCTACCACTGCACCCGCGCGGATTCGCTGCGCGGCATGATACCCGCCAAGCTGCGCGGCTCAAGGATCAAGGAAAAGACGGTGCGAACGCTTCGCCTCTCCCCCGCCGCGAACAGGGAGAGCTTTATTTCTTCGATAAGCGCAAAGGACGGCAGCATAAAGGCGCCGAAGCAGCTCGAGGTATACGAGCTTCTCGATCATCCCGAGGCCGAATACTCCGCTTCGGATATCAGCGCGTTCATTCCCGGCGCAGCCTCCGCAATAGCCGCGCTCGTTAAAAAAGGCATTCTTATCGAAGCAGGCAGGGAAACCTTCCGAAATCCCTTCGCAGGGCGCGATCCGAAGCCATCCCTTCCCCTACCGCTGCTCCCATCGCAGGCCGCCGCGCTTGATGCGATAAACGGAGCTTCTGCGGGCGAAACGCTGCTTCTGCACGGCGTTACGGGCAGCGGAAAGACCGAGGTATATATGCAATCGATAGCCGCCGAGCTTAAAAATGGGCGCGGCGCGATAGTGCTCGTTCCCGAGATATCGCTCACGCCTCAGACTACTGACAGATTCAGGAGCCGATTCGGGGATACGGTCGCGGTGCTCCACAGCCATTTGAGCGACGGCGAACGCTTCGACGAGTGGCGGCGCATACGATTTAAAAAGGCAAGGGTCGTTATCGGCGCTCGCTCCGCCGTGTTTGCTCCGGTCGAGGAGCTTGGACTCATCATCATCGACGAGGAGCACGAGCCGAGCTATCAATCCGAGCAAACGCCCAAGTATTCCGCCGTCGAGGTGGCAAGGCGCAGGGCGCGCATAACCGGCGCAAGGCTCGTTCTCGGCAGCGCAACACCGTCGCTGACGAGCTATTATCGCGCTAAACGCGGGCAGTATAAGCTTATCGAGATGCCTGAGCGCATAAACGGTGAGACCATGCCGCGCGTTGATATCGTTGACATGCGCAGCGAGTACCTTTCGGGCAACAACGGCATCTTTTCCGGGCTTTTAAAGGATGCGATCGCAAGCGTTCTTGAAAAGGGCGAGCAGGCGATACTGTTTTTAAACAGGCGTGGCTACTCTTCGCACGTTGAGTGCCGCGCATGCGGCTTTGTTTTCTCCTGCAAAAACTGCGACGTTGCAATGACTTATCATAAGTTCGACAACGCGCTTCGCTGCCATTACTGCGGCGCTTCGGCCTTCGTTCCGAATAAATGCCCTAGCTGCGGCAGCGAGTTCGTGAAATTCTCGGGCATGGGGACTCAGCAGGTTGAGGAGCAGCTCCACGAGCTTTTCCCAAGCATCAGAACGCTTCGCATGGATACCGATACCACCGTGGGCAAAAATGCACACCGCGATATCCTCGACTGCTTCACCCGAGGCGAGGCGGACGTGCTTATAGGCACTCAGATGGTCGCCAAGGGGCTTGACATACCGAACGTTACGCTCGTTGGCGTGGTTTTCGCCGATTCAACACTCTTCCACTCCGATTATCGCAGCAGCGAACGCACTTTTCAGCTTCTTACGCAGGTGGCGGGGCGCGCAGGCAGGGCCGATAAGGAGGGCCGAGTCGTAATTCAAACGAACGCACCGAACCATAGAGCCATTTCACTCTGCACAAAGCACGACTATAAGGGCTTTTATAACCTCGAGATCGGCGACAGGCTGCACACGCTGTTTCCCCCGTTCTCGGTTTTCGTGCGCGCACTCTTCGTTTCAAGGGTCGAAGCCGAGGCCGCCGAAGCTTCGGGCAGATTCTCTTCCGGCGTTACCGAGGCGATCCTATCAGCACTCAGCGGGCATGGCGCCGAAAACGAGCTTATATTCGTTATTCCCGGCGCGGCACCCATAAGAAAAAGGGACGGCGAGTATCGCTACGCCGTTATAATTAAGCTTGCAAGAACCGCGCATACCGCCGCAGCAATAGAATCGATATATTCCTATGCCGCCGAAAAGCCCGAGGAAAGCTGCCGCGGCATAGAGATCAACCCGCAGGATATGCTGTAGCCGAAGCATCGGCAGCATATCTTTTTTTCATATTATTACTTGGTAATTTTTAAATAAATCCGTATTCTTTAGAAGTAAGAACCGATTTCAGTCAGCGAAGCTTTTGCCTTCGATCCACTGCTGAACAGCTATTTATTGCAGCGACGATACCACCCCTGCTTTCGATATTCATTGCAAACACTTTCATCGGGTATTACGTGCAATATAATTTTTGCCGTATCGATTTTGCCTTGTTTTATTCGGTTTTCGGCGGTATAATTATGCTGTTATATTATGGGCATGCACGTTTGCGCAAAATTCGCCCCTTGGAGTTACCATGAAACATATCGACAAGCTTACCGTAAACACCATCCGAACCCTATGTTCGGATGCCATTCAGAAGGCCAAGAGCGGCCACCCCGGAATGGCTATCGGCTCTGCTCCCATCGCGCTTGCGATCTTCGAGCAGCTTAAAAAGAAGCCCGCTCAGGCAGACTGGCTCGGCCGCGACCGCTTCATCCTCAGCGCGGGTCACGCCTCCATGCTCAACTATGCGCTTCTGCATCTTTTCGGCTACGACGTTTCGATCGACGATATCAAGTCCTTCCGCCAGTTTGCGAGCAAGACCGCCGGCCATCCCGAATTCGGCCACACTCCCGGCGTTGAGGCAACCACCGGCCCGCTCGGTCAGGGCTTTGCAA
>Ga0256404_1005765_pt1 | contig 21439 bp, 20 predicted proteins | sample RumenRJG_01DNA_FD_185990 | JGI IMG/M metagenome (GOLD analysis project Ga0256404, IMG submission 185990) | Bovine rumen microbial communities from Lethbridge, Alberta, Canada - RJG_01 | ecosystem: Host-associated > Mammals > Digestive system > Stomach > Rumen | place: Canada: Alberta | collected...
TATTAGAATTCTTTACAAATGAACTAAAAAAATATATTAAAGATAAAAAAGGATATGTTTTTAGAGTAGATCCATATCTTATATATAGACAAAGAGATATAGATGGAAATATTGTAGAAGACGGAATTGATAATAGAAAAGTAGTTGATAAATTAAAAGAACTTGGTTTTAGAAAAGTAAGCATTGAAGAAACAGAACAAGTAATTTGGATGTTCTCTCTAGACTTAGAAGGCAAAACAGAAGAACAAATATTAAAAGAGATGAAACCAAATACTAGAAATCAAATTAAAAAAACAGAGAAGTTTGGTATATCTGTTAATGAAATAAGTTATGATGAATTAGATAGATTTCAAAGTATTATGGAAGAAACTGGAGCAAGAAAAGGATTTGAAGTAAGAGATATATCTTATTTTCAAGAAATGTATAAATTATTTCACGATAAAAATGAAGTTAAATTCTTTATTACAGAATTAAATTTAAAAAATTATATTAAAGGATTACAAGAAGAAAGAAAAGTAAAAGAAGAAAAAATTTCAAGTTTAAGTGATGCAAAATATAACGATGGTGCAAAGAAAAACTTAAATAATGAAATTGCATCAATTGACAAAAGAATCAAAGAATCAAAAGAAATTATTGATAATACAGGAAAAGATATAATTACTTTATCAGGATCTATGTTTATGTTAATAAAACCAGAAGTAATATATCTATCTAGTGGAAATTATGAAGAATACATGAAATTTAATTCACAATATCTTATTCAATGGGAACTTATTAAGTATGGAATAGAAAATGGCTTTAAAAAACATAACTTTTATGGAATCCCTGCAAATATTAATGAACATCCAAAAGATTATGGAATATATGAATTTAAAAGAGGATTCAATGGCTATGTAGAGGAATTAATTGGAGAATTTGAATTACCAATAACATGGCATTATAATATAATGAAATTAATACATAAGATAAAAAAATAGTCGTGGTTTATATTATGATATATTCAATATAGAATAATAAGGAGGTAATATATGTATTGTATTAAATGTGGAAAAAAATTAGATGAAGGGAATAGATTTTGTACAAACTGTGGACAACCAGTTGATAATAAGAATAATACATATATAAAACAAACAGTACAAGTTAAAAGAAAAGAACAAACTAGTGGAACAGCAATTGCCTCACTTGTAATAGGTATTATATCTTTTGCTATAAGTTTTATATTTTCATTAATATCATTACCATTATCAATTGCAGGATTTTGCTTTGGAATTGCAACTAAACAGAAAAGCGGTATAAAAATAGCAGGATTAATATTAAATATTTTGGCAGCTGTAATAAGTATTTTAATGCTTATTATATTTGGTACAATGATATTATCATCAATGTTAAAAATAATTAATATGGAACGACCAAGTTTTAACTACTATAAAGATGCACCAATTGTTGGAGAATGGGACTGTAAAGCATTTGATGGAGCAGGAGAACATGGAAACTATCTATTTACATTAAAGTTACAAAATGATAATAGTTTTATTTGGTATAAATTTGATGATAGATTTAATAATAATGTAGATGGCTCATATACTTATGAAGATTTAAAAAAATCTACTAATGATAATAAATATAAGTATTATAATATTAATTTAAAATCAGAAAACTATGTTGAGAATGGTGAAAAAACAACTGAAACATATAATACAACATATGAAATGGGAGTTAACGAGGATAAAGATCAAGCAATTCTTATAAATGTTGTTTCTTATAATATGTATTATTGTTACAGATAAAAAACATATTAAATTTTAATATGTTTTTCTTTTAATTTATAAATTTTATTTTGAATATTATTAGTATATTCAAATATACCTAATAATTTGAAAATTTTTATTCTTATTTTATCAACAATTATAGATCCAATAATAAATAAGAATGTGAATGATAGTATACAAGCAAAAATATATATAGTTGACTTATTACTAATTTTGGTGAATAATCCACACATAATATTATTCCAAATTAATACATGATTATTCAATATGTAAATTGAGAATGCCGAAGGAGATGTAAATGCAATTATCTTTTTCCATATTTCATTAAAATTAATTCTTGAAAAGATAATAACATATAAGATTGCAACCCCAAGAATAGTTGGTGATGTATATGTTATAAGAAGATTATTATTAATACTTAAATTAAGAAAATTAAACTCGAATCCATAAATTTTATAGATATATGTTATAAAATATAGTATTAACATTAACAGTATTAAATTTGAAGATTTTATTTTTTTAGCAATATCGCACTTCTTTATTGCTGCTCCTAATATATATACTACAATGAGCCAAATAACGGAATAACCATCATTTAAATTGAATGCTTTAGATATAGTATCATAGAAGGAAAAAATGATAATTATTAAAATAAATAATATTTTAAAATTATGCTTGTTTATATTTGCAATTGCCTTATTTAAAAATGGAATCATAATAAAAAGTCCAGAATATGCAGTAAAATACCACCACTGTCCACTTGTTACTGGGATAAACGAATATAAATAATCCTTAGGAAGAACCATATTAGAATTAACCATATCAAATGATAAATTAACAAAAAAAGCATAAAATGCAACTTCCAACCATAAATTTAAGTAATTTTTAATTTTAACATTTTTTTTATCATATAAAACATATCCAGTTATTAGAGCAAAAATATTTACCGCAGGATATGCAATTATTTCAAGTAACCATATAAATTTATATTGTATTGAATTTTGAGGGACGTTAGAAATTAATCCACCTTGTAAATTACAGTGTAAAATAATAACAAAAATCATAGATAATACTCTTAGAAAATCAATCCCATAGTTTCTTTTGTCTTTTTCCATATTTATCACCAACTTGTTAATTTTTAATTACATCTTCTATAATAACAAAAAAAGTATATTTTTAATATACTTTTTTAAATCTTAGTAGGAATTAAGTAAGAGAAATATGAAATATTTCTTAAAATCATATAACCAATTAAAATAATTAATAATATTATTAAAGACTTAGTTGAAGGTATAATAATTACCTTCTTTTTTATAAATATAATAACCATAATAATAAAATAAATAATTCCTACAAATAATAAAATAAATAAAAGTGGATTATATCTAAATGCTTGATAAAAGTCTAGTTTGGATAATGAAATAATCATTCTTGTTCCACCACATCCTGGACAGTAAATGTGGAAAAAATGTAAAAAAGGACATTCATATTCTATTTTATATAGAAAGAAAAACCAAATAAAACAAAATAAGCTAATTCCTAAAATTAAAAAACCCTGCTTTATAGAGGGCTTCCATTTAATAGTGTACATTAGTAGATCCATCAATGTAAGTTAAAACATAAATAAAGAATATGGTAATTAAAGTAATAATTCCAACTATCGAAATAATAATACCAGCAATTGAAAATCCTTTACCATTTCCATTATAATCTTTAGATTTAATAAGCCCAACAATTGATAATACCAAACTTACTACACTTAAACCTCCACAACACATTAAAAGTGAAACTAAAGAAACAATAAATCCTGCAAGACCAATGCCATTAGTCTTAACTTGTGGTTGAACATTATTAACAACAACCTGTGGCTGAACCTGAGGAGATACATTTTGAGTTGCTCCACAATTAGGGCAAGCAACAACTCCTTCTGGTAATTCACTTCCACAACTAATACAATATTTAGCCATCATCTACACCTCTTTCTAATATAAATTATATATTAGTAAAAAAAGATAATCAACATTTTTCTAAATAATGTTAAATATATTTACAAACCTCGACAATTAAATTATTCTTTTTAGTATTCTTTTTAACACATCCAAATTTATATTTACCAACTTTTTTAATACTAAAAGTATCATTTTCTTTTAATTTATAATCAGAGTTAATTAAATATTCATAGTTAAGCATAATAGATTTTTTCTTTATAAGATTATTAATATTACTCCTTGCAGTATGTAATATAGAAGATATAACAGTATCAATTCTTGTACTTGATACAATTATTTCAAATTTTTCATAACTTCTTTCATAGTCCTTAAGTAAATTAATATCAATCTCTTGTAGAGTAACTTTACTATTTTTTACCATTAGAAAATTACTTAAAAAATAGTTTTTAAGAATAGGTAATATATAAATATAATATTTATTATCTATAATAAGTATATCTCCAAATAAATCTGGTGATATATTTAATGAATACATAGTACCAAGGATATCTTGATGTCTAAGTTCTTGCTTTGAAATAATTTCATACAATAAAACTTCAGGTGCTTTTTTATTATATATAATATTTTTTTCACTATCTTTATAAGGATAATATATATTATATTCATTCTTTTTAAGTTTTGACTTAGCTTTATTAATCTCTAATGGATCTAAAAAATAAGTATATCCTAAGTTATTAAATCTAGTTAAATTTTTTTCTATAAAGAACATATCAAATACCTCGCGTAATAATTATATCATGTAATAACAAGCATAAGATGATATAAATGATAATGATGATTGAAATGTTAATTACAAGATGAGATAAAAATATAGAAAAAATGAAGAATTATATGAATTTAAATAATACTATAGAGAAAAGAATTCAAAATAATAAATTCACAAAGTAAAAGTAAATAATCACATATATTTCATAAGAAAAACAAGGAAAGTTGAGTTTTACTAGCCTTGTTTTTTGTGTTATATAATTACTCCAAAAGGAGGAAATAATGAGAAATAAATTTTATACATGTAGATATGATATAGCATTCAAAGAAATATTCATGAATCATAAAAATAAAGATATTCTAGTTGCCTTATTAGAAAGTGTATTAAATATAAAAATTAAAGAATTATCATATCTAAATAATGAAAAAATAGTAGATAATATAAATGTTAAAAGAAAACATTTTGATCTTCATATAAAAACTGAAACAGAAAATATTCAAATTGAAGTTAATAATTATTTTAATGATTATACAAGACCAAGAAATATGGCATACATTTGTAATACATATGCACATGAAATACTAAGAGGTGAAGAATATAATGAACAAATACAAATAATACAAATTAATTTTACATATGGTCTAAATAAATTAGGAAAATATTATGATAAAGAAAAATTAAGAATATATTATATGCAAGATAATACTAATAAAAAATATGTAAATAATATTATGATTTATGAATTAAATATGGATTATTATATGAATTTATGGTACTCTAATGATGAAAAAGAGATAGAAAAGTATAAGTACATAATAATGTTAGATTTAAAGAAAAATGACTTAGAAAATCTATCAAAAAAAGATAAGGTGGTAACTAGATATATGGAAGAAATAGAAAGGATAAATGAAGATTCAGATTTTTATGAATATATGAGTGCCGAAGAAGATAATAGAAAAATTGAAAATTCTTTAAGAAGTCAATGGAAAAGAGAAGGGCTAGAAGAAGGGATACAAGAAGGATTAAAGCAAGGATTAAAGCAAGGAAAAAAGGAAACTGCTACTGAATTTGCTCATAAAATGGAAGAAAAAGGCATCGATAAAAAAACTATCTATGAAATTACAGGTATTAATTTAGAATAAAAAAAAGAGTTTTAAACTCTTTTTTTATAAATATTTTTTTAATTTTTCAATATACTTTTCTTGAAATGTGACATATTCCTCACACAAAGAATGTACTTTATCATCCATTTTCTTATTATTTAGAATTTTTCTTCCTTCAATGATTCCCATATTAGTTCCGTTTATAAGCATATCAGCAAGCTTAGAAATGCTATCATCTAAAATAGTGTCTTTCTCAATTCCCATCCATGTCATTACCTTTTCAATTTCATTTATTTCATGAATCTCATCATCACTATATTCTTGATATAGATCTTTAATTTCTTCAGACATTTCAATATAGTGATCATTGAATTTAACAAGAAAATCATGGAATTCTTTATTATTAACTTTTTTTAAAATCATATCAATTGCTTGAATTCCCATACTACATCCTTTATATAATTCATCTAAAACATTTATATTATTATCCATAAATACCTCCATAAATATTATTATCTATAATTGACAAATCATACATTAAAAATTAAGATATTAGTAGAAGGTGATATTATGGAAAAAGGCATTTCTTTAGCAACAAAAATAATAGAAAAATCATTAGATGAAAATACAATGTTAGATATTGAAATGTTATCTAAAGAAGCTAAATCTTATCCTATACAAGAAATTGATTTTAAAAGTGAATTAGGAAAATTATTATCAAATCTACAGGAAGACCATCTACTTACAATAAAAGGTTATACAGGTCTTAATTCAAAAAAAATAAATGCAATTTTAAGAAATAATTGGAATTATGAAGAACATGGTAAAAAAACTATAGAAGAAGAACAAAAAATAAGAAATGATATTTCCATAATAGATGAAATTATATCAAACTTTCCTCCAAATAATAATGCATTTATGACCTACAGGGGAACAACATTACAATCATTTAAAAAATATGGAATTAATTCTTTAGAAGACTTAAAAGACTTGAATAATAAATTCCTATATGAAGAAGGATATACATCTACATCTTTAATGGAAGAACAATCATATTATAATAAAGAAATATACGGTAAAATAAATAATGTAGAAATAAGATATATTATTCCTCCAAACTCAAATGATGGAATACCACTAAATTCAAGTGAATTAAGTTATTCTCCAAATCAACAAGAATATTTAATAGAAAGAAATTCTTTGTCAAAAGTAATTGATGTAAAAATAGATGGAAGTTCTGCAGTTATAACAGTAGTATTAATTCCTAAGACAATTTGGAATAAGCAAGAAAAAGCAGATGTAAAAGAGGTTTCCAAATGAAGAAAGTAGTGTTAGTAATAGAAGGAATGAGCTGTAGTGGTTGTTCTAACGGTTTAGAAAAATATCTAAATAAACAAGATGGTATAGAAGAAGCAACAGTTAATCTAGTAATGGCAACTGCAAGTATTAAATATAAAGATAATCTAACTATTGATGATCTAAATAGATTTGTAAGTGAAGCAGGATTTAAATCACTAGGAGAAGATATAAAAAAAGAAGAGAAAAAAGAGACTATTCAACCATTTATAATATTTGGGATTCTAGCATTATTATTAATGTATATATCAATGGGTCATATGATACATTTACCTATATTAGATATATTTAATATGACTAAACATCCAATTATATATTCAATAACACTTTTATTATTAACAATACCATTTTTGATATATGGATGGAAAATAATACATAGTGGAGTAAAAAACTTAATACATTTAATGCCTAATATGGATACACTTGTAACTATAGGAATAGTATCAAGCTTCTTATATAGTTTATTTAATGTAATAATGGTAATTATAGGTAAAAAAAGTTGTGTAGAAAACTTATATTTTGAATCAACAGCTTTTGTTATATATTTCATAATGTTAGGTAAATATATAGATAAACAAAGTAAAAATAAAACAAAAGAAGCTATTAAAGGATTAGTTACAATGACTCCCGAAAGAGCAAGAATAAAAACAAATGATGGTTATAATAATATAACTATAGATGAAGTAAAAAAAGGAGATATTTTAATATGTCTTCCAGGAGATAAAGTTGCAGTAGATGGAGAAATAATAAAAGGATCATCTACATTTGATGAATCATTTATTACTGGGGAAAGCTTACCTGTATTAAAAAAAGTAAATGACAAAGTAATAGCTGGTAGTATTAATTATGATTCAGAAATAGAATATAAAGCAGAAAAAATAGGTAAAGAATCTACTATCTCAGAAGTAGTAAAACTAGTAGTAGAAGCAACTAATACAAAATCAAATATTGAAAAAGTTGCAGATAAAATAAGTCTTTATTTTGTACCAACTATAATAGTAATAGGAGTATTAACATTTATAATTAATTTGGTTTTAAATAAAGATATTAGTACTGCAATTAATAATTTTGTAACGGTATTAGTAATAGCGTGTCCATGTGCTTTAGGACTCGCAACACCATTAGCACTAGTAGTAAGTGTAGGACAATCTTCTAAAAAAGGAATACTTGTAAAAGATAGCGAAACGCTAGAAATAGGTAGCAAAATAGATACAGTTGTATTTGATAAAACAGGTACAATTACAAATGGAACATTAAGCGTATCAAGTATTAATAATCATTCAGATCTAAGTAATGATTATATTCTTGAACTTTTAGGATCTATAGAAAAACATAGTACACATCCATTAGCTTTAGGAATAAATAAATATATAAATGAAGAAAAAATAAAAACAAACAAAGATTTAATTGTAGAAGACCTATCAGGATATGGAGTAAAAGCAAAAGATGAAAAAGATAATATTTACTATGCCTGTAATTCTAAGCTGTTAAAGAAACTAGATATTAATAATTCATATGAAGATGAAGAAAAGAAACTTGCAAAAGATGGAAATAGTGTAATCTACTTAGTTAAAAATAATAAAGTAGTTGCTTTATTTGGATTAAAAGATGTAATTAGAAAAGAAACAACTAAAGTAATTAAAAAATTAAAAGATAAAGGATTAAAAGTAATACTATTATCAGGAGATAATAAAATAACTACTGAAAAGATAGCTGAATCATTAGATTTTGATGAAGTAATATCAGAAGTAACACCTAAAGAGAAAAATAATTATATTAAAAAATTAGTTTCTGAAGGTCATAAAGTGATGATGCTAGGTGATGGTATAAATGATGCTCCCGCACTAACTTCTGCAACAATTGGAGTAACATTAAAAGGAGCAACAGATATTGCTAATAATTCATCTAATGTAGTAATAGTAAATAATAATTTAGAAAAGATAATAGAATTTATTAATATTAGTAAAAAAACTATATACAATGTAAAAGAAAACTTATTCTGGGCATTTATATATAATGTATTAATGATACCGATAGCTACAGGATTATTTAAGATACAAATAAATCCAATGATCGCATGTATTGCAATGATACTAAGTAGTTTAACAGTAACATTAAATGCTTTAAGATTGAAAAAAAATAAATAAAGTGATATAATACAAAAGAATTTTATGAAGGGAGAGAGATTATGGAAAAGAAAAAAGTAGTCATCGGTATGAGTGGTGGAGTAGATAGTAGCGTTGCAGCAATTATTTTACAAAAACAAGGATATGAAGTAATTGGACTATTTATGAGAAATTGGGATTCGCTTGCTGATGGTGAACTTAATGGACCAACAACAGATTCTGGCATATGTCCTCAAGAAGAAGATTATAATGATGCCTTAGCAGTATGCAAAAAGTTGGGGATTCCTCTTCATAGAAAAGACTTTGTAAAAGAATATTGGGATTATGTATTTACTTATTTTTTAGATGAATTAAAAAATGGAAGAACACCTAATCCTGATATTATGTGTAATAAATATATTAAATTTGATATGTTCGCAAAAGAAGCAAGAAAATTAGGTGCAGATTATATCGCAACAGGTCATTATGCAAGATTAGAAGATGGACATTTACTAAGAGGAGTAGATTCTAATAAAGATCAAACATATTTCTTGTGTCAGGTATCAAAAGAACAATTTGAAAATGTACTATTCCCAATAGGTGATATGGAAAAACCAGAAGTAAGAAAAATTGCAGAAGAATATGATTTAATAACCGCAAAGAAAAAAGATTCAACAGGTATATGTTTTATTGGAGAAAGAAATTTTAAAAACTTTTTAAAGAATTATCTACCAAATAAAAGTGGAGATGTAATTAATATTGATACTAATGAAGTAATTGGAAAACATATAGGTTTAATGAATTATACAATTGGCCAAAGAAAAGGACTAAATATTGGTGGAACAAAAGATAAGATGTTTGTTGTAGGAAAAGACTTATCTAAGAATGTACTTTATATATGTTTAGGAGAAGATAATGATTATCTAATTAGTGATTCTTGTCTAGTAGATAATATTAATTATTTAGGAGATGAAAAAATCACTAAATGTACAGCTAAATTTAGATATAGACAACAAGATATTCCAGTAGAACTAGAATGGTTAGATAATAATGAAGTATTAGTAAAATATCCACAAGGAGTAAAATCAGTAACTCCAGGACAAGCATGTGTATTCTATAATGGAGAAGAATGCCTAGGCGGAGGAATAATAAAAGAAGTACAAAAAAAGGGAAAAAGGGTTTGGTATTTATAAAGTGATACAATTGCTATCACTTTTTTATTATCAATTATTAATAGTAGAGGAGGTATATATGAAAATTACAGAAGAAAAATTAGATAAACTAACTTCAGAACAAATATATGAATATATATCCAGTACTATTGATAGGATATTTAAAAGTTATGATTATTTGAATCTTTCTCAAGAAGAAATAAAAAAAATAGTTATAAAAGAAATAGAAAGTTCAAAAGATGATTATAATGAAGAAAAAAATGATTATTTAAAATTTATTAGTCAAAGAATAAAAAAAGATCTGAATAAAAAATCACAACTACTTTTAAGTGATGAAAAAATACAATTTGAATTAATAAATAACTTTTTGAATCTAAAAACTCATAAAGCATCGAATTTAAAAAGTGCAATTAATAATTTAAATAAAATATCACTATTTTTAGAAAACAATAAAGTTAATATAACCCCAGAATTAATTGGGAAGCTTCTTGATACAAATGATAATCTAGAATTTAATATAGATATTATATTTGATAATTGTGAGCAAATAATAACATCAGGACAGTTAGAAAAAATATCTGAAAAGTTTACTGCTATTTCAATACTAGAAACATATTGTATGATAAATGATATTGAAATAGAAGAGAATGAAAATAGCAATTTAAATGAAATATCAATGCCAAATGACAGTGTAAAGTCATATTTAAGAGAAATAGGAATGTATAAATTGTTGACACCAGAAGAAGAAAGAGAAATTGCAATAAAAGCACGAAATGGAAGTAAATATGCAAGAGAAAAATTAATTAATTGTAATTTAAGATTAGTAGTGAATAAAGCAAAAAAATATATTGGAAAGCTAGAATTTTTAGATTTAATACAAGAGGGTAATATAGGATTAATTAGAGCAGTGGATAAATTTGATCCAACAAAGGGATATAAATTTTCAACATATGCGACATGGTGGATAAGACAGGCGATGACAAGAGCAATTCACGAAAAATCAAGAATAATTAGAATACCAGATTATACACAAGCAAAACTTAAACAATTAAATGAAATATATGACAAGTATGTAGAAGAACATGATAGACAGCCTTCTATTAAAGAATTAGCAAAATTAATGAATGTTAAAGAAGATACAGTTAGAACATTAATCAATTATAGAAAAACTCCAATTAGCATTGATTCAAAAATTAATGATGAAGATGATTCTGAATTAATTGACTTTATTCCAGATGGAACTAATATAATAAAAGACTATGAAGATAATGATCTTAAAAATCAATTGTTTAAATTATTTAAAGAAGCAAGACTTACAGATAGAGAAGTAGATGTTTTGAAATTAAGATTTGGAATAGATGAAGATAAACTAACATTAGCTAAAGTTGGGAAAAAATATGGAGTTACTAGAGAAAGAATAAGACAAATAGAAAAAAAAGCACTAAAAAAATTAGGACGCATCAAAGAAACAAAAGGATTATCCGTTTATACAGACAATCCAACAAAAGCAGAAGAAAAAGTTCGTATAAATAGCAAAACATTTTATGATAGGAAAACAACACCGATACTAAGTAGTCCAAAAACTGATTCAAAAGAACCAAACATTAAAAAAGAGGAGAAAGATATGGAAAAAATAGAAGAAAAATCAAATGAACAAAAAGAATTTGAAAAACAATTAGAAATAATAAAAGAAAAATCAAAAACAATAAAAGTAGAAAAACAGACAAAAAAAATCCACAATATATATGAAATTTTGCAGAATAATTCAAGAGAAGAAGTATTAGAAGCAATAAATCATTTAAATTTGGAAGATAAAGTATTATTATATAAGAGATATGGAGGAGATTTAGAAAATCCTCAACCAACAGATATAACAAAACCTGAAAAAATGAGAGTATATCAGGTAATAATACCTAAAATAAGATTTTATTTAGAAAATGGGTATATGAGAAAGACAAGAAATAGAAGAAAAAAGATTAATGATAGCGCGAAAATAGAAGTTGAAAATAAACCATCTACAAAAATAGAATCGGATAAAAGTGAAGATGATACTATTAGTATTATAGAATCAACTCAAAATAATAATTCTGCTGCAATAGAATTAAAACAAGATAAAATTGAAATGTTAGATATTATTAATTCGCCATTATTTAAGACCTTACAAAGTCAGTTAGACAAGAAAGATGCTTTATTAATAGCTTTAGTGATGAAATATCCTATAAGTTTTATATCTGATTTTATGAATTTAGAAGAAAAAGAAGTAAGAAAAATGTCTCAAATAGCACTTTTAAGATATAAGATGCATATCAATAAAAGAATAGATAGTTTTATAAAACAATTAGAGCCAAAAGAAATAGAAGACGGAAAAGGACAATATACAAAAAAGTAGATATTATATACAGAAATAATGTATAATGATTATACAGGTGATAATCTATGAATCAAGATAAAATTGGTAACTTTATAAAATCAATTAGATTAGATAATAATTTAACTCAAAAAGCCTTTGCAGATAAATTTGGCGTTACATATCAAGCAGTATCAAAATGGGAAAATGGAAAGAATATTCCTGATATATCAATTTTAAAACAAATATGTGATGAATATAACATAGATATAAATGAAATTTTAAATGGAGAAAAAAATCAAAAAGGGAAAAATTATATATATATAATTCCATTAGCTATTATTGTAATATTATTAATAATGTTATTTTTAATTAACAATAGAAAAAGAGATTTTGAATTTAAAACAATATCTTCAAGCTGTAGTGATTTTAAAATAACAGGAAGTGCAGCATACAATAAAGATAAAACATCTATTTATATATCAAACATAGAATTTTGTGGAAAAAATTCTGAAGAAAAATATAAAAAGATAAATTGTGAACTATTTGAAAATAATAAAGATACAAAGAAAAAAATAAGTGGTTGTGTAGAAAAGAAAAATGTAAATATTGTTGAGTATTTACAAGATATAGATATTAAGGTAGATAATTATAATAGTACATGTAAAAAATTAACTTCAAATAAACTAATACTTGAAATAATTGCTGTAAATGAAGATAATAAAAATATAATATATACAATTCCAATTAAGTTAAATGACAGTTGTAAACAAGGATAATACCTTGTTTTTTTATTAATAAAGTGCTAGTATGAATATAATAAAGGAGGAATAAAATGGAACAAGAGTTAAAGTTAAAAAAGAGAGGTGTATCAGGAGTAGTAGTTTTTTTTCTGATAATACTATTTCTTGCAGTAGGGTTAGTTGCAGGATGGTATGTAGGAAAAGAAAATTTAATTACAATTGGAACTGATAAAGAAGAAAAGGAAGAAAAAACAGAGAAAGAATCAACAGAAACAAAAGAAACAGAAGAATTAAAAACTGGTGAATGTCAAAATTGTAAAGAAGGAAATAAGTATATATTTACTGAAAATAGTAATATTGGATTAACAGTTGAAATTAGTTCTGACATGAATTCAGCTACTATTAGAGCAAATAATACAGAATTAGGAAGTGCATATGGATTAAATCTATCAAGTTTAGGAGATAATCAATATATAACAGAAGTAAAAGTAGATGGATTTAATAAAAAAATTATGCAAGTACATATTGGTGGTTTTGGACAAGCTGTAGGAGCTGAAAATATATTATATGTTCTAGAAGATGGAACTATAGAATATACACCTGTTTTTAGCGAATTAAAAGAGAATTGGAGTAAAGAAAATTTAAATAAACTATTTAAAACACATAAAGCTATTGATAAGATAGACAATGTTTCTTATGTAACTGGAGCAACTGTAACTAGTGGAACAACAGGACACTATACAACAGTAGCTGTTAGAAAAGATGGATCATTTTATGATTTAGGTGAAATGATTAATAGATAAGTAAAAGAAAGAATAGGTAAATATGCATAGAACATACAAAACAAAAGGAACATGCTCTGTACAAATAGACTTTGATGTAGAAGATAATAAAATTTATAATGTTAAATTTCTAGGAGGATGTAATGGTAATTTAAAAGGAATTTCTTCATTAGTAGAAGGAGAAGATATTTCAAAAATAAAAGAAAACCTTAGAGGAATAACATGTAATAATAAATTAACATCATGTCCAGATCAATTAGCAAGAGCTCTTGAAGAAATAGATTCAACTCATAGTTGAGTCTTTTATTATGGAAAAACAATAAAAAAAATAGTATAATTAATTTAGGTGAAGTATTATGAAAAAAATTATAAGTATTCTACTAATAGTAGTATTGATGATATCAGTTACAGGATGTGTAATATCAAATGATATAAAAGACTCAGAAAAATTTAAAGAAGAATATGAATCACAAAACGGAAAGAAATCTAAATCAGGAAAAGAAAATAGAAAAGTATCTATTTCAGAAGATAATCCATTTGTATATACAACCGCAGAGGAAATATCAAAGAAAATGGATAATAAGGAAACTTTTATTGTATATTTTGGTTTTAGTACATGTCCTTGGTGTAGAAGTATTATAGAAGAATTAATTAAATGTGCAAAAGATAGTAAAGTAGATAAAATATATTATGTTGATGTATTAGATATTAGAGATACAAAAGAAATAGATGAAGAAGGAAATATTAAAACTACTAAAGAAGGAACAAAGGGGTACAAAGAATTAATTGATAAAATGAGTAATGTATTATCTGACTATACTACAACGACTGAAGAAGGAGAAGAAATATCATTAGAAGAAAAAAGAATTTATGCTCCAAATGTAATAGCAGTAGTTAATGGAAAAGCAACAAAATTAGAAGAAGGAATAAGTGAAGAATTAAAAGATCCGTATATGGAGTTAACAGAAGAAATGAAAAAATATACATATAATAGCTTTAAATGTATATTTAAGTGCCTAGAAGAAGCCGAAACTGTTTGTACATCTAAAGCATGCTAAGGAGTAAATATGAATAATAATCTTTTTGAAGATAATATTGCAGTAATAATATCAAAAGATGGTAAAGAGATAGTTGTTCCAGAAAAGCAAGAAGAAAAGTTCCATTATGAAACATTTAATAGAATTAATAAGGAAATTATTCCAGGAATTATAGATGATTTAATAATAGATATCAGAGCATTTTCTGGATATAATTTATCAGTAATAACAGCTGCAAAAGATTATGCAATTTTTATGAAAATAAATAATCAAATAAATACAAATGAATTATATTTGGCAGTTCCAGATAAAGTAACAAAACAACAATATGAAACAATAAATAATATTTTAAAAGAATTAAAAGATAATATAATATATGTATTTGTTTGTGAAAAGAATGAGAAAATTGATTATGTTTTCTCAAGTTCAATTGCTTCATATTTGATGAATAAAGAAGAAAAAAGTCTAGATGAAATAAAAGAAGTATCTATAGTTGATTTAAAAAGTAATTATCATAAATAATAATTACTTTTTTATTTTTAATGTTATAATATAAATAGGAGGGATAAAATGAAGAAACCGTTTTTACTATGTATATTAGATGGATGTGGTATAGCTCCAAAAGGAGAATATAATGCATTTGACAATGCTAATACACCAACACTAGATTATATAAAAGAAAATTATCCAAATACTATATTAGAAGCATCAGGACAACCAGTAGGACTTCCAAAAGGACAAATGGGAACAAGTGAAGTAGGACATATGAATATAGGAGCAGGAAGAATAGTATATCAGTCACTTGAAATGATAAATAAATCAATTGAAACAGGTGAGTTCTTCAAAAATGAAAATATTCTAAAAGTAATTAATCATACAAAAGAAAATAATTCAAAATTACATTTAATGGGATTAATAAGTGATGGAGGAATCCATTCACATACAAGACACTTACTAGCAATAGTTGATATGTGTAAACAACAAGGTATAAAAGAAATATATTTTCACTTGTTTACAGATGGAAGAGATACTGGAGTACATACTGCCAAAGAATGGATAAAAAAATTAGAAGATAAAATTGACGAAACAAAATTAGGTAAAATTACAACAATATCTGGAAGATATTACGCAATGGATAGAGATAATAACTATGATAGATTGAAACTTGCATATGATGCAATATGCTATGGAATTGGAGAACACTATAATTCAGTAGATGAATGTATAGATGACCAATACTCCAAAGATATAACAGATGAGTTTATAAAACCTAGTATATTAGATGAAGGAAAACTTGCAGATAATGATGGAATAATTGTATGGAACTATAGACCAGATAGATTAAGAGAAATGTTTACTGCAATAACTAATCCAGATGAAGTACCAATGGAAACAACAAAATACAATAATATAAAATTTGTATCAATGATGCCAATAAATGAAACAGTAAAAGGACTTACAGCTTTTGAGCATCAAGAAATAACAAATGGCTTAGGAGAGTATTTATCAAACTTGGGATTATCCCAACTAAGAATTGCAGAAACAGAAAAATATGCTCATGTAACTCATTTCTTTGATGGAGATAAAGATTTAAATCTTCCCCACGCAAAACAAATACTAATTCCTTCACCAAAAGTTGCAACATATGACTTAAAACCAGAAATGAGTGCCGAAGAAATAACAGATAAATTACTTGAAGAGTTAGATAAAGATTATTTAGATTTTATTGTTTTAAATTACGCAAATGGAGACATGGTAGGACACACAGGTGTATATGAAGCTGCTAAAGAAGCAGTAGAATTTATGGACAAGTGTCTTAAAAGAGTTTATAATAAAATCGAAGAAAAAGAAGGAACAATGATTATAACAGCAGACCATGGAAACTGCGATGTAATGGTAAATGAAGATGGAACAATATGTACAACACATACAACAAATCCAGTACCATTCCTAGTAACAAAAAAAGGAATAGAACTTAAAGAAAAAGGAAAACTTGCAGATATTGCACCAACGATTCTAACATTAATGAATTTACCGATACCGGTAGAGATAAATGGAGATTCACTAATTAAATAAGGAGGTATTATGAAAAAAAATTTATTAGGAATATCATTAATAACAATGACAGGTCTTTATGTCTTGTTATCAGCAGTTATTATTTTAATAACTATTTTAACCAAACAACCAGTAATTTACGGAATAGGAATTAGTGCCATCATATTGGTAATTCAATTTCTTATATCACCATTTATTACAGATTTATCAATGAAATGGTTTTATAAAGCAAAATTTGACTATGAAATTCCAGCTTATTTAAAAAAATTTATAGAAGAAGTATGTCAAAAAGAAAATATGAAATATCCAAGAATAGGATTTATTGATGATGGAGCTCCAAATGCTTTTACTTATGGACATACAAAAAATGATGCAAGAATAGTAATTACAAGAGGAATATTAGAACTGTTAACAGAAGATGAGGTAAAAGCAGTTGTAGCTCATGAATTAGGACATGCAGTTCACTATGATATGTTATTTATGACAGTTGCCCAATTAGTGCCATTAGTTTTATATGGAATATATACATTATTAATGAAAACAAATAAAAACAACAGTGGTAGTAATAAAAATGATGGAGCTATAATAGCATTAATTGCATATATACTATATGTAATTAGTAACTATGTAGTTTTATGGTTATCAAGAACAAGAGAATACTATGCAGATAGTTATTCAATAGAAACAACAAAAAATCCAAATTCACTTGCAAGTGCTCTTGTAAAAGTAGGTTATGGACTTACTACTTCAAATTCAACAGGCAAAAATGAAGCACCTAGATCAATTGCTTTAGGAATATTTGATTCTAATGCATCAAAATCACTTGTAGTATCTTCATATGAAAATGGAGAAGCATCAAAAGATAATATTAAACAAGCGATGAAATGGGAACAATGGAATATTTGGGCTAAATGGTATGAATTACATTCAACACATCCATTAATATCAAAAAGATTATTATATATTTCAAATAGAAGTGAAGAATTTAAACAAAAACCTTATATAGAATTTGATTTAACAAAAGATGAATCATATGTTGATGACTTTATTATAGAATTAATTATTAATTTTTTACCTCCAATAATGTTTGTTGTTGGACTAATAATTACATCAGTATTAGCAAATAAAGATAAAATTAATTTATCAATATTATCAATGGGAATAACACTATTATTAACATTATTTACATCATTTATTAAATTCAATAGAAGACATCCAGATAAAGATTATAAAGATAATACCGTAAGAGATTTATTAAGTGAAGTAAAAGTATCAAACATTACAGCTATACCATGTCAATTAGAAGGAAAAGTAATTGGTAGAGGAGACCCAGGATACGTATTTAATGAAGATATGACTATTCAAGATAAAACAGGAATAATGTTTTTAGACTATAATCAACCATTATTTGTAGTTAATAAACTATTCGCAATCTTTAAAAATAAAGATAATATAGATAAGAAAATAAAAGTAAAAGGTTGGTATAGAAGAAGTCCAGTACCATATGTAGAAATAAAAAGTTATGAAATAGATGGTAAAGTAAAGAAAGTATATACATATCCACTAGCAAAAGCATTCTATATAATAGGATTTATTATAAGTATAGCTATAATAATAGGATCTTTCATTTAAAGTAATAAGATTTTTCTTATTACTTTTTTATTTATTATGGTGAATAAATTAAGTAAAATATGATATAATTAAAGAGAATAAAGAAGGTGACTAAATGGATCAGAAAAACAAAAAAGTAAAAGATGAACAAGCTCTTGAGAATAAGTGCCCTGCGTGTAGAGCTTCCATAAAATTCAACCCTAAAGTAGGAAAATTTAAATGTGAATATTGCGGAAGTGAATTTACTTTAGAAGAAATGCAAAAACATAGTGATAATGCATCAACAGAAGAAAAAAATCAACCAAAAGAAAAGCAAACTAAAAAAGATACATATGATGGATATATATCATATCATTGTGAAAGTTGTGGAGCAGAAATAATTGCTGATGAACAAACTGCCGCAACATTTTGTGTTTATTGTGGAAATACAGCAATTCTAAAAAGTAAGTTATCTGGAGAATTTACCCCAGACAAAATGCTTGTGTTTAAAAAAGAAAAACAAGAATCAATTAATGCATTTAAAGGACTAGGAAAAGGAAGACCTTTAATGCCAAAAGATTTTAATAGTGAAAAAAATATTGAAAAAATTAGAGGTATATACATTCCATTCTGGTTATATGATTTAAACATCGCGGGAGATGTAAATATGACTGGAGATATTATAACCCATTGGTCAGTAGGAGATACTCATTATACAAAAACAGACAAATATAGAGTAGTACGTGGTGGTACAATGACATATCACAACATACCAGTAGATGCATCTTCAAGATTTGATAATAATATAATGAATAGTATAGAGCCATTTAATTTTGCAGAGTTAATTCCATATAATCATGCATACTTATCAGGATTTTATGCAGAAAGATATGATGAGTCAGGTGAAAAAATATATAATGAAGCTGCAGAAAGAGCTCTTAATTCAACAAGAGAAAGATTAAAAAATGAAGCAACAAGATATGCAACTACAATAGTAACAGGAGATACATTAACATCAACAGAAATAAAAAAACAATATGTTATGTTGCCTGTATGGATGGTAAATGTAAAATATAAAGATAAAATGCATATTTTTGCGATGAATGGTCAAACAGGTGAATTCATTGGTAATATTCCCCTAGATAAAGGAAAAGCAGTATTATACTTTATAATAATATTTGTAATAACATTTATTGCAGTAATAATAGGAAGTTATATACTGTTTAAGATGGGAGGATAAAATATGAAAAAAATTAAGTATTTATTAATCCTAATATCTTTATTTTTACTTGGAGTAACATCAGTATCCGCAAAAGTTCCAGAAATAAAAAATAGAGAAGAACTAGAAAATTTAGGTGTAAATAAAAAGTGGCAAATCACAGATACAAATAAATCTAATGTTTTAAAAACTAAATATGTAAATGCAGAAGAAAAAATATATGATTTTTCAGATGTATTAACTGAAGAAGAATATGAAAAATTAAAAAGTGAAGCCCAAGATTTTAAAAATCATACTAATATGGAAATAATAATATTAACAGATAATGTTCCATATTCAGAAGATAGTGTAAATGAAAATTATGCAGTAGATTTTTATGATTATAATGATTTTGGACTAGATTTAAATAAATATAGCGGAGTATTATTTTTCAGAAATACATATGAATCTGATCCATATTATGATATTTATACATTTGGAGATGCTCAATTATATTTTAGTTATCAAAGATTAGATTCAACGCTAGATAATATCTATGATAATATACATAATAAAAATTATTATGAAGGATTTAGTAGATATATTTCTGAAATGAAAAACTACTATGATAATGGAATCCCATCAGAAATGAAAGGGTATACAGTAGATGATAATGGTTATTTACAAGCACCACCTGTAGAACCACCAAAATATCATCCACCAATATTAATTGCGCTAATAATCGCAAGTATTGTAAGTGGAATTACAATCGCAATCATGATTAAAAAGAATAAAATGGTCGCAAAAGCAACAAAAGCAGAAGAATATATTGATAGTAAAAGCATTAACATTACAAATAAAGAAGATACATTTATTTCTTCTCATACAACACACTATACAACTTCATCAAGTAGCGGAGGAAGTGGTGGAGGAGGGGGAGGATTCTCCTCAAGTAGTGGCTCATCAGGAGGCGGTCACTCTAGTGGTGGAGGACGCCACGGATAAAAATGAAAAATTTCATATATTTTTCACATTAAGGTAATAAAATTCAAAATGAGGTGATAAAATGAAAAATAAAGAAAAACAAACAAAAAAGAAAAGAATAGCTATTTATGTAATAATTATACTATTTGTAATTGGTATATGTGGAGCTTTTGTCATTGCATTAAATAATATAGGTTTAATAAAATTTGGTTCAATTGCTTCAGGTAAAAAAGCAGAACTTAACTATACAACTACAAATAGTAAACAAAAAGAAGGAATTTACATGACTGATGTGTCAGAAGTAGTTGAAGAAGTAATGCCATCAATTGTATCAATTACTAGTAAAACACTAGTTTCATCTGGTAATTATGGTCCAAGTTTCTTTAATCAAGAACAATATGCAGAAGGTGCAGGATCAGGAATTATTATAAGTAAAACAGATGATGAATTATTAATACTTACAAATAATCATGTTGTTGATAA
>Ga0256404_1005767_pt1 | contig 21429 bp, 16 predicted proteins | sample RumenRJG_01DNA_FD_185990 | JGI IMG/M metagenome (GOLD analysis project Ga0256404, IMG submission 185990) | Bovine rumen microbial communities from Lethbridge, Alberta, Canada - RJG_01 | ecosystem: Host-associated > Mammals > Digestive system > Stomach > Rumen | place: Canada: Alberta | collected...
ATATAAGACATTATACCTATACACGGCAAAAAAATCAAGGGTTACGGGGCATCTTGTATAATGTCCATAACCCTTGATTTCATAAGCTTTGTGTGTATTCTATTATTTGACTCATGAAACAACCCTGTCTTATTGAGCCCTGCTGCATTCTGCGGGGCTTTTTAAAACGTAACATATTTGTCTAATATACGTAGTATAATGTGGATATCGGTTTACGCCGCGCGCCATAACAGGCAGCCGGAGTTTTTTTGTCAGTTAATGGAAGGAATTTACAACATGAAAATATGGATAGCCCGCCACGGGCAGACGGACCTCAATTACGCAAAGAGAATGCAAGGGCGGACGGACGCACCGCTCAACAAAAAGGGAATCGCGCAGGCGAAGCGGTCCCGCCAAAATATCGGCGACGTTCATTTTGACGCCGTCTATTCAAGTCCCCTTCAGCGCGCAAAACTTACAGGTTCTATTATAGGGAATGTTGATATCAACGAGGTCATTGTGGATGATCGTCTGATCGAGACGGATTTTGGCAGGTATGAGAAGAGCAAGTATTATCTGATGGGGCTTCCTATGATTGGCTACTGGCTGTTCCCGAAGATCTTCCCGGTGCCCGCCACGGTGGAGAGCATTGACTCGATGAAAGAGCGCGCGTCCTCGTTCCTGCGGGAGCTTGAGACGCACGATTACGAGAACGTGCTGGTTGCATGCCACGGCGGGATCATGCGCGCGCTGTGCGGCTATCTGGACGATGCGTCGGACGGGCTTCGCTGGGAGCGCGCGAAGAACTGCGAGATCCGCGTGTATGAGTACAAGGACGGGAAGCACAGATTTGTAAAATCCTACAGCCTCGAGAAGTAAGACGATGCCTTGCAGGGCGGCGCCCGCGGTTACACCATCGGTTGAATTAAAAAAGGAGGGATCAGTGGTAATGTATACTTACGAAAACTATCTGGGAGAGCGAGACTCGATCACAATGGAGAAAGCTGCCGAGCTCTACGCAGGAATCTGCAGCGCCGTTGATCCGGAAAACGAGGACGACAGGGAAATCCTGGGCGATTTTCTGAAGGCCGCCGCCAAATATGCCGGCATACGGGCAGGGTGGAATCTGCTGTCGCGGGAGGAAAAGATGGAAACGGATGCAAACCGGACGGCATGCCACAACGGAGTGATCCTGCATCTCAATATTTTGGCCCGGTATCTGGCGTCCAAGGGGAAGAACACATCCTGGCGCGAGGAGCTGGGCGATGAGAAGGAGCACCGGAAGAAGATCGGAGATTTCGCTTGTTATGTGACTTGCATCGAGGGGCTTAACGCCCGCTGAAGAAAGGGGGCAGATACGGAGACAAAGAGAACCGGCAGGAATACGGAATCTGTGAGCAGTGGTTTTATAGTCAGGTCGGTCCGCACAGGAGAATGTTATTGCGGAAAGTGCGGCAAAAGATTGATCGATGACAGCTACAACCGGAGCAAGCATGCGGAGCTGTGCGGCTTTGCGGTGGGCTCTGAGATGCCTCTGCGGGAGGGAATCGACCTGGGGTACCGCCTGGAGGGAACGGACGAAGGGGTGACCCTCAGCGTATGCCGGCCGCGGCTTAAGCCGATCCGGGGATTTTCGGACCGCTTTTACGGGGTGGAATGGGATACTTTGTGCGAGACCCGTTTCAATGCCGGAACAAGGATTCCCGCTGTCACGAAGAACGAGACCGGGATGGAAGAGGAGAAACTGCTGGATCTGATCAAGGAAGGGCACATCATTCCGATCAGCCCGGAGAGGGACCCCGAAGAGGTCCACAAAGTCTTTCCCGGTGTGATTGATCTTTATTCGGTGCAGATGTTTGACCACATCTACCGGAATAAGGGTTTTCGCTCTGAGCGGGTCCTTACGAAGGAGGCAGAAGAGAAACTTCTGAGAAAGCTTCCGGGGGAGAAGGAGAGAGAGAATCTCGCAAAGATTCAGGAGGAAAGCGCGCAGTATGAAGCCGGGGTGGCAACCGTAAAGGTCCCGATTCTCGGAAACCTTTACAGATACCGTGGGGAGCACTATATTTTGCATCTGGTGCTCTATGATAAAGGGGAACTGACAGTTCTTCTCTTCTCGAGAAATTATTGCGCGTGCAGCCGGAGAGTCAGCGTGAAAGAGCTCCTGAGGAAGGAGTGCTGCCTGGTCGGAAGTACAAGATCCGTGATCAGGCGGTTCGATGAGATCTATCCGGAGTATCACTTGGCGCAGTACGCAGGGATGTCGGAGAATATTCTGTATCCGCTTCTTGCGGCGGACTATCACGTGGGAATTGAGCTCGCGGCAAAATCCTGCGTGCCCTCGATCGTGGAGAACTACGAGGTGCTGTCTGAGATGAAGAGGGCCCCCGCACTGTACGGGAATCTCAAGAAGATGTTCGGGCTTCCGATCTCGGTGCTCCGCACAGTCTCGCGGGAGCAGGCCTGCGACGCCGTACTGGAGCGAATGAAGAGCATCTATGCTTACAATCCGGTGTTTCTGCAGTTCGATGAATACACAGCGTCCATGATCGAGTTCTACATGTGCGCCGCCATTGACCGCGTGCCCATGAGAAACGGAGTGGAAGGAATCAGGAACCTGTCGGACCGGCAGATCCTGCAGATCCTCCGCTATCTGAGGAAGCATCCGGAGGAAGGCCATTATTATTGCGACTATCTGAGAGCCTGCGCGCGGCTCGGGGAGTATCTGTTCGGACTCGCGCCGGACATCCCGATCAGGGAGGCCCACGACCGCACGGTGGCAAGGATTGAGATTACCCGCGACATTAGGATACGGGAGGGGTTCGCCAAAGCGGTCAGCTCGAAGGCGTACCGGGATCTGGCGACTTGCTTTACGCAGGAAGATGAAGAACGGTATGCGGACGATCCGTTTGTTGTGACAATTCCCACAGAGTGTGAAGATCTGTTTATAGAGAGCAGTAACATGCACAACTGCGTGAGAATCTATGTCGGCAGAGTTTCCGACAAAAGCACCAGAATCTATTTCCTGCGAAAAAAGGACAACCCGGACAAGAGTTACGGCACACTGGAGGTGTCGGACGACGGAAAGGAGCTCTGGCAGGCCAAGGCTTTTGCCAACGGGAGGCTTCCCATGTACGCGCAGAGGTTTATTGTCAAGTGGTGCCGGGCCAAGGGGATCCGGATCAAAACCTGGGATATTTCGAACCAGGCGCAGAAAGGGGCGTAAAAGCCGGTTCACAACATCGCTGGTCATAAGTCGCCTGACATAAAACAAGGGTCTGTCGCATTGCGACAGACCCTTGTTGCATACAGAAACTCAGCCCACGCTGCGAGCCTTGAATCAGAAGGTATAGAAAGTCCCACAGTAAGGGCACTTGGTCGTCTCCCCCTTGATGCCGCTCAAAGTGGCGCCACAGGAAGGGCACTTGCAGGAAACAGGCCGGTTCGACTTAATGCCAAAGAGACCCTGGATCTTCTCGATGGGTTCAGCCATGGACTCCGCTAAGGCGGCGGCTTCCTGCAGCATCTCCAGGTCAGATTTCTTCTGAATAGGAGTACCGGTCACTACAGAGACGATGTTTGCCACCCAGTCATCGATATCGCTCTCCCACTCAAACTGGAAGCTCTCCAGGCCGGAATTAAAATAGACGTCGAGAGTGTAGATTATATGAGCCGGGTTGCTTTTTCTGACCTGGGGCTTTCCGTCCACCATCTTGATATCCGCCAGCGGGAAATATTTGGTTTCTTCTGTCTTACCGAACAAATTCTTCCGAAGAAGGATGAGATTCTTCGTGGTCAGGATCAGCTCGCCGTTGTTGAACATGGAGGAGAAGGGACCTCCGCTTCCGTAGCCGATCTTGCCGACTCTCAGAACTACTTCTTCTTCCGGACCGAGTTTGAATTCTTCTGCCATATATAGCCTCCGTAGTTAGCTTAAGTGTTATCCGAAATGTTATCCGAAAGGATTCCCGCACCCGGGAGGATCAGTCCTGTAACCATTCCATTATACATCACACGGCAGTGAAATGTCCCGTGGATGTCATTTGTTAATACCGAGTATTTTAGTATAATGACAATGGAACGGATAGATTTAAGGCTCGCAGAGCGAGCCGCTGCGACGCGCGCGGGCTGTCTGTAAGGCAGCACCTTCCTTTCCGCACGCGTGTGCATCATATAACAAAGGGACATCATCAGAGAGGCAGAGAATCGAAAATGAAGATATATACAAGACTTTTGGCAGGTTTTACAGCGGCCGGACTGGGACTTTCGGCGGTTATTTCCGCAAATGCAGCGGGCACGGCCGCTTCGGCTTCTCCTGTAACTGCAGCTGTGGGGACCGAGCCGGCTGTACAGTCGTCGGCACTGTATGCGGACAATCAGACCAAGAGCGAACTTCTGTCCCGGGCGATCAGGGAAATGCTCTCTTGCGGGAACTACCGCGAAGGGGAGGCAATTGCGGTTGTCAGGGGTACTGAGCAGCCCGCCGTATCCGGGACCGGGGAGCTTTTGCTGCAGCTGGGGGCAGGTTCTGTGAAGGACGCCATTGAAACAGAAAAGAAGAACGGTTCACTCTCCGCAGAGCTGGCGCAGCAGCGCATGACTAAGGAGGAAGGGGACGGTTTTTCAATCTGGCAGGTCAGCGATCCCGAAAGGACTACCGGGGAGCTCCTTCAGGAGCTCTATGCAGACAGTGATGTGATCTCGGCAGAGCCGAACTACCTGGCCTATGCCGCCGAGGAAACAGAGGGAACCGGAGCGGAGGAGCAGGAGACCTCGTCGGAGGAACAGGATTCCGAGGTGGATGAGCAGGAGACCTCGTCGGAGGAACAGGATTCTGCGGCGGAGGAGCAGGGAACCGGAGCGGAGGAACAGGATTCCGCGGTGGAGGACGCTGCTGTCGGAACGAGTGCGGATACCGAGCACGCTCCTACGGAAGAACCGGCTCAGCCGCAGCAGGAAGAGCCCGCTCTTTCTGACCTCAGTGCGATGCAGTGGGAACTGGCGGACACTTCGGACATTTATACGACGCCGCTCTCTCCGACAGGAGGGTACAGTCTCGGCGTTCCCGGATGGAAGGAAGGGCACAGGAACGAGAACGCACCCGCCAATGCTTCCGGCACGATCTGCATCATGGATACGGGAATCGACACGGACCACCCGGACCTGCAGGGCGTGCTCTACGAGTTTACCCCGGAGCAGCAGGCAAAATACGGCTGCGGAAAATACGGTTATAACGCCAGCGGAGACCAGAGACCGCTCACGGAGCAGAAGGCGGTGGACTCCCACGGTACCCATGTAGCAGGCATTATCGCCGCAAACTGGGACGGAAAGGGCGTGTCCGGTATCGCGCACGGCGTAAAAATCTTCTCTGTGAACGTGTTTGGAGGCGCCGGCAGTGAGCAGGATATGAAATACGTATTGAAGGGATTCCGGTTTCTCATAGACGCCGCACAGGAGGTCAATCTCAAGGCGGTCAACTGTTCCTGGGGAACGGCGCAGCCGCAGTTTGCGCTCAGCACTGTGATCGAAGAGCTGGGAAGAAAAGGCGTCAACACCGTGATCGCCTCGGGAAACAGGTATCTGGACCTGGATGAGTCCATCGATCTGGGAAGTCAGTCCCGCAGTCCCTACGCGATCGTCGTGGGCGCCTCTTCGGCAGACGGCACGATGACGGACTTTTCCTGCTGGGGGCAGGACAGCGTGGATGTTTTTGCGCCCGGCGGATCCATTCTCTCATCGGTGCCGGAGGCCGTTCAGATCGAATCGGGCGGCGATGTATACTCTTACAGCAATAATGTGAGATTTTACCCTGAGGTTTCGGAGGAAGAAAGCCTTCTGTCCGGAATCGAGAGGTTTGATTCGGATACTGCCGGCGTGCTCTTTTTTGACGCCAATCCGGCCCTGGATCCGGAAGCACATCAGATCGGGACGATCAGCGACAAATGCGGATTTGACGACAGGCGTTCAATGGCGCTGCCGCTGTCATCGCTCCCCAAAGAGGAGCAGAAGCCTCACGGCGGCTTCAGCGCGATAAACGGGTATGCCTATATGGCCATTCCGGTAACGTCAGCGAAGGACGCCCGCTGGATCAGTGTCAAAACAGCGATGAGCGACGCCTTTAAGCCCTCCGGCGGAATCGATTCGATCACCTGCAGTGATAAAGAAGGAAATCCGGTCGAGATCGACAGCGCCTGCGTATCCGCTCTCAAGAAGGGATGGGGAAGCAGCGCCTTCTACACAATCTATCAGTGTCAGTGGTCGGTGCTCAGCTACAACATTCAAGGGTATATAGAGGCTTCCAATGAGGCACATGAACTTCTTGGACAGGACATGACGCAGGAGGAGCGAAATGAGCTGAATTACACAGGTTTTGCAGACTACAGAGATCCCGGCATGATCGAAGGCATCTATGAGTGGGAAAACGGAGAGCAGAAATATGTGATCGCCAGGATCGGAATCGGTATGGTGACCGGTGACGCCAGACAGACAGAAGTCACGGGGCAGACGAATCTGTATGTTGACAACGTAGCTGTCGGCAGTGATAAAGCCTTTGCCGGAAGCTACGCGATTTTTTCGGGCACGTCGATGGCGGCGCCCGAGGTGACGGGATGCCTTGGCGTGATCGCCGCGCAGGAGCCCGAGAGCTCGACACTGACGGAGCAGCAGCTGGAGGAAGAGGCCCGCGAGCGCGCGGCCAAGCTTATGGCCAGTGTCGATTATGATGACGGGCTCTCGTCCCTGTGCCGCACGGGAGGCAGGGTCAACCTGCACGAGAAGACAGAATTCACAGTGAAAGCGCCTCTCATCTCGAAGGCATCCGCACAGGAGGATGGGAATCTGACGGTGGAAGGGTGGTATTTTGGCACCGCGGGAACGGTCGCTGTCGATGACAAGGAGATCGAAGCCATCACATGGGAGGACGGCAGAATCCAGGTGAATCTGAGCGGTATTCCCAACGGATCCCATGTGGTCAGGGTGACCAACGCCGACGGCGCAGTGTCACGGGCAGTGTTCACCACATCTTCGGAGACAGCGGAAGGCCGCAGACTCTTCGAAAAAACACATTCTCTGCCCTTGCGCGAGCAGGCCTTTATAGACAATGAATGCGACCGGATCTACGATTCCATCGCGGCCTGCGGCGGAAAGATATACGCCTTCGCTGTTTCTGCAAAGTACAGAATTCCGCAGAGCCTGTGGAGCTACGACATTGAACAGGACCGGTGGTCGCCCTGCTCCTGGCCGGAAGGGTTTCATATTGATGCGTCGTCAAGTGCCAATCAGCTGGCAGTGCTCAAAGACAGATTGTACCTGCACGGAACGCTGATCAAACAGTCCGAGTCCGGGGAGAGAACTACAGAGGAATACTGCCTGTGGCGCTATGAGCCCTACGGCGATTTCTGGGAAAAGCTGGATGTTGAAATGCCGTCCGGCTCAATAGGAATTTGTGCGCTCGGTGACACGCTTTACGCGGTAGGCGGCGAATATTGGACGACTGAGGAAGAGAGCGGAGAAGAAGATGAGGATGCGGCGTCGGATGCGGCGACTGAACCTGACGGCGAGGCGGTGTCGGGCGAGGATGCGGTGCCTGGAGAGGATGCGGAGCCGGACGGCGATGCGGGATCGGGCGATGATGCTGCACAGAATACCTGCCTGAAGTTCTACAAGATTGATCTTTCCGGAGGAAAGGGCAAGGAAATCAAGTCGGATATTGATGCTTCTTACGACGGCATGTACAGTAAAATAGAGCCGAGCACAGACAAGTTGTACATCTTCCTGCAATACGGCCTTGAGACTGACCCTTCGTCGATTAAGGATATGACGACCAAGGGAAAGCTTCTTCGAGTTTCCTATGACGCTGTGAATGATAAGTTCGTGTCGGAGGATCTGTCGGACGCGCTGGAGACAGCGCTGGGACCGGATCTTCGCACGGAGTACGACAAGCAGAACGCCGGCGATGAGCCCGCGGAGCATTTCGCGATCGCGGGACTTAAGGATGGACTGGCGATCATCGGATCAGGTACGCTCGGTGAAGATGTGCACATCATTTATAATGACAGCAATGAGGCAGTGCTCTATGAGAAGACGTCCTCTTACCACAAGGCGTTTGACCCGCTGGCAGTGTATTACAACGGTGAGCTCTATGTCATCGGCTATAACACGATTGAACCGGAGGTGATGTATTTCAGGTCCGATCCGGTCAAGGATAAGACACAGGCACCCGTGTCTCCGGAGGAGACGGCCGGCCGCTCGCGTTATATGGGATTTGTGACGATCGGGCTGATCGCGGGCGTAGTGGTGGTGCTTGCTGTGGGGAAGAGGAAAAGGTGAAGCCGGTTGCGACGTGAAAGGTACGGCGTGAAAGGAATTATATGGGTAAAACACTGTTAAATAATGAATTGAATCTGACTTTGCCGGAGGGATTTAAAGTACTGACGGGAGAGGAACTTAAGAAGTATCAATATTTTGAAGAGGCGCCCGGATTCTGCATCCGCGATGAAGAGCGGCATATCATGATCGCCATCTCGTGGAGACAGGCCAATCCATTTGTGGCTATGCTGGCCGGGACGGCAGATATTGCCAGGAATATGGAAGCCAAGATCCGGAAGCCGATGAGCAGGTATGGGTACAAGCTGGAGGGCTTTATGAACAGGCAGATCGGCGGGAAGAGCGCCGACGGGTACAGATATACTTACAGTGTGCAGGACATCGGAATGCTGGGAGAAAGCCTGTCGGTCAAGAGCGGAAGTAATTTCTACTATATTCACTGCTATCTGAGGGAAGCGCTGCGGGAGGAGAGCCTGCGGGTGCTCGATGAGATCTTCGGTGCTGTGACCTGGGAGGGGTGAAGAACAAACCGATTTAAGGGTAATAATGAATCAGAAGGGGATTTCGCGAATATGCGAAGTCCCCTTTAAAATTTGAGAAAATTGCTGTTCGTCGGTGTCCTGGGCTGCCTTGGGCCCGGTATAAGCTGAGGACCCCCTACGGAATGGGAAAAGTCTGTTATTCGTCGGTGGCCCCTTGCCCGGGGCAAGCCGTAACAAGCTAAGAACAGCCCTACGGAATGGACAAAGTTTGCTATTCGTCGGTGTCCCCCAACTGAGACAAGCCGGCACAAACTAAACACGCCCCTACGAAATGGACAAAGTTTGCTGCTCGTCGGTGTCTCTGGCTGGAGACAAGCCGGCACAAGCCGATCATCCTCCGACGATATGGAAAAAATTTGCTATTCGTCGGTGTCCCCGGGCTGCCTCAAGCCGGCACAAGGCAACCACCCCCCCGACGGTATAGTGATATTTTGGCAACCGTTGGTCACTCACAGCGCCACCGCCACGCCACACCGCCTCCACCCGCAAATATCCATAAAAAAAGGCTCCCGGCCGAAGCCGGGAACCAAAAGAGATCATAATCAATCCTTGTCACAGTCCAGAATGTGTCAGGAGATACGTCCCCGTGACACAAATTACCGCCTGCTCTTGTCGTACGGGATACCTTCCGCCTTGGGGGCCCTGGAATTCTTGGAAGTGAGTGCCAGGACGATCAGGGAGATCAGGTAGGGCATCATGTTGTAGATGGAGCCCGGGATCTTCAGGGCTGCCAGGAACGGGAAGCCGCTGTAGACGTTGGACAGCGCGCGGAAGAAGCCGAACAGAAGCGCGGCACCCGCGATGTTGAGGGGCTTCCACTGGCCGAAGATCATAACCGCCAGAGCCAGGAAACCGAAGCCGGCGACGCCGGTCTCGAATTTCCACTCAGAGACGCCCGCCGTGATGTAGACGATGCCGCCCAGGCCGCCGAGGATACCGGAGATCAGGACGCCCGCCCAGCGCATCTTTGCGACGCTGATACCGACGGAATCCGCTGCAGCCGGGTGCTCGCCGCAAGCCATGAGGCGAAGGCCGAAACGTGTCTTGTACAGGATAAAGTGGGAGGCGAAGAGCAGGATCACGGCGACAAGCATGAACCAGTTGAACTGGAAGCCGCCGACGTTGACGATCAGAGCTTTTTTCGCCTGCACGTACTGGACCGTGGAGGAGACGTTGTCGGGGTTTTCCGCGACGTTGATGGACTTAACGATGACCGTTGCGAGAGCAGCGGCGAGCATGTTCATAGCTGTGCCAACCAGTGTCTGGTCTGCGCTGAAATTAATGCCCGCGACGCCCAGAAGGGTCGAGTAAATGAGGCCCATGAGCATGGAGGCCAGGATTACCAGCAGGACGATCACGAAAGCGGAGGTGCCTGCCGGGAGATATTTCATGACCAGGGCGCCGCCCAGGGCTCCCATGACCATGATGCCTTCCAGGCCCAGATTGATAACGCCCGAGTGTTCGGAGAAGCAGCCGCCGAGCGCGACAAGCATCAGAACGGACGCAAATAACAGTGTGTACTGAATGAGCAGGATCATTTCTCGTCGCCTCCTTTCTTGCTGCCGTCCGCGGAGGCCGGCGTCTCAGTCTTGCCCGCAGCGGGCGTCTCGATCGGAACGTCGTTGCTGTTGGCAGTGTTTTTACTGCGCTTTGCGATCTGCGTATTGATGAAATACCGGAAGAAAGCAACGAAGCCGCAGAGGTAAATGATGATCGCGGAGATCAGGTCGGAGATCTGCGCCGGATAAACTGCTTTGTCCAGATAGGAACCGCCGCTCGTTATGTGCTGGATGAAGTACGAGGAGAAGATGGTTCCAATCGGGTGCAGGCCGCCCAGGAAGGTGGCCGCGATGCCGTTGAAGCCCATGCCGGGAACGGAGGACTGTGTGACGCTCCACTGCTCGAAGCCCGACAGGAAGAGGAACGAAGCTCCCAGGCCTGCCAGGGCGCCGCCGATGGCCAGTGTCAAAATAGTGTTGGTCTTCTCTTTCATTCCGCTGTACTTGGCGGCTTCTTTGTTGAGTCCGGTGGCCCTGAGCTCATAGCCGAACACGGTCTTGTTGAGGACGACCCAGATCAGTACCGCGATCAGGACGGAAAGCGGGATCGCGATCGTGACGTATTTGTTGTTGCCGAAGATGGCGCCGAGTCCCATTGTGGGGAGGAGCGCGGAAGGGTTTTCCGACGACAGCGAGAGCGTGTAAGGGCTCGCGGTCTCCTTGACCGGGGTGAGCGCCATATTGACGGTGTAGAGGCCGATCCAGTTGAGCATGATGCCCGAGATGACCTCATTGACGTTTCTGTAAGCCTTGAGAACGCCGACGACCGCGCCGAAGACGGCACCTGCGACCATGGAGAGGAGCAGGCATACCGGCCAGGGCATCTTCCATACCAGTGCGGCATAGAGGCAGAGGCCTGCGCCGGCCACGTACTGTCCGGCCGCGCCGATATTGAACAGACCTGCGGAATAGCAGAACTGAACGGAGAGGGCGCACATCAGGAGAGGCGCTGTTTTGACAAGGGTGTTGCCAAAATATTTCATGGCCGCCTTGCCGCTTCCATAGGTGAGGAAGTTCTTGAGGATCGTGATAATGCCTTTCGTCGCCTGCGCAGGGTTGATGATGAGCAGGACGATGTAGCCGATCAGAAGTCCTGCGACGATGCAGACAAGCGAGGCGAGGAGCGTCTGAAAGCTCTGATTGCTCAGAAGCGATTTGTTGTTCTTTTTCATGCCGTGTGTCCCTCCTTCCTTGCGCCTGCCATGTACAGACCGAGTTCTTCACGGGTGGTTTTGGCCGGGTCGAACTCGCCGACGATCTCGCCCTCATACATTACAAGGATGCGGTCCGGGACGCCCAGGACCTCCTCGAGCTCGAGGGATACTAAAAGGACGGCCTTGCCGGCGTCTCTCTGGGCGATCAGCTGTCTGTGAATATACTCGATCGCGCCTACGTCAAGTCCTCGGGTGGGCTGAACCGCGATCAGAAGTTCGGGGTTCTTCTCCAGCTCACGGGCGATGATGGCCTTCTGCTGGTTGCCGCCGGACATGGAGCGGACGATCGTGACAGGGCCTTCGCCGCTTCGGACGTCGAACTGGTCGATCAGCTTCTCGGAGAAAGAGCGGATCTCGGGCTTTTTCAAAAAGCCTGCGGAGTTACTGAAATCAGGAGAGAAATATCTCTGCAGGACCATGTTGTATTCCAGAGAATAGTCCAGGACCAGGCCGTGTTTGTGACGGTCCTCCGGGATGTGGCTCATGCCGCTGGTGGAGCGCTCGCGGATGGAGCAGTTTGTGATGTCCTTGCCCTTGAGCGTGATCTTGCCGCCGGCAAGCGGTTCAAGGCCGGAGAGGCCGTAGACCAGCTCGGACTGTCCGTTTCCGTCGATTCCGGCGATGCAGACGATCTCGCCCGCGCGAACGGTGAAGCTCACATTGTTGACGGCCATCTTGGAGCCCCTCTTGGAGGCGACGGACATGTTCTCCACGCGCAGGACTTCTTCGCCGGGGTGGGCGGGCGTCTTGTCGACCTTGAGGCTGACGTCGCGGCCGACCATCATGCGGCTCAGCTCTTCCTGGGAGGTGTCCTTTATGTTGACCGTACCGATGTATTTGCCGCGGCGAAGTACGCTGCAGCGGTCCGCAACGGTCATGATCTCATTGAGTTTGTGGGAGATGAACAGGATCGATTTGCCTTCTTTTGAGAGGTTCTTCATGATCACCATGAGGTCGTCGATCTCGGCGGGCGTCAGCACAGCTGTGGGCTCGTCGAAGATGAGAATCTCGTTGTCTCTGTAGAGCATCTTGAGGATCTCGGTGCGCTGCTGCATACCGACGGTGATATCCTCTATTTTGGCGTCCAGATCGACCTTGAGGCCGTACTTCTCAGAGAGCTCCGTTACTTTTTTACGGGCCTCTTCTTTCTGCAGGACGCCGTATTTGGTGGTCTCGGCGCCGAGAATGATGTTGTCGAGAACGGTGAAGCACTGCACGAGCATGAAGTGCTGGTGGACCATTCCGATGCCCAGGTCGTTGGCGTCGTTGGGATTGTTGATCTTTACCTCCTTGCCGTCCTTCTTGATGACGCCCTCTTCGGGCTGGTACATGCCGAACAGCACGGACATCAGTGTGGATTTTCCGGCGCCGTTTTCCCCGAGCAGCGCGTGGATCTCGCCCTTCCTCAATTGCAGAGTGATATTGTCATTTGCAATGATTCCGGGAAATCTCTTTGTGATGTTCAGCATCTCAATTGCGTATTCAGACAAGATGGATTCCCCCCTTCCTCTCGGGAGTTTTACTCCCGTATGATTTGCTGTCATAGTTGTCTTGTGTTTCACACAATACCGCTACTTTATTTTAACAAGTTACAAAAAGAAAGGGAACAACATTTATTGTTGTTCCCTTAAATGATTATCTCCGATTATTGTCGGGGGAAGTCCCCTTTGTGACGAATCAGTCGGTGCCTTGTTCCGGGCTGATTACTTGATATTGCCGAGGAATGTGACAGCGACAGTGTCAGCTGTGGGCTCTGCTGCGGATGCATCGACAGTAACCTTGACGCTTCCGTCTGCCAGAGACTTGACAAGTGCCTTGTAGTCATCCTGTGTGAAGCCGTCGTTCCAAACGGTGGACTCCATAGGAAGCTGTACATAGTTGAGAGTCGGATCGTCGCCGGAGACCATACCCAGAGACTGGATCTGTCCCTTGTACTCATCCCACTTGCCGTCCTTGATGGCGGTGAGCAGAGTGTTGACGGTTGCGCCAAGACCCTTCATCGCGCTGGTGATGGTCATGCCTTCGCCGTACTGGCCGTCTACGAGAGCCTTCTGGTCGACGTCGACGCCGATGAACTTGCCGCCTTCTTTGCCGGCTGCCTCAGCTGCGGAAGTGTAGATACCGCCGCCGCATGCGAAGACGACCTCTGTGCCGCCCTTATACCATGTGTCCATAGCTGCTGTGATATCAGCGTCGCCGTAGAACTGGTTGCCGTATGCATAGTTGATGGTTACGTCTGTGAGACCAAGCTCCTTAGCTGCGTCGTTGGCGCCTGCCACGAAGCCGTAGCCGTAACGGATAACTGCGGGAACAGCCATGCCGCCGAGGAAGCCGAGCTTCTTATAGCCCATCTTGACGGCTGCGACGCCTGCCATGTAGCCGGAGATCTCTTCCTGGTAAACTGCGCTGTACACGTTCTCCTGAGAGTAGGTGTCTGTGCCTGCTGCGGTGCACAGGTCATACTCGGAAACGTCCAGAGCTACGAACTTAACTTCCGGATAAGTCTCGGCAGCTGCTACGATCGCCTCTGCGAAAGCATAGCCGGGAAGTACCAGAACGTTGTAGCCGTCTGCAACGGCCTTGTCGATCATGGCTTCACGCTCTGCGGTGGAGTCGCCTTCGGGCTTGTAGTATGTGAAGTCGATTCCATTGGCTTCTGTGAAAGCCTTGCATGCCTCATAGGTTGTCTGGTTGAAAGACTGGTCGGTGATATCGCCGTAGTCTGTTACCATTGCGACCTTCATGTCGCTTGCTGCTGCCGCGTCGCCCGCCTCTTCGGTCTGTGCGCTCTCAGCCGGTGCGCTGTCAGAGCCTGCAGAACTGGAGCCGCCGCAAGCCAGGAGCGATACTGCTGTTACTGCTGCTACAAGAACAGCTAACAATCTCTTCTTCATTAACTTGTTCCTCCTTAGTGTTCCATATGAATGTGAACTTTAAAGTTTCATCCCTATTATAGATGCTATTTTGTCAAAAGTCGAGAACATGGAACACGGTAAGGTATGATAAAATATAATTATTCAGCACCCCGGAAAAAAGATCAAAATAAGGGCCGGGGAGCTCGCTCACCGGAACGTTTTTGATCTTTTTTCCGGGGCGGACAAGGCGCGGAGCGACTCTGGACGCCCACAGTCCCGAATGCGGAGCATTTGGGATTTGGAGTGCTGAATAGTCACGATTAAAATAAGGGCCGGAGAGCTCGCTCACCGGAACGTTTTTGATCTTTTTTCAGGGCCGATCATGGAGGTGAGGATGGGAATCGTAGTAATAGGCGGGACATTTGTTGACGTCAAGGGGTATCCGCTCGCGCAGTATATTCCGGGAGGCCGCAACGTGGGGCGGGTAGTGCAGGTGCACGGCGGCGTCGCGCGCAATGTCGTGGAAGACATCGCCAATGTGGAGCTTCGCCCGACATTTCTGAGCGTAGTGGATGATACTGGCCTTAGCGATGACGTGGTAAGGAACCTGATCCGTCACAAGGTGGAGATCCGCTACATCGCCCGTAGTCCCGAGGGACTGGGCACATGGCTGGCTGTGTTCGACAATGACGGAGATGTGATCGCTTCCATATCAAGGCGCCCCGATCTTACTGCGATCGAGCAGGTTTTGATCGATCACGGGGACGAGATCTTCAGCGCCGCGGACAGCATAGTCGTCGAGTTCGATGTCGAAGTGCCGATCCTCAAGAGGGCCCTTGATCTTGCGGAAAAGCACGGCAAGGAGGTTTACACCGTGATCTCCAACATGTCGATCGCCATGAAGCGCCGCGATCTGCTGCAGAGGACTTCGGTGCTGGTCTGCAATGAGCAGGAGGCCGGAATGTTGTTCTCGGAGGACTATACTGATATGCCGACGGATCTATTGCAGAGCAGACTGACCCAAAAGGTGAAGCAGGCGGGAATTCCGCGGATTATCGTGACGCTGGGAGCGCGCGGGGCTGTCTACGCGGATCAATCGGGAGAATCCGGCTTCTGCCCCGCAATGCGGGTAGACGTGGTAGATACGACGGGGGCAGGCGACGCTTTCTTTGCCGGCGTGGCGATCGGAATGACGTACGGAAAAACGATGGGGGAGTCCTGCGTGATCGGGACGAGGCTCGCGGCGTCGGTCATCGCGTCACAGGAAAATGTATGCCCCAGGTTTCGGCCGGAGGAATTCGGGATCGAGGCGCCCGCTGAGAGCGACGGCCCGGTCCGGCCGCCCCGCACATGAGAGAAGAGGACAAGCAGGCTTATACATACCAGGGAAACCGCAAAAATATACAGGAGGGTAACAGCAAATGAAAGACCAGAAAAACCGCATGGTCAACGAGAGGGACTTCAGGCAGGATCCCAATTACGTGGCGCCGGACAAGGAGAAGGAGAAACTGATCTTACAGCTTGGGACTATGATCACGGACCGCTACCTTGTTAAATATTCAAGGACCATGAAAACGGATGATCCGGAGTACTGGGCGCTCGACGAGGTTCTCACGAAGGAGGAGGCGAAGTTCCTCCTGAGCTTCAAGAAGACCCGCGTGCCTTACGACATCGAAGAGCTCGCGAAGATGAATAAGATGTCTTACGAGAAGACGAAGAAGATGGTGGACCACCTGGTGTGGGTGGGCCTCATCGAGATGACCCGCGAGAACCCGGATCACCACAAGCAGTACAATGTGCCGATCTTCGTGCCCGGCTCCGCGGAGTTCATGATGATGAACGACGAGCTGACGGCGCAGCATCCCAAACTGGCCACTTTCTTTAACCTGATGACCCAGATGCCGCTGGAGAATGTGACGCCCATGATCCCTCCGGGAGGCGCGGGAGTCGGTATGCATGTCATCCCCGTGGAGAAGGCCATCGAGAGCGAGAATATGTCCGCCAGCGTGGAGCACATCTCCCACTGGCTCAGCAAGTACGACAAGTATTCCGTCGGACAATGTACCTGCAGAAAGCAGCAGACCATGCGCGGCGAGGGCTCGGGCGAGATCAACGGCGAGTTCTGCATGGGCATGGGCGATATGGCGGAGTACTGCGTCGACAGAGGCATGGGCCGCTATATCTCTTATGAGGAGGCGCTGGAGATCCTGCAGAGGGCGGAGCGCCACGGCTTTGTCCACCAGATCACCAATATCGACGGCAGTGAGAAAATAGTGGCGATCTGCAACTGCGCGCCCGGCGTCTGCAACGCGCTCAGGACCAGCCAGCTCTACAACACGCCCAACATGTCCAGAAGCGCCTATCGGGCGCATGTGGACAAGCTCAAGTGCGCCGCCTGCGGAAAGTGCGTGGAAGTATGTCCGGTGGGCGCGGCCAAGCTCGGCCAGAAGCTGTGCACCAAGAAGGGCGAAGTGAAGTATCCGCTCACTCTTTTGCCCGATGAGACGGCGTGGAGTGCGGACCACTGGAATATCCATTACCGCGAAGACGCCAAGATCAACTGCTATGACACCGGCACGGCGCCCTGCAAGACGGCATGTCCCGCGCACCTGGCGGTGCAGGGCTATGTGAAGATGGCCGGAGAAGGCCGCTTCATGGACGCCTTAAAGCTCATCAAGCAGGACAATCCCTTCCCGGCGGTCTGCGGCGCGATCTGCAACAGGCGCTGCGAGGACGCCTGCACGAGAGGCACGGTGGATGATCCCATCGCCATCGACGAGATCAAAAAATTCATCGCTGACCAGGAACTGCACGCCGACAAGCGCTTCATCCCGATCTGCGAGAAGGACGACGGCGGCATGTGGGGACCCGACTACAAGATGGCGGTCATCGGCGCGGGCCCTGCCGGCATGACGGCGGCCTATTACCTGCGTACCCGCGGCTACGACGTCACCGTATTTGAGAAGGAGAGCCGTCCCGGCGGCATGCTGATGAACGGAATTCCGTCCTTCCGTCTGGAAAAGGACGTCATCGAGGCGGAGATCGACGTGCTTCGCGAGATGGGCGTCGAGTTTAAGTGCGGCGTGGAAGTCGGAAAAGACATCACGATCAAGGACCTCAAGAGAGAGGGCTATAAGGCCTTCTATCTGGCCATCGGCCTGCAGGGTGGCCGCAGGACCGGCGTGCCCGGTGAGGACGCGGAAGGCGTCGAGTCCGGCGTCAGCTTCCTGGCGAGGACCAACCAGGATCACACGATCCGCCTGAAGGGCGACGTCGTCGTCATCGGCGGCGGTAACGTGGCTGTGGATGTGGCCCGCATGGCGGCCCGCGTCACGGACGGCAAAGTCACCATGCTCTGTCTCGAGAGCGAGAGCGAGATGCCCGCGGCGCGCGACGAAGTGGAAGAGGCCATCGCGGAAGGCGTCACGGTCATGAACGGCTGGGGTCCCAAGGAGATCCTGACAAAAGACGGCAAGGTGACGGGCATCGTCTTCAGAAAGTGCGTCTCCGTCTTTAATAAGGTCCATGTCTTTGAGCCCAAGTTTATGGAGGACAGCACGATCACGATCGAGTGCTCGAATGTCCTGGAGGCCATCGGCCAGTCCGCGCAGTGGGGAAAGCTTCTTGAAGGGACAAATGTGAAGCGTCACCTGAACGGCACGGTCAAGCACGATCCGCTGACCTTCGAGACCGGCGAGCCCGGCATCTTTGTGGGCGGCGACATCGCGCACGGCGCGCGCTTTGCCATCGACGCGATCGCGGACGGCAAGAAGGCCTGCGAGAGCATGCATCGCTACGTGCATCCCGGACAGTCCCAGACCATCGCCCGCGACAAGCGCGAGTTCATCGAGCTGGACAAAGACAATATCGTCATTGAATCTTTTGACACCGCAAAGAGACAGGTGCCCGGCAGAAAGCCCGGCAATCCGGTCGGCACTTTCGCGGACCTGCGCCTGCCCCTGACGGAAGAGCAGATCAAGACGGAAGCTTCCAGGTGCCTTGGATGCGGCGCCACCGTCGTAGACCTCAACCGCTGCATCGGCTGCGGCCTATGCACGACGCGCTGCGAATTTGACGCGATCCACCTCAGCAGGGATATCCCCGAGGCCTCAAACATGGTGCGCTGCGAGGACAAGCTGCCCGTGGTGGCAAAATATGCAGCAGCCAGAGAGATGAAGATCATCAAAAAGAAACTGACGGCCCCGAAGGGAAAGAAGAGGCGCTGATTTCGACACCGAGGTCAAAAAACAGGCGTTGATTTCGACACCGAGGTCAAAAATAGGCACTGATTTCGATACACAGATTTCCATACATTGACTGGAAAGACGGAAATTTCCACAGTATTAGGAGGACATTCTTCCATGCTGTGGAAATTTTCCGTATTAAGAGAAAACGGTATAATGAAGGTCATTTATGAGAATAAGGTCAAAGCAAGCGGTATTGCAGTAGAAGAGTTTAAAGAGGCAGGAATGTTCATCATCTTCGGCGAGAACGCCCCCGAGGAGATCAAGGACTACTGCTACAGCGTAAGTGTCAATCCCATCAACGGCGAGATCGCCGCAGGCCAGTACGTTGACATCGACGGCCAGGAATATAAGATCACCTGCGTCGGCTATGAGGCGCCCATCACACTCAAGGGCCTTGGCCACTGCACATTCAACTTCAGCGGCGCGACGGAGGCAGAGCTTCCCGGTACCATCTATGTAGAGGCAAAGCCCATGCCGGAGATTAAGATCGGATCTGTGATCCGAATCATCGAGAAGTGATATAAGTTAATTCCCCTATAATCCCCATATTAAAAGTGAACCGGAAAAGAGTCAGGAGGATGTCCCCTGGCTCTTTTCCGTGGTGGGGGGAAATAGTATAATTTTACAGGAATGCAAAAAAACTCAGTGTTTTGACACGGAGAAAACCGACTCACAAAGGGAGCGATCAGATATGCACGAGATGGGAATCATTCTTCACATGGCAAATATGCTGGACGAGACGGCAAAAGAGCAGAACCTCACGAAGATCGGCTCTGTGACCTTGGAAGTGGGAGAGGTCTCAGGCATTATGACAGATCTGTTTGTGGACTGCTGGAATTATTTCAAGGTCAAGCATCCTGTCCTTGCGGAGTCTGAACTGAAACTTGTGACGATCCCTGCGGTGACCTTCTGCGGAAACTGCGGGAAGACCTACGAAACTGTGAAATATGGCAAGGAATGTCCGTATTGTCACAGTGGAGAGACCTGGCTGGTAGACGGTAATCAATGCGTGATCAAGGAGATTGAGGCTGAGAGCGCGGAATAAGGTGGGACCGATCAAAGAAAAAGGCCGCTGCAACTACTGAGAAAAATCAGTAATTGCAGCGGCTGTTTCTTATTCAAACAAGAACTTGATCCTGAACACCGGCTTCTCCTTCTCACCGCAGATGTAGAAAGAGTCTTCCGACGCGGCGCACCCGATCTTCATAACATCGCCCAGTTGTGCTTCTCCGATGTGCTCGGAGGAGAGTTCCCGGAGCCTGCGGCTGCGCATCTCAGAAGGCATATTATCTACTGCAATGTCGTAGTATCTGGCGTTATTCATGTGCCCGTTGAGATCGACGAAGCTGTAGGGGACTGTGAAAGAGATGGAATCATTGGGCTCCTGACGGCGGATCCTTCCGGGAAGGGGAAGTTCGTTTCCTGTTACAGTCTCCTTTATGAAGATGTCATGGCTCTCAGGGAAGATGATCCCGCGGGTCGCCTGATCGATCAGCACCCAGAGGGAGACCGCCTCGAAAAGCACGATCCCGCCGGTGTCCACAAGGCGGAAATATCTGGGAAAATACAGATGCATCGTTTTACCCGGCCAGGAGAGAAGAGTGACCTTCTCGTCATATTCCGGAAGCCGGTGAAAGACCGCGCGGTACTGCGTCACAGCCCACAGAAGTCCCTGATCCAGCGTCTTGTCCCGGGTCACCCCAAGATCGATCGTGTGAGCGATCGCAGCCTCCTGCAGACGCGTGAACAGCGAGGACAGGCGCAGACTACGGGACATATCCACATCAGAGGAAAGGACCTGGAAATCCTGTCTGTATATCTTCATAATCAGAACCTCCGGTTGATCCGCTTATCGAAGGCATTCACAACATCGCCGAATGTGGACATTTTAGACCACTGCCTCTGCGGGATCTTGACATCGAATCTCGCCTCGAGCCGGCAGATGATCATAGTAAAGCCCATGGAGTCGATGGCTGTGTCTGTATTGATAACGGTATCCTCGTAGAGCGGCTGACCCTCCATATCGGGGACGCACTCGTAGATTACTTCTCTGCAGGTTTCAACAATTTTGCTTCGATCCATGGCGCAGATATCCTTTCAGTTGCAAGTCAATGTGTGTCAGTTATTCATGCGGCATAATCATTATATCCGCAATCCGGAGTTCTGTCATGTATGCGCTGTCAACGGGATCACTCCTGTATCGTGTAAGCGGAGATATCGAACAGGGACTCATCCACTTCACCGTCAATAGATCCGACCGTATAGAGCGAATCGCCGACATAAGCGGCGGATTCGATCACCGGCGCCGCCGTGTAGCAGTACGCAAGGGATCCGTCTTCGGTAAAATAGAAAACGGTCTCGGGGCTGTATTCCGTCTGCGGATAGACCTCTGCCAGGAAAGAAGCGCCTTCAATCTCGCGGTCTTCTTCGACCTGGTCTGTCCTCACAGACGCCATCCGCATTTCGGAGAAGAGGTCATCCATCAGAAGGATGTTGTCATTCGTGACACTCAGAGGAAGATCCGTGACATAGTTTCCGGTCTTTTTGTCCGGATAGAGGTTGTACACTTTGCCGTCCTTGATAAAGGTGACTAAGGTGCTCTCCGCTCCGGCGACTTTCGTCGTTCTGGCGGAGTAGTAAACGCCATCCTTAGCGTATACATCATAATCCTGTACTGTGTTAAGGGCGTCCAGACGGCGCTGGTAGCG
>Ga0256404_1005772_pt1 | contig 21418 bp, 17 predicted proteins | sample RumenRJG_01DNA_FD_185990 | JGI IMG/M metagenome (GOLD analysis project Ga0256404, IMG submission 185990) | Bovine rumen microbial communities from Lethbridge, Alberta, Canada - RJG_01 | ecosystem: Host-associated > Mammals > Digestive system > Stomach > Rumen | place: Canada: Alberta | collected...
CTAAAACGCAAAGAGCTATCGGTGTACAGATTAAAAGGAAAAGCATCGGCTTCAGGAATGCCTTAACTACGTTAGGTGAAACGCGATCAGCGAAATCTTCAACAGCCTTCATTACCGGTGCCATAAGAAGGATAGGCAAAACGGAGGAAGTGTAGGTTGCTGTGATAACCGGAAGACCGAAAAATGATGTAGCCGGCATGCCCATGAAGGTTCCGAGAGGAAGATCTGCATTGGAACCTGCCAGAAGGTTTACAATGTCAGGATATACCATCATGGTTGCGATTACCATATAAAGGGCCGGTGAACCATTCATCTTCTTTGCAATCTGGTAAGCCAGGAATACGGGCAGGAAATAGAAGAAAGAATCTGCCATTCCGTAAAGGATCACATATCCCGGAGTTGCCGCACTCATAAGACCGAAGGTCGTAAGAAGTGTAAGGAGCACCTTTACCATACCGGTTCCAAGCATGGCAGGAAGAAGCGGTGTCATGCAACCGGCAACAAATCCGAAAAGTCTCTGAACTGCATTACCTGTTGGCTTAGCAGCCTTGCTGCCCTCTGTGAAGTTTCCGAGCTTTGAAAACTCCTTAAAAAGATTTGATACTTCGTTTCCGATAACGATCTGATACTGACCGCCCTGCTTTACAATAGATTTAACGCCTTTGATGCTTTTAACCTGATCGTCGTTTGCTTTTGTTTCGTCCTTAAGTGTGAGACGAAGACGTGTCATGCAGTTGGTTGCATTTGAAATGTTCTCAGCTCCGCCTACGGCTGCGAGAATCTTCCTGGAAGTCTCCTGATAATCGAGTGCCATTGTTTTTCTCCTTTATGATGAATAAATAATGTATATGTCCAGACAGTGCGCATCTGTCTTAGATACTTAGATATAATGTTTTTGTCCGGCAGCATGTATCTGCCTTTAATATGTTGAGGTCTTGAGCCGGAAAGCTTTGGACTTAAATAAAAGAGGTATAAAAAAGGGCAAGACCGGAGGCACTTATCCCATAGAAAAAATATTCCCAACTAATATAGTCGGCGAATATATTTTTGTTTATAAGTGCATCCAGGTCTTGCCCACTTAAGGTCACAATCCTGTAATTGACTGCATATATCGAATGTATGCTGCCTGGCAGCATTCGTTTTCTGTATTTATTTTGATCTGATCCGGCGTGTGACACGCTCTATATGGATCAATAGATAAAGTCTTTCATCAGAGCTTATATCATAGTGATATTCGATCAGAATATAATCCGCTATCCTGTCCACGCAGTTCTTTACATGGACAAAGCGTCCGGAAAGCTCGGTGAAAATGTCATCATCTTCCGTATTTTCATAGCATTCCTTGGAAAGGATACGCTTAGCAAAGAACTTGAGATGAGTAAGAAATCTCTGATAGTTCCACTCCTCTTCATCAAGCTGAGTCTGAAAGGATTGCTGCACGATGTCCACAACGCTTCCGATGAGTTTTGAAACTTCATCAGGTGAAACCGTGGATCTGGTGGAAAGCTCGGCATTTACAAAATGATAGGCTATAAATGCTGCCTCGTCTTCTGTCATATCCGCCCCGAACCGGTCTTTCAAAACCTTAAGAGCATATTTGCCGATCCTGAATTCTGACGGGTAGATACGTTTGATATCCCACAACATAGGATTATCAAGAGAGATATTCTGACGGCTTCTTTCAATGCTTCCTGCCATGTGATCGCAAAGGGGAAGTATGATCCTGTCTGAGACATGGATATTACACTCTTTTCTTGCGTATGCAAGAACATCTTCTGCAATCTCCCAGTACTCATCGGGGATTTCCATGAAAAGTTCCTGAAAGTGACGGCTTTCCGAAGCATTTTCCGGGATAAAGCGACGTTCAATCTTGTCTTCTTCCAGACAGTCACCGGTTTTTTTCTGAAACCCGATACCCTTTCCCTGACAGATTGACTCATTCCCATTCTCATCACGGACCAGCACCATATTATTATTAAGTGCTTTAACTACTTTCACAAAAGAACCTCCGTCAAAACAGGAAATACAGAGACAAAAAAAGACAGGGCATACGCATACAAAAATACCGAATCATCTACAGTCAGTATCATCTGCGTGAGCCTTGCCTGCCTTACCAGTCACAATTCACGATAGCTAGTTTAACAAATGACGCTGTGTTTGTATATCTGTACAGTTATACAATTTTGTAGATGTGATTTTGGTAATTTCGCACAATATGATCTCATGGCAACAAAAAAATAAGTATAAGAACAAGGATTGTCGTTGTAATAAAAAAGTTATAAATAAGACATCATTCTGTTATAAATCCATCTGAGCTTGTCGAAATATCTTTCATATACGTGGAAAAATTACGCAGAAGTTATGACATCGTGTCAGGTGATTTTTTTCACATGAAAGGAGCGTAAATGAAACGAATTTCAAAAATCTTAAGTCTCATATTAGCTCTGTGCCTCATTAGCAGTCTGACACTGCCTTTGGCATATGCAGCCAATGAGAAAAAGAACGAAACGACTCAGACAGAAGAAACCGATGCCACTCAGGAAAAGGCATCACCCAGTGAGCTTTCCAGAGCTCAGGCTGAGTGGGACGTAATGGTCTATCTCTGTGGAACCGATCTTGAATCCGTTGGCCAAATGGCCACTACCAACCTGGAAATGATCAAAAAGACTATTCCGAACGATAGTGTCAATGTCCTGATTCAGACAGGCGGTACAAAGAAATGGCACGCCAAGGAAACTGTCGGCATAGACATTTCCACAGAAAAATTACAGCGCTGGAGCTATGGTGAAGGCGGTTTCAACCTCGAAGAGGAACTGGATAATGCTTCCATGGCGAAATACACAACATTGTGTGACTTTATCACCTGGAGTGAAAAGAAATTCCCTGCAAAGAAGCACCTTCTCATCATCTGGGATCATGGCGGCGGAAGCTCAACAGGTCTTGTGGTTGATGAATTACATGACAAAGCCATCATGAGCCTGGAAGGCCTCGAAAGAGCGCTTAAGAAATCCGGTGTTCATCTTGATCTGTTCATGACAGATGCCTGCCTTATGGCTTCCCTTGAGACAGCTCAGGCAATTCAGCCTTATGCAGACTATCTGATCGCATCGGAAGAAGTACTTCCGGGATATGGCAGCAATTACGAAGAGTGGCTCCAGTCTCTCTATGACGAACCTGAGAGCGACGCTCCGCGTCTGGGCTCCAACATATGTAATTCGACTGAGATCATGTACGCCGAAAAAGGTGATGACGGAAGTCTGAGGGGTCTTACCTTCTCTGTCATAGATCTGAGTAAGATAGCTCCTGTAGCAGAAGCCTTTGAAGCATATATGAAGGAAGTTGTTTCCCTGGTTCCGGACCCCGTTGCCTTCGGACAGTATCTCAATGCTGTAAGCAAGACCGACAGATATCAGGAACGTAATATGTGGGATATTTATGATCTTGCACGCAGAGGACAAAAGGGCGGTATATCAAAGAATACTGTTAAGAAGCTGGAGAATGCAGTCGATGCTGCGGTACTGACCCGTGTCCGCGGATCTTACCATCCGTATGCTCACGGCTTATCCGCATTTATTACCTACAACGGTACAACCGATAAGCTTGATCGTTTTGCAAGAACCTGTAAGAATCCATGGCAGCTGGCATTCCTTGATGCTGTAAGTCTGAAGTGGGATGCTCCGGAATGGGCTTGTGAAGTTACAGGTGAGATACCTCAGCTTAAGCCGGAACTTTATACAGTGAAATTTGAAACTGAAAATAATAATGATAACAGCCAGCACCTTGTTCACATCAATTCCGGTATCGATAGCGGAGGATCCATATGCTACGAGATCCAGAGCTTTGATGAAGAATATCAGGAGTGGCATGATCTCGGACAGAGTGAGGACGTGAAGCTGCTCAGCTATAATGACAACGCCCTTACATATACTGCAGATTTCACAGGAAAATGGCCGGCAATCAATGACCAGTTCCTGCATGTGACCACCAAGGACGTTCAGGGACATACTGTACTCATGCAGGCAACCGTACGAGTACCTGAGGTCAACCCCACAAAGCTCATGAAGCTCAGAATCCAGGCAGAATATCCGGAAGGTCTGTCAAATCAGATTGAAGAAGAAACTGAAGCAGATGAAGATGAAGATCATGTAGTTCTTTATCAGTTCGCAGGTCTTTGGGACGGCTACGATTCTTCAACCGGCCTCTCGGACAGAAATACTTATTCCATACTTGATCTTGCAGGATTACAAATGGAAATATGTACTCCTATATACAGTAATTATCTGAATAAGATCGGTGACATGAGATACAATCCTCCGATGACCCTTGACTTCGACATCGACGTTAAGGATACCGTACTTCCGGCAGGAAACTACAGGATGCGTTATTCCATCAATGATATGCTGGACAGAACCTATACTACAGAGTTTGTAAACTTCACCTGGGACGGCAGCAAGGCAGTATTTGATCCACCTGTACAGACAAGTGAAGAAAGCGGTTCTAAGATGTATCTCCGCAGCTGATGATGGCCCCGGGGGACGGGGTTCATGGTCCATTCGTAAACGGCAAACCATTCACAGACCGTTAAATCTCCGCTCTCATACTTGACTTATTTATAAGAATAAAAATCCCTGCAAACCTTTTACCATTACGGTTTGCAGGGATTTTTGTATTTACAATGGTTCTATCCGGATCTGTGCACGGGAAATAGATATCGTTTGTCTTACATAGAATTTTGAGATGATCACATTTAGCTTTTTCCGTCTGTCCGATGTATCCCGCTGTGGTAGCCGATCAATTCATCCAGCATCGGCTGCATCGCTGCTATCTCACTCTTCTTTTTTGTTTCAATGCTGAAGCGGTCACCATCATCATATTCAACATATATATCCACATAATCATTTTCTGAGTCGGTTTCACTGTAATCAGGTTTGGCCTCTCCGAATCCGAAATATCCGTTTTCATGATTGTCATATACTCCTGAGCTGTAGTTATACCTGCTGTAATCGTACTTTAATGTAAGATCGTATTTTGACAGAATGGTTGTCAGATTAGTATAATAATCATCCGGAAGAGTATAAACATATTCACCGTCCGTATTCTTCAGTGCTGTGGAAAAATCACACAGTTCCGCTCCGTCTTCAATCACAGTGATGCTGAATCGCTTTGCCGTTGCAGTATATTTATCGGGATACAGCGAATCGATTCCGTTATCGGAAAACCACTTTGCAAATACATCATATATATCGCACTCCCATTCTGAGTACGGCTCGTTGTCAATCGTAAAGGTAAGCTTCTCACCGGTATCGTATATGGCGATAAACTCGCATGGGCTTCCGTACTCCGGATCTATGCCTGCAGTTATCCGGTACCGTCCGTTTCTTGACACCAGGTCATGATCTTTTATGACTTTTTGAAGAGACTTCATAAGTTCATCATTGGCAGGGAGACTTACACCGGAAACATGCTCGTATGCTGTCAGTACGTTTCCCTCATCCTGTTTTATCTCAAATTCAAAGTCATGTGCTCCCCTTTCATCCCGGTCACCCTTCCATCTGTCGGGAAGAGATATATTTGTATAGAAACTCACAATGTTATCCGATTTGATCTCCTTTGGTGCATTCGGATCCGCTTTGTCGGTTATGGTACCGCCCTCCACGGGTTCATCGGTTGCCCCGGGGGTCTCCGGCGTCTCAGATGAGGTGCACGCGCAGAGAGCGGAGGATGCAAGCACGAGGGATATGATAGCTATCGCTGTCAGTCCCGGTATATGTTTTTCATTTGATGTTTTTTTCATTTGAGTGTTTTCCTTCTCAATATACTTTTAGTAAGGGATTCAGCGAAACATTCTTTGAAATTTCGAGTGAATCAGCTACATGCTTACCTCAGCATACCCTCTTGGATGATCCGTTTCCAAGGCGTTCTGCCCAGGACATCATCAGGTCCTCACGCTTTCCGAACAGATCCTTCTGCATGCCGATGACATCGTCAAAGACCATGGTCTGACGGTCGTCTCCGGAGAACTTCTTCCACTGGTATTTGTCGGTGGAGGGATTGCCTTTCCGGGCGAAGTTTACCCACATCTCCTTTGCAATGTGGCGGAACTCGCAGTCTTAGGTACTGACGATCTTGCCGCTGCCCATAGGGTCCTCCAGGCAGGTGTCGAAAAGGTAAGGAATCTCGCAGGCGTGTATCGCACCAAGCTCCGGAGTTGTCACCGGCTTCCTGACGAAGTACATGTAGGTGTTGCCGCCTGCGGCAGAGTGTCTGATGGCCATATTGGTGTTGCCGGCGCGGAAGTTAATGTCGTTGCAGTACTGCTCCAGCCTGCTCACTTCTCTTTCGTTTGCGAGGGTGGCCATGAACTCGTCGTACATAGCCTTCTCCCGGTCATTGAGCATCGCGCGATCTCTCTTTGCAATCCACCTCAGCGTATTTGCGAAGCCTTCCTCGCCGCCTTCGGATGGAACGAAGTATCTGATTTCGTCCAGGTTGGAACCTATCATCAAATCGATTTTGGACCTCTTCTCATCTCCCCACATTCCGTACATGACCGCACGGTCCTCGGGTAATGTGACACCGTCCAGGAGCGGGAAGTTGGCAAATCCGAGAAGGCAGTTCTTGTCAATGACGCCTGCTTTCTGATAGGCTTCTATAAGCTGCTCGGTGGTGAGCTCCATCAGCTCGTCCATAGTCTGGCAGCCCGTTGCGGTCAGGAAGTTCTGTGTGACGTGAATGCCATGTTCCATCGTATCGCAGTAGGCAATGTTGGCGCTCTGTGCGATGCATCTCTTAAAGAGTCCCTCGCATCCGTCGATAAGCGGGAGGAATGTGACGCTTGCAGAGCCTGCCGACTCACCAAAAATTGTTACGTTGTCCGGATCTCCGCCGAAGCCGGCGATGTTTTTCTGTACCCATCTGAGGGCCTCAAGCTGGTCGAGCAGACCGAGGTTCCCAGCCTCCCTGAAGTTTTCTCCGCCGGGTACGCGTTCGAAGTTCATGAATCCCATGAAGCCGAGGCGGTAGTCGATGGACACGAACAGGATGTCGGGGTACTGTTTGGCGATGTTTGTAAGGTCATAGAGGGGCGATGCCTGGGATTCGGCGCAGAACCCGCCGCCGTGAATCCACACCATGACCGGCTTTTTGCTGTCAGTACAGTCGGTATTGCAATAAATATTCAGTACGAGGCAGTCTTCACCAAACTCCGCCGTTCCCTCTGAGTCGTTCAAGGGTCCGATGGGAACGTGGCCGGGCTTTGTCGCGTCGTATACGCCATCATCGTCTGCAGCAGGCAGTGCCTTTTTCCAACGGAGCTTCCCTACCGGCTGAGTTGCGTAAGGTATGCCCTTCCAGATGATCAGTCCGTCAGTTTCTTTGCCGATAAAGGTACCGTTGTTGCACTTGATTTCATTAGAGTTACTCATTTTTTCTCCTTTTCATTCAATATGTGTTATTAATAAAAACTCCACATCACTGATTATTCTATCGGCACAAAATGAATATAAATCAGTACTGAAAATACCGCTATTCTATGTTGTCTTTTTAGATTTATAATCCTGTCTTTATCTTCTCAAAGAGAGGGAAAACCAGAGGATAAACACCAAGAATCACAAATATTGTTATCGCATACCGTGCGGTTCTGATCAGAAGGGCAGCTAAGCTGTTACCGGAAAGAAACTCACCGGAAAAAGGCATTTTCAACAGTTTATTCATCACAAAGAAAATCAGAAACGCACAAATCACGCGAAGTACCTTTGCAAAAACATTACTAGTATCTTTAAACCCCACATACTTCTCTTCAAAAGGAATTGCTGCGATAACGCCGATCAGTACTCCCAGAGAAGTAAAATAGTCCTGGGTCCGTACAAAAAACACTCCGGGTAAAGCAAAAGCCAATAAGATAAGATGGCGGATCCATGCCTTTTCAACAAACCGGTCCAGAAGTGAAAAGATCCCTATTATTACAAATCCAAATATCCATCCGGCCAGGACATCTGTCGGATAATGTGCTCCTACTGCGGGTCGGGATATACCCACCAGAAATGAAAGGCAGATAGAAAGTATCCAGATAAGTCTCTTTTTCGCCTCGGATGCCAGCGTGATATAGGCGGCTGTAACTGATGCACTATGCATACTGGGGAATGAATATCCCTGTGCAGCAACATCCTGCGCCGCCGCACCTGATTCCACCAGTGCCCGTGCTTCCACCCTGTCGGGATACTCCATATAAGGCCGTGGTCTCATCACAACGCTCTTGATCATCGGAAGATAGGAATTTACAGACGCGAGAATCAGAGCAATGCGTTTGCCCACCTCTTTCTTCCAACAGAACATTACGATAAGGAGCATTAACAGCAGCCCCTTTTCTCCGCCTATAAAAGCACAGATTTTCCCTAAAACACGAATGAAATCACCGGAATTTTCCTGCATCCATTCAATAAGCCTTACTTCCCATTCCATATTTTTTAGACCTTTCTATAGAGCTCATACATAACCTTTTGAACATAGGTGTCTGTTAGTGTGAACAATTATTCGCACTGACAGACACCAATCATTTTTACGGGCTTTAATTTTTCCCTCCAAGTATAATGGACCCTGTTGTGCTCGTGCCGCTAAGGATCTTCTTTTTTTCTTCTTTCTTTTCCTTAAGGTCAATCTCGACATCCGCCCCCGGTGCGACTTTTATGAAATGCCACTCTTTCCCGTTCGCGTCGGAGATCAGTGCGTCGCCGTTCTCCTGTAGTGTGACCGTCATAAATCCTCTTACGAACTTGGATGACCTGAGCGTAAGTACGTTCCGGATCTTATTCAGCTGATATCCATCAATGGCCGTGCTTGCCTTATACGTTCGCTTGGCATCCGCTTCAATGATGGCAAGACGCTGCTTCTCTTTATCGAGCCCGACGCCGACGATCCATTGTTCTCCGTCCGGCTCATCGCGCAGCCAGTACCCCATGTACGGATTAATGTCCTTCATGCCGAGAAGCGCTTTTACGTCGATCGTCTCTGCCTTCAGCTTCGGCACCTCGATCTCTACTTCCTGCTCAGGATAGTTTTTGAGACCGTTCCCTTCGAAGACAAGTACCTTTGGCGAACCAATCTGCAGGTAATTGTACATCCGGCACTGGAAGATCATATTTGAGTTCTTCACGGCATGCGGCACATAGGCCGAAGCCCCGTATTCGGACACGTCCGTGTTCTGAGGCCAGAACTCTACCGGCGTCTGGTCCTTGAAATAGACGTAGCGGTCGTTCGGGTCATACAGGTCGATCACGGCCGGACGGTAGCTGAACCTGTATTGGTCGTCGAACAAATTAACGCCCCGTTCGAACCCGAATTGCACTATCTTCCCCTTCAGATCCTTTTTCATCGCATACTGGGACTCATCAAAACTCTGTTCTTTCGTAAGCTCCGGGTCTACCGCCCGGAAAATGAGCCGCTTGTTCAGTATGGGCTCGAGGGGTTCGAGTTCTTTTTGCAGGCTCTCTTCCGCCTTGTGCATGTAGGTCTTCGCAATGTCGTAAAGGATGGGTTTCGTATTACGATAAAGGATGTTACGTGCGCGATATTTGAACTCGAATTTCTCCTCTTCTGTTATATCAAGGTTTTTGTCGAAGCTGTTACTATGCCACCAGCTTTCCAGGTATTCTTCATATACGGCTTCAACTGCAGCGGCGGTATTTTGCGGGTCGGAAAGGTGCTGATCCATAACGTGGCGAAGCTCGTTGGCCCATCCGTTTGCCTCGGTCAGGGTCAGCGTCGAATTTGTGCGAGGGCTTCTGTACCATTTATCAAGATAAGAGCGGTAGGCGTACTCCGCATGGGATTTCGGCTCGAGAAATTCCGATTCCTCAAGCTTTGGGATGAAATAACAGGCGAGGCCGAGAGCCGCGAAGGGAAACGCTGCGACAGAGCCGATTGCCGAGCCGGCCGCCATTCCCGCCACTTCTGTCGCGGTTCCGATGATGCCCCAGCGGTTTTCCATCACTATACGTGAGCTGCGCGTGCAAGATGCAGAGTTTTTCCGGATTCTCGGATGCCATCAGCTCCGCGTCGCTGATCTGTTCCGCTACGTCACAGAAATGATCTGTATATATAGTGTAGTAAGACCCGTCATCCGACACGGAGAATGCCAGCGGCTTCCATTCACCCGTAGTTTCATCGAACCAGACCGGCCTTCCGTCCCGGTCTCCTGCTTTTCTGGGCATGGTGATCGTTACTTCTGTCGGGAATTCATGACGGCCTGATTCCATGGCAAAATCGTAGACAAAGAGTGTGCTAGCGCTCCCTTCCGAGCGCCGCTCGCCGATCGTACGGAGTGTGAAGACGTCGTCCTCTTCGATGTTCCATTTGCCGAAATCGACCGTGACATCTCCCACCGTACAGACCGGTTCGTCTTTTGTAATGAGATATGATCCGGTCTTGGCGTTCTGCCGTTCATTTTCCGAGATCCGTACATCGATAAGCGACACACTGCCCGGGGCGTTCTCCTATGTAACATCCCAGTCTTTCATAAATTCTTCGGCAGCAGTCAGGCTGTATGTTTTTTTGACGCTGTCATCGTAGTCGGATTCTGCTCCGGTTTCCTTTCCGGTCTTCTCCTTCACCCCTGTCTGGTACAGCCAGTCAAAATTGGTTTTCGGATTTTTGAGAAAGAAACCCGGTTCCTTAAATCCCGTGTACAGAATCGCCCCGATCAGGGCGAGGCCCACAATTCGTCGGAACACTTTTTTCTTCTTTTTCGGACGCTGACCTGCCGTTGAAAAGGATTTCCCTGATTCTATTTCTGAAAAATTGTTATTAGATCTTGTCTGGCGCTGTATGTTTTTTGGCCAGGCTTCATAATTTGGTGACGGCTCATTTTGGGAAAATGTTTGCTTTGCCCGCGCAGATGTATTTGCCGAAGTGTTTTCCGCATCATGGTGGTTTTCGTAATGTATGATTTTCATTCCGCAGCCCGAGCAGAACTTTGCGTTTTGCGACAGGCGGGTTCCGCAATGTCTACAGAAGTTTTGCATGATTTCTCCTTTTAGAGCACACAGTGTGCGTTGCTGATTCCAATATGCGTGAGGACGGTTTTTTACTGTTGTTCTATGCTGCCGTAATAGATAGGCGTTACAGGCACTCATTCCTTCCTACTAATGAATCTCTAAGAGATACTGTAAAACGTTAGGACTTATATCGACGAAAGTTTTTAATATGATTATTTTATCATAGTACCGGGTTATAAGAATAGGTGCCTGTTAGTGTGAACACTTAAAAATCATGAGTGATAAAATGATAGGTGCCAGTCACTGTGAACAATCGTTCACAGTGACTGGCACCTAGTTTCGAACGCTAAATCAATATATTCTTAATTTCGTCAGGCAAAACGGAAATGATGGCATCTTTGTTCTTTCCTTCCTGATAATATGGTTTTAACCTGCTTTTTTCATACTTCTTTATAATATCATCAGCAGTTGCTGTCATTAACAGATCGGTAAAATATCTCTCCCAGCTAAAGAAATCCCTGCTTTCAATGTACTTCTCTGGTTCGGCTAAAATAGCATCCAGATCTTTTATATCGATTATTCCGGACTTAAGTATGAGCCATTCAAAAGATTCCGGGAAATAAAGCATTATGTCTTTTCTGTTTTTAGCTATAGTAGTCACCTTGGAAACATAGGCGCCAAAAGCTGCTCCATCTGCTATGACAACCACTTGTTTATCAGCGCTTACACTTTCTAATTCTCCTACAAAACGTGAATTTCCTTCAACACTTACACATTCAGTTTTTTCACAAACTTTTGAAAAGAACTGATATCCCGACTTTGAATCTTCAACCATTACCAAAACATCTTTATTTAGCTCTGACTTAGATTCTTCATATATCCTGTAAAATTCATGATATATCTTTTCCGGATAGTGATATTTTCCGGTTGTTCTGATACCATATATTTCCTGAACACTATATGGCAGATTATAAAGCGGCTGTCTGGTTATCAATACATAGTAATTTGAGGTTCCCTGTATGACTTCAGCAAAATCTTTTGAATATATAAACGGATAATCTTCATCAACGAAGATAATGCTGTCCTTATATGCCCCGATGATGGTTTTCCATAAAGCAGGGTCTCCTCCAAACACTACACAAGGAACATCAGATTGAAGCATGATACCACTCTCTTTTCCGAATCTTGAATATGTAGCAAGCAGTTCTACAAGTGTGGTTTTTCCGGTTGCGCTATCTCCCTGAATAACGGTTATGTTTCTCTTTATGTCAAATTCATATTTTAATCGTTCAGTCTCAACGACGATATGATGTTTATTTTTCATATGTTAATATCCCCAAGATTAAACATATTTTAATGCTACATGCATATAATCTTTGGCAGTTGTTGCCTTGAAATTCTCGTTCATTATTTCAACTTCAATATCACCACAATCATCAAAAGGCATATAGTAACGCAGATTAACAGCTACATTTTCTTTTCTTCCGATTTCCAACAGCCACTTTGCACAGTTTTCACCACAGCTTGTAGCATTGAACATAAGATCAGGTCTTTTATAAATACAAATAAGTGTCTGTAATCCTCCGGAGAGTTTTTCAGGTGGAATCGGTCCCAAAACATCACTTTCAATTAGTTGACCACCTTTATAATGAGACTTATCAATATCAGCCATCATGTCACCAACAAAGGGATCAGCCAACCACTCTTCTTTATAATTAAACTTAAACCATGATGGTCCATGCATTACATTATCTTTTTCACCAAAATATATACTTAGCATAATTGTTTACCTACGTAATGATATTTATTTGTACCACGTAATACAGATTATATCATTTTTTACCATATCTTTTTAATTAAAATGATGGAGCTTGGCGGATTAGATATACTGATGTTCAATTTTGAAGGTTCAGAATTCTTTGTGATATCCATGGAAGGGATTGAAGGAAAGACTTTTGAAGAAATAATGATTCGGATGGATAATGCAACTCCCATCGGCATTATGCGGGAAGGTCAAACAATATTGAACCCGCCCGGAGACTGTTTACTGGATAAAAACGATAAGATTATAATATTTGCCGAGAATAGTGATTCAGCTAAGTTAATCTCCGCCTCAGATACGATGTCATCGAATAAGAAACTGAATATCGTTAATGATGAAATCGAAACCGATACAGTGATTTTTGGTCATAATGAAACCTTGTCGATAATTCTGTGCGAACTTCCTGAAAATATTTCCCATGTCTATTTGGTTGCGCAAGACATAAGTGACACTGAGCAGGAGGAGTTGGAGAAAGTTGCTTCTGAGAGAAGTATTGAATTAAAGTACATTACCGAAGACATCAAATCGGAAACGGTTCTCCTTAAGATTGCAAGAATTGCCGAACACATCGTGATACTCAATCGTCATGATCTGGATTTGGATGAAGCAGATATGGAGACGATTTTTCTGCTGTTAAACCTTAGGGATATCAGAAAACGCTATAACCTTTCGTTTAATATAACAGTTGAGATGCAGAGCGAACGCAATCAAAAAATTGTTAGTGGCGGCGATAATATAGATTTTCTTGTATCTTCAAGTATGTCTTCATTATTCCTTGCACAGGTGGCAGAAAACCCGGAACTGATCGGAGCTTTTAGAGAGATCCTATCAAATAAAGGAAATGAAGTATATTTGAAAAATGTCGGATTACTTGGAATTACAGCTAAACATACTACCAGAGAACTTCGTCAGATTATGCTTAAACAAGGATATATTTTATTAGGGTATCTCGACGGTCAGAAAGTCAGCAGGTTTAATCTTCCGCTACAGGAAGAACTGGACTTGACCAGTAGAGACAGCCTGATCGTTCTTGGTGAGAACTGATATCTTATAAATCTTCCAAAATGGTCGAATTATGCCCAATTATCAAGACACAGTTTCTATTTTATTCCTTATCCGAATGCACCTATGGCGGCACTTATGGTTGGCATTACAAGGATATATGTATAAATTAGATGCCGATTTATAAATCTGCTTAGTTTGACGATATAAATATTAAGTAAGTTTCGGAATGTATTTTTTTACGAAAGGAGTACCAGCATGACCGGATTAAAGAAAAAGATTACAGCTGTTCTGACAGTTGCTGCAGTTATGTGCATTTTGCCGTTTACAGCATTTGCAAAAGGCGGCAGCAAGAGTTTTTCCTTAGGAGAAATCAAAGACAACAAATATGTTAATGAATATTTCGGATACAGTGTCGGGGTACCTAAGGGATATACCTTCTATGGCGACAAAGAACTTGCCGAGGTCAATGAAGTAACCGAAGCTTTTATTAAAGATGCGGCTGCGGTTAAAAAGAGCATTGATGAAGGAGAATCTGTTTTAGTGGCCTATGCCGAAGGCAGTGACGGTTACAACAATTTGAATATAGGTGTGTCTCAGGGGGACGATGATATCAAAAAGCTCAATGATGTAAAAGAATTATATGCAGAGTATATGGATCCGGTTAAGGAAACCCTTGAGTCCATGGGATTCACGGTTGAAAAAGTTAGTGTTTTGGATGAAAAGATAGATGGAGAAAAGGCATATTCATTATGGTCTAAATCCACTATCAAGGGCATTGAAATGTATCAGAAGCAGACCATGATATTCACGGATGATTATCTCATGACCATAACCGCCACCACAGTAGGTGCTGACGATACAGATGCCTTGTTTAAGAACATAAAGAAGCTTTCCTGAGCTTTCCGGGAGAATAGGTGCCTGTCAGTGTGAACGATTGTTCACACTGACAGGCACTCATTTATAATAACAAAATGGTGGTCAGCTTATGCTGACCACCAAAATATTACATTCGTAACTCTTTCGAAATGATACACGGTAGTTGAAGATTACTTCACCATGAGCATACGGAACATTTCAATTACCTGCTCCTTTGTAGCCTCACGAGGATTGCCGGGATAGCATGCATCGTTCAGGGCATCTGTAGCGAGAGTGTCCAGATCCTCTTCCTTTATCTTGTCCAGAGTTTTGGGAATGCCTACATCTTCAGAAAGCTTCTTTACAGCTTCGATGGCAGCATCACGATACTCTTCCTGAGACATGTCATCTACACCCTTTACTCCCATGGCCCTTGCAACTTCTCTGAGTCTCTCGCCTGTATACTCACGGTTGAATTCCATGGAGATAGGAAGGAACATAGCACAGGCTACTCCATGAGGTGTGTCATAGTGTGCTGAAAGAGTATGAGCCATAGCGTGATCGATACCGAGACCAACATTGGAGAAACCCATACCTGCGATATACTGACCGAGAGCCATTCCCTCTCTGCCCTCTTTCTTGTTAGCAACTGCATCACGAAGATTTGAAGAAATAAGACGGATAGCCTCAAGGTGGAACATATCTGTCATTTCCCAGGCAGCTCTTGTTGTGTAACCTTCTATGGCATGTGTAAGAGCATCCATGCCGGTTGAAGCAGTAAGACCCTTCGGCATCGAAGACATCATCTCAGGATCAACAACAGCTACGATGGGCATATCATGAGTATCTACACAAACAAACTTTCTTTCCTTCTCCACATCAGTGATAACATAGTTGATAGTAACCTCAGCAGCTGTACCGGCTGTTGTGGGAACAGCGATGATAGGAACACAAGGATTCTTTGTAGGAGCAACTCCCTCAAGTGAACGAACATCAGCAAACTCAGGGTTTGTAATGATGATACCTATTGCCTTAGAGGTATCCATGGAGGATCCTCCGCCTATGGCAACGATGCAATCGGCGCCTGAATTTTTAAATGCTTCAACTCCGTTCTTTACATTCTCGATAGTGGGGTTCGGCTTTATATCTGAATAGATTACATACGGAATCTTTGCTTCGTCAAGAAGGGTTGTAACCTTTCCGGTAACTCCAAACTTGATAAGATCAGGATCTGAGGCAACAAAAGCCTTCTTAAATCCGTGGGCGTTTATTTCATTTACGATCTCTTTGATAGCTCCTGCTCCATGATAGGATGTCTGATTAAGTGAAATTCTGTTAGCCATAATACGTACTCTCCTTTTTTTGTGAACATCTATATGTGTTAAACAATTAACACACCTTTATGAGAGTATTTTACAACCTGAAGGAAGTTAACATAAGTTACAGATTACTGCTTTTGTAACATATCATAGTATATTTATTTTATGGAATAGTAATGTCAGAGCTCCCGGCATTGCGTCTATCATAAGATCGGCAAGTTCCTCTTCAGTTTCCTTCATGCCCTTTAGAAGCCATTGTACAGTCATATATATAGAAGCCTGACAATACATTTCCAAAAGCTTTCTTGTATGCTTGTCCGGAGGAGTACCATTTTTTCCTCTGATAAGTGAGCAGTAAAACTCGTAGATCATGATGAAATCATGTTCCTTTAGATTGTTTTGTTCATCTCCTTTGAATCCGGCAGTAAAGAATAACCTTTCTTTTCTGATGTATTGAAATTTCTTTATGAGACCGTCACGAATGGTCTCGCCCTTACCCATCTCCTTGAAGGATTGCTTCAAAATACGATCAAAGTACCAGTTAATAAGGTCATATTTATCTATAAAATTTCTGTAAAAGCTCTGTCTCGAAACACCGCAGACATTAACTATCTGTGTAACGGTAATGTTCTCGGGATCAGTGCTTTTCATGCAGATTTTCATGGCTTCGGCAAGCCTTAATTTAATTTCAGACATATTTATGTCCTTTCTTAAATGCACTCACCATATGCTCGGCAAATTGTCGGTTGCCTTTTTCTGTCAGATGAATGCCATCATAAAACAGATCGATATCCCATTTACCGGCATCGATGAACCTTGCTTTGTATTTCCCGGCAACTTCATGGTAAAGGTTACTTAACTTTACGTTTGCTTCCTGAATTGCGTTCATGGGATGTCCTGCGGGGAATCCCATCATGGGAGGAGAAATGACGATGCATTGGCACTTTTCATGAATGTCTTTGACGGCTTGCAGAAGCAGATCCATATGGTTGGCAATTTCGAGGGGGTTAAGTGATGACTGATTCAGTAGATCATTTGTGCCAAGCATTACTGCAAAGTAATCAAGCTTCTCATACCTCCCCAAAACCTTTTGAAAACGTTTTAACTCTGCTTCATAACCGGGAAGACACCTTCCGTTTTGACCATCTTCTATGATCTGTATGGATTCTTTTATACGCTCCTGTAACATCGTTGGCCAACGAATATCCTTAGGTAATCTGGCATCTTCGTAACATGATGCCAGGGGATTATAGCCATATGTATTGGAATCACCGTATAGATAAAGGATCTGCTTATCTTCCATTTCATGCCTCCCTTCGCAAACTCTCCGATGACTTTTGTATTATTATACAGTAATTATAGGTAAGAATAAGTGAAAATGATAGGTGCCAGTCACTGTGAACAATCGTTCACAGTGACTGGCACCTATGTTCAGCATAATCAGCTATTGTCTGTTATGCGGTATTGTCGTTCATTCTTTTTAAGCGTGAGTGTAGACCCACTCTCCGCCCACCATGGTTCCAAGCACGGGCGAATCCTGGATATGCTCCGAATCGCACTTGGTAATATCATCACCAAGTACCACCAAATCTGCTTCCTTCCCGACAGTAATACTGCCCAGCCTGTCATCACAAAGCATCTGATAAGCCTCATTAATGGTGGTCGCTTCGATCATCTGCTCTATAGTAACGCGCTCGCCAGCATTATGCAGTGTGTCCGGACGTCCGGGAAGCTGACGAATCACACCTTTCTGTATGCCTGTAAGCGGATAGGCTGGATTTGTAACAGGATAATCGCTGGCAGAGGTTACCGTAACTCCGGCATCAAAGAAGGCCTTCATCGGAAGCTGATTTTCAGCACGTTCTTCGCCAAGAACAGCGACCATCATCTGAAAATATTCCGGCTCGAAATCAAACCAGTGAGGATCTGTAGAAGCTATAACATTTAGTTTAGCCATACGGGGGATATCCGCCCTGTCTACCACCTGAAGATGGGTTATGGCATCTCTGTAATCATGGGATCCTGTCTGCTCCAATGCCTTCTCTATGGCATCCAGAGCCATGCAGAGTGCCCCGTCTCCTATGGCATGAGCGTGTACCGTAAATCCCAACTCGTGAGATTTTTTGTATATTTTAATAAGTGTTTCCATGTCAAAGCGAAGCTGCCCATGATGCTGATGCTCGACAGACCACGGATCTGTGTAAGGCTGCTTCATATATGCTGTTGAAGGTGTCCCCGGCATCGTACCGTCTATCTGTATCTTGATATTGCTAAGCTCGAACATGCGCCCCCTGGTCTTCTTTCTAAGCTCTGCCGCATGTTCTATCTCTGCCATCGTATCATGACCTTCCGCCTGAAATACCTGATAAGCGGCATAGACATGCATTTTAAGCTTTCCTTCCATATCAAGCTCATGGCAGGCAAGTGCGGCATTGTCTGTAGTATCCCAGTTGATGATGGGTTCAAGGATCAGGGTCTCTCCATGAGCCAGATATTCCTCCTGATAGTGCAGGAATCCCTCCTTATACTGCTCAACCGAGAACACGGTAAGTTCCTTTAACAGATCCATGGCACCTTCACGGAAATAACCGGTGGGATTTCCCTGATCATCACGGGTGATTATTCCGTCACTTATATCCGGCGTGTTCCTGTCGATCCCCAGTCGTTCCATTGCGGCATGATTAACCCAATAAGAATGATGACCTATATCCGCAAGAACGATCGGTTTATCTGTCAAGCCGTTAAGCAGATCCGCAGTGGGACCGTTTGGTCCCATATCCGGTGTGGGTATGAAGCCTGAGCCCTGAATAACATCCAGCTCGGGGCGTTCCTCAATGAACTTCTTTAACGCTTCAAGATGTTCCTGTAAGGTACCCATGGGACTTAGATGTACAAAGAAAAGTGCTTCCGTTCCTCCGGGTGCGATATGACCGTGTCCCTCTCCAAACCCCGGAAGAATGATACCTTTATCATACCGGATCTCCTCCGTATCCTTGTCAATATATTCCTTCACGCCTTCTTCGTCTCCCACATAGACGAACTTTCCGTCAGAAATCGCAAGTGCCGCAGCCTTGGGATTTTTCTTATCAACTGTGTAGATATTACCGTAGATGACCTTATTTGCCTTCATTATCTGTATCTCCTCGTATTGTTAATTTACTTTCTTTCCCGAAAAATACACATCCGTCGGTTTGTTATAGCTGAAGCCCTCATGCTTGGCAGTAAGCAGGTCAGTATCAAAAATAAGGAAATCAGCATCCTTACCCTTTTCAATAGAGCCCTTGCTGTCTTCTATACCAAGCTGCTTTGCTCCGTTTATCGTATATCCGAGTATCATTTCTTCTATACTCATTTGCTCATCGGCGGAAGGATTTGCTCTGACGGTCCAATCTGTTTCGGCGGCTCTGGTTTTCTCGTTTATCCACCTTGTCATGCCGACCTCCATGCCAAGGTACGGACTCCAGTTGTTAAAATCACCATAGTGGATATCATCGCTGGACCATGTAACATTAGCACCGGTCTTCCAGACCGACTTACAGCGGTACATCTTACCCGCACGCTCCTCACCAAGCAACTCGCACCACGTCTTATAAGGATCTCCGCCCATGTTTCCCGCATGCCACCAAGGCGTATAATTGGCGTTAACACCTAACTTTGCGAAACGGTCAATATCCGCGTCATCCTGAATCTCAAGATGTGCACAGGTGACTTTCACATGGTACTTATCCCCAAGCTCCTTCTTAGCCATCTCCACACCGTCAAGTACATTACGGGATGCGCCCTCACCTACAGTGTGCAGGTGCAGGTCAAGTCCTGCCTCATTAAGCTGAATAAGAAGCTCTGCGATCTGATCCTTATTGAAAGCAGCCGTTCCCTTGTCCCCGGTATCTTCATAAGGTGTCACAAGTGCTGCCGTTTCAATCTTTAAGGTACCGTCATTGAAAATCTTTAAGGTGTGCACCTTAAGGTGTTTCGTATTAAATTCACTGTTAAAGCTCTTAAGCTTTTTTATCGCCTCCGGCACCTGGCGGGGCTGTGTGATCACATAGCAGCCGTCTATATAAACGGGAAGCTCTCCTTCCTCATCAAATTTTTTTAATCGTCTGTAAACCCTCTCATGAAAATCATTGCATTCCGGAATACCGGCATCAAAGACACCCACGACCCCTGCATTGACAGAAAAATCGAACCAACGCTTTAAGGCGGCATCTATCTGTTCATCTGTCAGTTTTTCCGCACCATCGATCAGAAAGCGGGTTTCCGCAGCCGCTTCAAATATATTTCCTGTTATATGTCCATCCTTACGCACATAGTAACTAAGTCCCGGCACGGGATCGATGATATCATCCGTAATGCCATGACGCTTAAGAAGCTTTGAATTTGCCCATATGCTGTGTGCCTCACCCTCTAAGATCATGATCTCACTGTCGGCACAGACAGCATCAAGATCTTCCTTTGTAATCTCTTCACCGTGCAGAAAAACACGCTCCAGAAGGAAATTGTAGCTCTCCTTGCCCGGATTGTTCTTAATATGATCAGCAATAAAGCCAAGGGCTTCCTTTTTGCTGTCACACACGATATACTCGCCCATATCCTTATACTCAAATCCAACGGGCATGGTAACATGGACATGGCTGTCGATGATCCCCGGCATGATGAATTTCCCGTCAAGATCCGTCACCTCGCCCTCATAATCCGAAAGACCGGCATCATCGCCGACATAAACAAATTTGCCATCCTTTACCGCAAGGGCTGTAGCCCGCAGGGTTTTCGTGTTCGATGTAAAGATTTTTGCGTTTCTTATGATTATGTCTGCCTTCATAGCACCTCCTTTAATTAAGCCAAACAATATACAGTTATTGTACTTAAATAAATGTTAAAAATCGTTTTAAGTGGATAATTAAACATTATTACGAGACTTACATATAGACTTTCACAGTCTGGTTTAAAAATTTGTCATTTTCAACAAAAACCAAACTTTAGTATTAATATCGGATAGAATTTAGTAAGTATTAGCATAGTGAGCAACTACATCCAGCTTAATATTTCTTCCGTCTGTAAATGGCTTACGTAACTCTACTTGAAGTTCACAGTGACTGGCACCTATGGTGAGACCTGCTTTCTGGTATATTCTCCTCTGATGCAGCTGTTATTCAGGCCGGATTTGAGTATATAAAGGCATATGCTGTAGACTGTCTCTTCACGTGTTTCTTGTTCTGCTTTATCGGTTTCTATAACGGGATGGGATATACCACATTCGTTATGGCTCAGGGTATTATCGGAGCATTTTTAGTCAGAGTACCGGTATCTTTTCTGATGAGCAAGCTGATGCCGGGTTCTCTGTTCCATATCGGCCTTGCCACACCTTGTTCCACAATCGTACAGATACTTCTCTGTTTTGGATGTTTGATATATATGTCACGTAA